>CEAA01015396.1_pt1 | contig 11938 bp, 7 predicted proteins | sample 557551 | NCBI WGS metagenome assembly CEAA01 (sample SAMEA3182115, study PRJEB8094) | gut metagenome | biome: human; feature: gut; material: Stool; isolation source: human stools | place: Canada | collected 2013-06-11
ATAATCTTCCTGCTACTAATTCAATATATTTTGGTTTCAATGAACTTTTAGCTAAAGTTTCTTTTAAATATTTATAATTTAATGGATAATCATCTAAGCACAATAAGGTTTTTAAATACGTAATAGCTTGCTCTTCTTTTACAAAGCCTGTAATATTTTCACACAAAACACTTGTATTATTTCCTGAAAAAGACATTGTTTGAATAGATGAAACAAAATCAAGATATTTATTATCATAGACAAGTGAAGTATTTAAAGACATTAAAAGAGCAAATGAATTTTTTTGTTCTATATGCGTTCCAAAAAAGCTAATCAATTTCTTCAAAAAGTCAATAATTTCAACAGAATATGATTGTAAATTATCAATAATAATGGCATACTTATTTCTATTTAATTCAGAAAATATAATTTCATAATAATCCTCTAAATTGTCTATAGTTTTCCCCTTTTTTAGAAGTCTTAGAAAATTAATTATTTTTATTTTGAATGGGTCTTCTGGAGCTAATAATTTAGTTTCGTCAACATCAAATAAAATCGAAGAAGCCAAATCTTTTTCTAATCCGAACACTTGAAAAGCAATTTCTATAACAATATCTCTCCACGATGAAGTATTATCAAAACCAATAAAATTAATAATGTTGTAATTTTTTTTAATAAGCTGACACTTACATTCTTCTAAAATTCTGGTTTTTCCAGTTCCTCCGGTTCCATACACTAATAGCGTACAGAATTTTTTTTGACATTCCTCAGAAAAGTCCTGTATGATTTTTTCGTATTGCTTACCTATAAGTATAACTTTTTTATTCCAATTACATACATAATGGTGATTTAGGTTAGAGTTTTTCTTAATAATACTATCACCTTTTTCATATGTAATTGATATCTGTGGTAAAGTTATTTTTTCTTTTTCCTTTTTTGCTACCACGCTATATTTGATTAGGATTATTTGATTTGGCTTTAAAGTCAAATTTTTTTCCCATTCTTTCAATGGTACATTCAACTCATTATCCAAAAAGTCAAAATATAAATTAGATTCATTATCCGCGATTTTTACTTTCACGTTTAAGCTTGTATTATAATATCGGTTAATAAGTATAACATTAAGATCATATATGCTTCCAACATTTAGTTCCGTTATTTCATAATTTTCATCAAATGAATTTCTATTGACAATAGATGCATTTATTTCGTTAAAAAATATAGTTTCTAATTTTTCGGAAAATTTGCATGATACAGCATTGTAATTTTGGGGTAAAACTTTCTTATCATATAAAAAAATTAATTGTTCTAAGGCAGTATCATCATATAAAAAAATTTCCTTTTTATATTTATATGAATACTGAGCAATTCTCTTTTTTAAATTAATATTTAGAGAGGAATAGCTAAAAAACATTAAGTGACTTACTTCATTTATTTCTGCCATTACGAGAGTAGGAGCTAACTGTGTTAGAGCAATATTTGGAGCATAATTCTTACATTCTGCCCACCACACTTCATCTAAATTATCGATTGCCCAGAAATCCTTATTTCCATCATGTGAAAGTTTGGTATTTTTGAATGACAATTCTTCTTGAGAAAACATCTGACTTAATAAGTATTCCACTAATAATTCAAATTGAATACCCTTATTTGGATTATCTGGAATATTTTCTATAGTTTTTCTGGCTTCTTCCAGATAATCTAATAAATACTTATCCCATTCTATTATATAATTCATCTGATATACCTCTATATACGTAGTTTTAATATATTTAGCTTGACGGATAACTATTTATTATCCATTTCTTTTATGTATTCTTCTTCGGTATTAAATAACATTACTGATTCCCGTATTCTATGTCATATCCATAATAACTAGTTGTTTAAAATTGTTCCAAAATCTATTAAATCATATAAAAAGAAATAATTAAATTCCATAACCTTATAACATTGTGATATTTCCATATACAACTAATTATCATGTCTTTAGATATCATTGATACATAAATCAGCCACTACAATACCTATTTTCTTTTTACATATTGACGTAAACTTACACCAATCTCAAGTAACTTCCATAAATATCTAACACTACAAATATTATAACATTCAATTACTTATATTGATACTTTTGCTCTCGCTTATGAAAAGCATCTTCACCACCCTCCATAATTTCACAAATTCCCTCTCTAATAATCTTTTCTTCAATGCAACCTGCTTTTTTATTCTTTCTAAAAGTAACTTTACCTTCATTATTACGCTCCAGTATTACAATACCCTCCGCGTCACCCAAAACCGGAATGTTAGGATTATGCGTAACTATAATAATTTGACGTTTACTCTTCATTTTTCTTATAGATTTTACAACAAGTGAGTAAATCAAACTGTTATCTAAATCATCCTCCGGCTGGTCAATTATTAACGGATTTTCTCCACTATTTAAAATAAACGCAAGAATAGCTGCACTCTTTTGGCCCGGTGAGCCCTCATTAATATCAATTTCTTCCTTGTCGTTTATAATCTTAATTTGCAATTTATCCTCTGGAAATACCTTAGCCAAAGAACTTAACGTATCATTGCTGTATTTTTCCTTCCAAAGTTTTGCAAATCTCGCATCTGTTGCCAAGTCAAATAATTCCCCAATATTACCCGAATCGGTTGTTAACAAGAATTTCAAAAAGTTTTTATAATTTTCCCAATTATCATTTGAAGATATTATTTTTTGTACTAATGTTTGAAAATCATTGTCAAAGATACCTTCTTTTCCAAATTCCCTCTGTATATTCGCCTTCCAACGCATTAAATGTCCAAACGGAATAACTTTAATTGAAATATTTTCAAATTTCAACCCGTCAATCACCATCTGTCGCTTCTTAGATAGTTCTAGTCTTTTATCAACAAAAACCGTTATACTTTCTTCAACCTTCTTTTTCAAATTTTCTTGCTCATCCTGTAAGATTAACAAATCATTATATCTTTGCCTATTTTTTTGTAACTGATCCTGAATTGTATTAATATCTTCTCCACCTGTACTTTTAATTTTCTCAAGTGCAAGTTCATATTCTTTGTGAATCTTCTCACGTTTCGCGTATATTTCTGATGATTTATATGATTTTTCAGTTGAAATAACCGCCTCCTTCTTTACATTTAAGAAATCAATAAACATTTGGTTAACATTATTTAAACTTTTTAAAGTCTCAATATCCATTGCATTTTCTTCAACTACAGCAAGACCCGCAATCTGCGAATCTAATTTCTTTTGTTGCTGTATAAAACTCTGTATAGCATCATTAATTATATTATATTGCAAAATAAATGCTTGTTCTACACTCTTTATTTTATTGTCAATGGTTTCCAGACTCAGTCTAGCCGCTTCGATTCCACTGGCTTTGAATTTTTTTAATATTGCATCTCCTTTTTCAATTTCAGCTCTAATTGTAGACATTTCTTTAATTTTATTTCTATTACTCTTGAATTGATTTGAATATGTCAACATTTTATTTAGTGCTTCATTAATATCGTCTGAATACGAATACATATCAGCATTCATTTTATTATCCACCATTCTTATTAGTGGACTTGTTGTTTGATTTTCAATACTATCATCTTCATCTATTAAATTAAAAATTTCTTTTTGTCCATAAAAATCTATTTTAAATTCCGGAGGATTTTCAACAATGCCCTTATCATTCTTAACTTCGCTTACAAGCATTTTACCATTTTTTGATACTCTTATTTCATAAGGCTTATCTATACCGAAATTAAAAAATGTCGATATTTTTGCATCTTTTGTCATTGTCTTGTCCAGTAACTTACATTTTGAAAGATCTTTTTCATTGCACAATCCATAATTTATTGCATCAACAATTGTTGATTTACCGGTTCCTCTTCCACCTATAATACAATTCAAATGAGGCGAAAATCTCATATTCATTTTGGTCATATGCGATATGCCTTCAAATTCAATACCTTTTATGTAATTATATGTGGTTTCATTCGGATTGAACTGAATACCAATCTTTTGAAGCTCTAACCAATTAATACACCTATGTTCAGGATCTATAAACACCTGACGAAGTCCCTCGAAAGACAATGTGGATAACTTGACCCAGGTAAACATTTTACCAAATCCATTGATCGAATGCTTCGTGCTATCAGCATCCGATGGGTTATCTGACCCTGTTATTAATACCGCTTTATTAATGGCTTTGTTATTTAGTTTATTATTGTATTCTCTGACATCCTCATCATTTCTCACCTCAACGGCTGGAAATTTTATAAACTCTTGATATTTTTTAATTGCATTTTCTGTACTTTTGCCAAGACCCTTATTAGCAGCAAAATGAGCAGGTATTACAAATATTTTTTCACCCAGCTCAGCACATAAAGTTTTCAATTTGTCTTCTGACACATTAATCTCTGTATTAGCCCAATCTTTTCTTAACAGTCCTAAATGACCGACAACTGCATCCTCTATTTCGGTTACAGACATTTTATCATCAAAAATAATAAGAAAATGTGTAAAATTGGATGAAACACAAAGTTCAATTCCATAAAGTACCTTAAAACTTTCATTTTCAAATTCTGACTTGACCTCTTCTATTTTTTTTAGCCATCCTACTGAATTATGGTCGCTTACTACTACTACATTAGTACCCTTATCCTTAGCAGCTGCTAACCATTGCCTAGGCGTTACATTCCTGTCTTGAAAGCATCTACTTTCCGGAGTATGGGTATGAAAATCGACTTTATACCACTTTGCTAATGCCATATACGCGCTCCTCTTGTCTATAATTATAACATTTATCTTATCTACAAATACCCTTACATCATATCATTTTTTCTTGTCGGTACACTCATGCAATCTTTTCCCCTTTGATTAATATAAATATTTACTAATTTAAAGCCGCATACGATTACTTATAAGTAAATTCTACTACACTTTTCTCTTTCTGTAACCTGCCAGAGTTGTCATATTTTCAAATTACACCAAGAAAATTAATGTAATCGCATCATAGTCCGTACATTGTACTTAATATGAACTTATTCGTATCTTAAACAAATCAAAAGGATTTAAAAAGTGGATAACATTACAACAACAACACCTATAACTGAATATTTAGATTTATACAAACCCCAAAAATGTCTGGATGAAAAGATCATTAACACCTTCCGCAAACCTATTATTTTCCCTAAAACAATTTCTCCCCATTCCGTTGAAAGCCTTCTTTCTACCATCAATACTCAGTGTTCCAACGTCACTTATCGCCAATGAAGCCTCTCCATAATACTGCAATTGGACTTTCATTTTCCTCCAGAATAAAAATCAGCGAACACTGCAACCCAGAAAAAAATGTAAATCTTATTGAAGGAACAATACTGATATATGAATATGGTAACAAAGAACATCCCTATAAAATAAGCCACCCTTTCATCAGAAAGGATGGCACCGCCTAATAATTGTATTATAACAACCTCTACCTACTCCACAAACTCCCTGGCCTTCTCTTCAGTCATTGAGAACTTCTCCATAATTTTCTGTACAATGACCTCTTTAGGAGTCCCCATATCACGCAATATATCAACAAGACCTTTAATCCCTCTCTGCATTCCCTGTTGTATTCCTAATTCAATTCCGCGTTCTACAACCACGTCACTCAGATTACACATTCTGTTTATCCTCCCTTCCAGCTCCAGCGTCATCTTCATAGCATACTTCTCTTCAAGCTTCCGCTTCTTCACATCGGAGTCTTCGCGCGATAATACGTCCTCAAGCATCGCAATAAGCCTGTTCCTCGACTCAGTGACATTACAGCTGTTCCTTATGCGTATGACCATACCGCACATCTTATCAAGCTTCGGAAAGTCGTAAGGCATTCCAAATAATGTGTCCTGCTTAAGAGAAATCCGGATGATTGAATCTCCATCATCATCCGCATCCATACATATCCATATACTATAGACCTTCTTAATCTTATCGTACTCACTATTTACGAAGTTTATACCCTTTTGTGAGGATATAAGCCTTGACAGATAGAATACCATACGATTCTCCAAATGATATCCAAGGGTGCTATATGCCATGCTCCGCTGTGCCTCAACATTGATAATTATTTCTAATTCAAGTTCCATGACTATGAGCATAAAGCGGATATCGTATGTCACATAACCCTCATTCGGTACTGCGTCCTCTGTCTGTACACTATCGACCCTGCCCATATTGGTCAGACCCGGCTCCACGGGAACCATACCAATACAGATACTGTCATGGTCAATGCAGGCCATTATCTGCTCTATGCTCAGATTCTCCACTTCAACAACTGTGTGTTTTACAATCCGTGCAAGCACCTGTATGTCTGCCAACAGCTCCTTCACGTTCTTGTCGTACCTTGCCTTGAGCGAATCAACCGCCTCAAGCGTGTTCCTTAAATGCGTCCGTATCTCCATTCCTTCTCCCTTATTATATACCCGGAAATGAAAGCACACAACAGATTTTATTCCACGTACATGTAGCACTTTTACAACTTCGGCATACATACCCAAGCCCTCATCCCCATATCCTATAGTTGCTTTATACAGAAACATTAATTTTCTGCAAAAATAAGACATCCCCCAATATCTTATAAAGCAACCATATCATTAATGATAATGTGATTCAATACAGCACATGTTTATATTTACTTCAATCAACATTTAATCAATATAATATACCTGAAAGTACATAAAATCACAACCAATGACTGCATCTTTTTCAGCGGATTCCTGCTCCGTGTAGTGTAATACTCATGCAGTTGCTTGAATTCATCTGCATTTGACACTGCTGATTTGGCTGCCTGGAACAGCCAGTAGCGTAGCCGCTTACGTCCTCTGTGGCTGATCTTTGTCTGTCCTTTGTGCTTGCCGGAGCTGCACGCCACCAGTCCCATTCCACTAAGCTTCTGAATCTCCTTCACATCATCAAACCTGCTGATATCTCCCATTTCTGCCAGAATTCCAGCCAGTATATTTTCACCTGCACCATTGATTGCCAGTATGTTCTCTGCATAAGGTATTTCCCTGCACTTTCTGTGTAATGCACTTTCAACCGTTTCCTGCTGCTCATCCAGTTTCAGGATCTGTTCTGCATACCATTTCACCGTCTCCCGGCCGGCATCGGTTCCATCCGTCAGTCCTACACTTTTCTCTGCGTAATCCACGATTTCTCCAGCTCTGCTGTAACCGCGTCCTCTCAGTTTTGCATCTTGCCAGATTTTTTTCATGCCTTCTGCTCCCAGTGCTACGATATCTGATGGGATGGCTGATACTTTCAGTACTTCCAGTGTAAATGTCCCGTCTGTTTTTCCAAATGCGTCCATATATTCCGTAAAATAGATCTTTATTCATGTATATTTAAGAAATCATCTTTAGTTAATCTTACCACACTACTTTCTGCCTGTAACCTGCCAGAGTTGTCAAATTATCATATATAGCACGAATAAATTCAACTTTTACACACCTGTTTGCAGCTATATTGTTTTATATGATATTTGTATACTAAAAAATACACCCTCCTCCACATATGGAAAATGGTGTATTTTGAAATTACATATTTAATTCTGTGGCAATGGTGCCTGCCCCCCCCTATGTCCCACCACTGCTATACATTCATTTTCTTGTTAAGACGTTCCAATACCTCTTCTCTTTCATCTCCTGTAATGTCCAGCGTATCAAGTGCCTGCTCCATGGTAAGCTTCATATTCTGCATAAGTTTTATTACAGCCTTGACAGTACTCCTGACTTCTCCATCAGCGGCTCCTGACTCATACCCACTGTCATATCCCTTGTCATATCCTGCCTGCCGTTCCGCAGCCCTGAGCTTTCTCTCTTCCTCTTCCTGATTATATTCAAATATGCTCGTCATCTCTACCTCCGCACGATTCTTTCTCAGAAAATCCGCCAGCACATCATTTCTTATGCACTCATCGACGGCTCGTCTGACAGCCGCCTCAAGCGAGCCCAGCTCCGCCTTGTACTTTCTCACCAGTGCAACGTACTGTGCATAATCCGCAAGTGTACGACACTGCTCCATGAGTACCGGGTTCCTGCCATAGTTGACATTGAGCACAGTCACTATAAGCTCCAGTGCCGGATTATCAACCTTCGGCTCAAACGCACCCGAAAGCCTGTACTCACACCTGTCCTCCATCGCTTCCTCACCGTTATAAAACACAACGAAGTTCGGTGCAGGAAGCTTCTGCACAGTTGATGTATATAGTGACTTCATATCCACAAATCCATTATACTCGGATGAGATATAAAATAAATCCCTTAATGGCATATTGGGATTGATTGTTGACTGATGCTCATACAGGTAAATCCCTGTGTCAAGCAGAAACGCCATGTCATTCTTCATTCCCATATATACCGCGTTTTCAAGTGTCACAATCTGCAATTCGTCTGGATTTACATAATGCCTGCCAGACACGGCATTGTAGAGTTCAAGCAGCCTATACTTATCAGAAAACAGCATCCTGAATACCGTGTCCTTGTACTTACGGTTAGCGGTCAGGCTTACTGTATTTCCAACCGGACTGTTGTTTTCCACTGGACTGATACTCTCTACTGAACTGCTATTTTCCACCGGGTTGATGTTTTCCACTGAACTGCCATTCTCTACCGTACTACCATTCACACCTGCACTGCTGTTTCTCGCCAGACCGCTTCTCTCAACTGCTACATTTCCTTTTCCATTTCTTCTTCTCTCTGTTTTTACGACTTTTGTCATAAAGCACCTCCTGTAATGTGTTGCAGGAGATATGCCTGACTGCCGTGCGTGATATTCACTGTAAATGAACTCATTGCCATCTTGTAGCCCCTACATCTATATGGAGAGATAGATAAATGCATTCATCTACACGCTTTCCCTACGGCATCTTCAATTGTCCCCTGCTAGGTTAATGGATTCTCAAGCATAGAACTTTGAATATCTGCCGTGATATGAAAACTCACACGCAATCCAGAAATAAGAAATATAGATTTTTCAAGAAATATGCTTTGTATAAAGGTTAACATAATAACTGCGATATGTCAATATCCTCTTTGATACAAATTTCTCCTGCGTTAAATAAAAAAGTAAATTCCACCTTGAACTGAATTTAATCTTACACTCTGGTAAGATTTCATGTATGCTACATATTCCCTCTTATCCGCAGTAGAAATGAAGTAAATATGTCAAAAAATAGAAACAAACCAGAAACACATGACCAATGATAACCGTATTATTATCGAAAAGAGGTTAGATGCTTCCAAGCCTTTGTCTAATAGTTGCCGAATTAGATAAAGAGCCTAAGCCTACTACTATCTCTAAATAGATAAAGAAGCACAGGGCTTTTCAAGAACAGAACAAATCCAATGAACCAGCACTTCAAAGACAATCTACCACTCAGCGGATGAGGAAAAGGCACGTCAGGCTCTTGACCGCGTTTCAGAAAAGTGGACTGAGAAATATCCCGCTGATTGTCACGCTAGCTGTCAGTAAAATTGGATTTTTTTGTTATTTCCATTCGGGCTATCGGATTGTACTCCATACCTGAGTTAAATATAAATGGCAGCTAAGCTGATGTGGTGCGTACATTGATACATTTCTCAGGCAAGCCGAGTGAATAATTATGAAGTCCTGGCTTACTGTTTGTCAGTTGTGTCTGTTTCCTCCAGTTATTTATCGGGATTGAGATATACAGTGTCCGGAAGTGTCCAGTCACATGTGGCTCATCTATAAATATTACTAATCTGTCAAAATCTGAATTGAACCAAACTGATTAATTGTCCCCTGATCTTCCTCTGGATAATGTTTTAACAAAATTTTATATCCAGAGTCAAAATATGATGCTGGAAATAAACTACTTAAGGATAAAAATTCATTTGTTCCCAACCATTCAAATCCAACACTTGTTGGTATTTTGGCTATACCAACTATTAAATCACTATAGTCACCAGGAAATTCTTCATTTTTTCTTATCATATATGCATGCTGTGCATGGGGTCTCAAAAAATAAGATGGTGTTGCCTTTCGAAGATCAACCAAAGTGGTATTTTCCCCCTTATAAACACCAAATTTTTTTGTTTCCTCTTTTGCATCAGAAACCATAAGAATAATATATGCATATTCCGCCTTTGACTTAAAATAGTACACATACTCATGTGAATTAATTGGTACAGTTTTAGCTTCATGTAATGCAAACCATAATGCCACCCATACATTATCTACTAAATCAATATATGGTGTTTTTACACCATAATGCTGAATTAAAGGTTCAAAAACAGCTCTATTATATTGGTTGAAAATCTTCTTTTCCTTAATCACTCTATTAATACATTCGTTATATTTCCACGTTATACTATCTAATCTAGTTTTTCCTCTATATAGAGAAGGTATCATTGCACCTTCATATAATGATGTTTGACCTCTAAAGTACACATTTCCAACCTGATTATTCTTATATTTCCCAAATCCAATAAATTGTGTTAAATCATGAACAGTTTCAATTAGATATATATTTACACTATTTCCGCATGCCAAATTGATATTTTCTACAGTAATATCTGACGGTGTTTTCTTTTCAAAATTATCAACAATATAATACATTTTCTCCCTCCCTATACAGTCAGGTGTTTTTTTCTTTAAACCAGGGAATTTTTATTGTTTACTCTCAGCAGAATGAGCCATAAACTTCAGTATTGCTTACGTATAAATACAAAACCCCCGCATTCACTGTTAAGCAGACAAAAATACGATTCCACTCTCATGTCCACCAGCCAAATTGGATCTATGTCAATACTTTGGACACAAAAAGTTGAACTTTTCTTCCAGCATAACATATGCCAAGAGAATTATTTCTTATGCTACTAGAGCCTCATCTTCAACCTGTTGTGGTGTCTTGTAATCAAGAGAACTATGGTGCCTTTTTCGGTTGTAGAATGACTCTATATATTCAAAGAGTGCTGATTTAGCCTCCTCAAATGTGTAATATATAGTTATGTACACTTCTTCCTTCTTTAATACAGAATGGAATGATTCGATGCAGTCATTAACAATAATTACAATTCAAAATATCTCCCATATTGTTTGTTGCAAAAATAAAACGGATATTAATGCAGAGTGGATTTGGACATTATTGCAAAATTGGGTGACTTGATTGCAGTGCCTTTTATCGCTATCAAACGCCCAATTCTACAGGGGTTTGGGGGGGTAGCCCCCAAGGATGGTCTTTTGCAACTTTGTCAATTTGAGCTTTGCAAAAACATCCCATATTTTTAATGGTAACTATACCATTAATGATAGTACGATTCAATGCATCATTTATTTTAACCATTACCTACAGTTTTATTTCGTGTTTCGTAAGTGCAAAATAATCCTACATTGACATAAACTTATGCATTTCCAGCATACCATGGAGCCAATTTTGCAAATTCATCATCTGACATTAAGCGAAGGAATTCGCAGCCAGATATTTTTTACCACTTTCGTACAAAAAGTCGAAAACCAGATAAAATGAACCTCTGTGATAAATGCCTTAAAGCAGGTATTTTAGCAAAATATGAGTCATCTATAAAGTTGTAAAGTGGTGGTATTATTATACAAACCATATTAATCATAGAGTAACTTCGCATTTTGCCCCTCTAACATAGTGTATCCTATTTTGTTTAAATATTTTACATTATCATCTGATAATTTATATGTATATACATTTGTATATTTATCCAAAGTCAATGTAACCAAATCAAATTCCGTAACATACACATAACCTTGTGCATCTGTTTTGTATGTTTTCCGTATTTGTCAACATTAATTAATTCAACTTCCGAATTAGAATACACATGTCCTAGATTATCCACTATTTGAATACTTGCAACAATTTGTGGTTTAATAAATTTAACATTATCATTTGATGGATCCACATACCCTATAGGGACAATAATA
>CEAA01033203.1_pt1 | contig 11916 bp, 10 predicted proteins | sample 557551 | NCBI WGS metagenome assembly CEAA01 (sample SAMEA3182115, study PRJEB8094) | gut metagenome | biome: human; feature: gut; material: Stool; isolation source: human stools | place: Canada | collected 2013-06-11
CGACCTACTGATTACGAATCAGTTGCGCTACCAACTGCGCTACTCCAGCATTTAATTTATCGGTTGTTCGGCTGTAATTCGGCTGTAATAAAGCAAAAATACAGGACGCAGAAATTGCATAAAAACATACACACTAACTTCCGCTACATGATTATACATCAAAAATTTAAAGATTTCAATACCAAATTTGAAAAAGAGGTTTACAAAAACCGGAAGAGAGGCATAAAAGTTTTACAAATCAATAATAATAGATGCAGATATAATTCATCAAAAAATTATTTATGAATACAAAATAATGCACAAAAATCATGCTGATTTTTGTTTAGTGAAGTGTTATCACATTTGTGGAATATTTTATTTAAAAGTATTATAATTGAATCGCAGTGTGCAAAGCGGAAATACTTTTATGTGATAGGATGTGCAGAAGATGCCCAAAAGAAAGTGCAGTAATATCGACGCTTCGGTAGGACTCAGAATGCGTTATTACAGAATTCAGTGCGGACTTACCCAACAGCAGGTTGCGGACGCATTAAAGATAAACAGAACAACTTATACAAAATATGAAACGGGAGTTTCCGAACCAAGCCACGAGCTTCTCGGAAAAATCGTTAAAATGTTCGGTATCGATTATAACGCAATTCTTGACAACAGAGATTATTTTGAAAGAAGAGTTGCCGACGGTGACATGACGCTCAATGTACTGACTCTTTCCGAAAGAGCAATCATTGCAAGATATCGCTCAATGTCTAAAGAAGATCAGAAGAAAATTTGTGAATATATAGATATGCTCTACAATGAAAAAGCAAAGAAGATTTTGTAAAAAACACTTTACTTTTGACTTTGATTGTGATAGTATAAAACAGATGACCGTGTCTCGGAACAGGGAGTATGCCGTTTGTCGGATTTTCACAGCCCTGCCCTGAGATGTTGGCGACTATTTTTGAAAGGTGGAATTTTTAATGCTTAAAGAAGAAAAGCAGGCTATCATGGCTGAGTACGCAACTCACGAAGGCGACACAGGTTCTCCGGAGGTTCAGATTGCTCTTCTTACAAAGAGAATCAATGACCTTACCGAGCACCTCAAGGTTCACAAGAAGGATCACCACAGCAGAAGAGGTCTTCTCAAGATGGTTGGTCAGAGAAGAAGCCTTCTCGCTTACCTCACAAAGGTAGACATTGAAAGATATCGTTCTATCATTGCAAGACTCGGTATCCGTAAGTAATTTTTTAAGTACACAAGGGCAAGCGAAAGCTTGCCCTAAATTCGATTTTCTGCGGGATTTTTATTTGCTGTTTTTTAGCGGTAAAACGATTAAATAACATATGCTTTTGTGTGTTTGTCAGTTTTGTTTAATGGTTTTATTGCTAAATCGGCGTAAAATCCCGTTTGAATAAATTTGAACTTTATTTAAAATGTGAAACTTATGTTTCGGAAAGGATTTTACTAAAATGAATCGACTTATGACATTCGACAAATACAGAGTATTTGAAACAGAATTTGCCGGCAGACCTTTAAAGGTTGAAACAGGCAAGATGACACAGCTTGCAAACGGTGCGTGTCTTGTTCACTACGGCGACACAACAGTTCATGTTGCTGTTACAGCATCAGAAAAGCCAAGAGAGGGCGTTGATTTCTTCCCGCTTTCGGTTGACTATGAAGAAAAGATGTACGCAGTAGGCAAAATCCCCGGTTCTTACCTCAAGAGAGAGGGCAGACCTTCGGAAAAGGCTATCCTCACAAGCCGTGTAATCGACCGTCCTATCCGTCCTCTTTTTGACAAGAGCATGAGAAACGATGTTTCAATCGTTTGTACGGTAATGAGCGTTGATCCCGACTGTCAGCCTGAAATTGTTGCCATGATTGGTGCTTCAATCGCAATTTCAATTTCTGATGTTCCGTGGAACGGACCTATCTCGGGTTGTTCTGTAGGTATGATTGACGGTGAGTACATCATTAACCCGACAGAGGAGCAGAGAAAGGTTTCTCAGATGGCAACAACAGTTGCTTCAACAAGCACAAGAATTGCTATGATCGAGGCAGGTGCAAACTGCGTATCTGATGACGATATGTACAACGCTATTATGGCAGGTCACGAGGCTAACCAGAAGATTATCAGCTTTATTGAGGAAATCAAGGCTGAAATCGGCAAGCCAAAGTTTGAGTTTGCAAGTCTTGAACCCGACCATGATATGTTTGAGGCAATCAAGGCATTTGCAGAAGAAGATGTTAAAGTTGCTCTTGATACAGATGATAAGAGAATTCGTGACGAAAGACTCAAGCCTATCTATGAGGCAGTTCATGAAAAATTTGACGAGATTTATCCCGAAAGCGAAGCTCTCATTGACGAGTGCCTTTATAAGACACAGAAGTTCATTGTTCGCCGTTGGTTACTCGATGAGCAGAAGCGTGTTGACGGCAGAGGAATGGACGATATCCGTCCTCTCGCATCAGAGGTTGGCGTAATTCCGAGAGTTCACGGTTCGGGTATGTTCACAAGAGGACAGACTCAGGTTCTCACAATCGCAACACTCGGTCCTGTTTCCGACAAACAGCTCCTTGACGGCATTGACGGTGAAACAGAAAAGAGATATATCCACCACTACAACTTCCCAAGCTACTCAGTCGGCGAAACAAAACCAAGCCGTGGTCCGGGCAGAAGAGAAATCGGTCACGGTGCTCTTGCAGAAAGAGCACTCGTTCCTGTAATTCCTTCGGTAGAAGAATTCCCGTATGCACTTCGCCTTGTTTCGGAAGTTCTTTCTTCAAACGGTTCAACTTCACAGGGTTCAATCTGCGGTTCAACTCTTGCTCTTATGGACGCAGGTGTTCCGATTAAGGCTCCTGTTGCAGGTATCTCATGCGGTCTTATCACAGAGGGCGACCGTTGGATGACAATGGTTGATATTCAGGGTCTTGAGGACTTCTTCGGTGATATGGACTTTAAGGTAGCAGGTACACATGACGGTATCACAGCTATTCAGATGGACCTCAAAATCAGCGGTCTTACTCCCGAAATGGTTAAAGAGGCTCTTGCCAAGACTCACAAGGCTCGTAACTACATTCTTGATGAAGTAATGCTCAAGGCTATTGCAGAGCCGAGAGAAGAGCTTTCAAAGTACGCTCCCAAGATGTTCACAACAACAATTCCTGCTGACAAAATCAGCGAGGTTATCGGTAAGAGCGGTAAGGTTATCAAGGAAATTCAGGCTGAATGCGAAGTTAAGGTTGACATTGAGGAAGACGGCGAACTCGGACAGGTATTTGTTTCGGGTATTGATTCCGACAAGTGTAAGCGTGCAATCGAAATCATCAACACAATCGCTGTTGATCCTGAGCCGGGTGCAATGTACCTCGGTAAGGTTACCCGTATTATGGACTTCGGTGCTTTCGTTGAAATCGCTCCGGGTAAGGAAGGTCTTGTTCATATTTCTCAGCTTGATGTTAAGCGTACAGAGAATGTAACAGATGTTGTTAATGTAGGCGACATTATCCGTGTTAAGGTAATGGAAATTGACGATAAGGGCAGACTCAATCTTTCTCGCCGTCAGGTTCTTATTGATGTTGACGGCCTTGTTCCCGAAAACGACATTGACGCAGAAAGAGCAGCTCGCCCACGCAGACCTCACAATGACCGCAGAGGCGGCTTTAACAGAAACAACAGAAAGTAATTTTGTAATCTGAAATCTAATACTTTTTAATATTTATACAATCAGTCCCTTTCAATTTGCAAATGCATTGAAGGGGACTGTTTTGTTAATTGAAAATTGAAAGTGGAAAATTATGCTTTGGTGGGTAAATGTCATACACTCAAAATATTAAAAACTAAAATAAAAAGCGGTGGTCAATGCCACCGCTAAATTAATGCAATTATTTAGTTTGCATATCTTGAAAGATTATCCCAATCAATATCGTCTTCGGAAACAAAGTCACCGTTTTCCGCTTCTGTAATATCTTTATACTCCTGTTCGGTAACTTTTGTGTAGTCAGGATCCCAAGCAAGTACGAGTTTCTTAATCAATTCGTAGGCAAGTTCCTTGTCACTGTCGGGAAGCATATCAATCATTTTAGCAATTTCAGCTGTTTTCGTACTCATATACGGCAACTCCTTTCATTTATAAATATCTCCACGAGAACCTATATCCATAATATATATTATTTCATAAGTACCGTCAAGTAACCTTTTAAAAATAATACGGTATTTACCGATTCTTAATCGTTGTCTGCCGTCATCAAATCCCTGCATTAATTTTATATCACCTTTAGGAGGATTAATTTTTAACCCCTCAATTCCAATTCTGATACGATTAACTGTTGCTTTATCGGATTTTGCAAGGAACTTGAGTGCAGCTTTTGAATATTTTACTTCCATAATAACAACCCGTTTGTATTTTTCTTTAACAATATTATATCATCGCTTTTCTTTTAAATCAATAGCAAAATAATTTCATATACAATCAGACACATGAACAAAATTTGCATAGTGTTTAAATTATCCTAATCATCTTGATTTCAACTTGATAACATAGTATAATTGACTTAACAAAAATTTCCGACAAATACGGACACAGATTTATAAAGGAGAGAATACAATGCAGGTTAAAATTTCCGATTCTATAAAATATATTGGCGTTGATGACAAGACAATCGACCTTTTTGAAAGTCAGTATCTTGTTCCCAACGGAATTTCTTACAACTCATATCTTATTGTTGACGAAAAGGTTGCAATTATGGATACGGTTGACAAGAGAAAAACTAACGAATGGCTTGAAAATCTTGACAGAGAGCTTAACGGCAGAACTCCCGATTATCTTGTAATCAGCCACCTTGAACCCGACCATGCGTCAAATATTAAGGTTGTTTCCGAGAAATATCCGTCAATGAAGCTTGTTGGTAATGCAAAGACTTTTTCAATGCTCCCACAGTTTTTTCCGGATTTTGATTTTGCCGATAAAACCGTTACAGTCAAAGAGGGTGACAAACTTGAACTCGGTTCGCACAAGCTTACATTCATAATGGCTCCCATGGTTCATTGGCCTGAGGTTATGGTTTCATATGAAAGTGCAGAAAAGGTTCTTTTCTCTGCGGACGGCTTCGGCACATTCGGCGCACTTGACGCTCAGGAGGACGATTGGGCTTGCGAGGCAAGAAGATATTACTTCAATATCTGCGGTAAGTACGGTGTTCAGGTTCAGAATCTTCTCAAAAAGGCCTCAAAGCTTGATATTCGGAAAATCTGTCCGCTTCACGGTCCTGTACTTGACGAGAACCTTGGTTGGTACATCGGTCTTTACGATACATGGAGCAAGTATGAGCCTGAAACCGACGGTGTGTTTATTGCATATTGTTCGGTTCACGGCAACACAGCCAAGGCTGCCGAAAAGCTTTGTGAAATCATCAAATCAAAAACCGACAAAAAGGTTTCGATTGCAGACCTTTCACGCACAGACCTTGCCGAGGATATTGAGGACGCATTCCGTTTCAGCAGAATGGTTGTTATCGCACCAAGCTATGACGGCGGTGTGTTCCCGATAATGAACGATTTTCTGCATCACCTTAAAATCAAGGGCTACAAGAACAGAAAGGTTGCTATGGTTGAAAACGGCTCTTGGGCTCCTTCGGCAGCAAAGACAATGAGAACATATCTTGAAGAAATGAAAAATGTTGAAATTTGTCCTACTGTTGTGACAATCCGTTCTGCTATGAAAGAAGAAAATATTCCTCAGCTTGAACAACTTGCTGACGAAATTCTTGGATAATATCATAATAAATTGACATAAACGCAATAATAAAAGGATATAAATATATATTTATAGCTTCAATAATTACACCTAAAAGATGGCGAATTTTGTTCTGCAAAGGTTGAGATTGTTATTTTTGTAACAATTAGATAAAAATTCCAAAGGATATTTTACATCAAAGATTTAATTCTGTTGCAAATGCAATTGAATTTAAAACTCTTTTGTTGTACAATAAAGCTAAAGTTGATGCCCACGGAATAAGCATTGAAACAGATTCGTTTTTAGGTAATTTGTTTTGGAGTTTTGAAATTAGTCGTGAAAAGTTCTTTCTTCTGCCTGTATTCAATGCTTATTTCGTTCATTCATATTGATATATTCCTTCTATAACCCAATATACCCCGAAAATGACCGATGCTTGTTGTCGGTCATTTCACTTTTCGGCGGGTTTCCATTTCGGCATAATTGTACATAGTTGTAATTCAACTAATTTCCCACAGTGAAAAAATTGTCAAATTCGGTAATTTTGCCTATAACAAAATTATGCAAAATGTGGTACAATAATATTGTAAGAACTCAGTGTTTATCTGAGATTTAAGATGATGCGATTATACGGATGGTGAGAGTATGTACAGTATTGGTGAGGTTGTTCTTTACGGCTCAAACGGAGTTTGTGAGATTACCGAAATTACAACGAAAAAAATCGGAAAGGATTCTATTGAATACTATGTTTTAAAACCTGTTTGCTCGGATTCTTCAACGCTTTTTGTTCCGACTCAGAATGAAATGCTTGTGTCAAGAATGCGTGTTGTCCTTTCTTCGGATGAAATTAAAGATATTTTGTCACAGAAAACCGATAATGAAATATGGATTGACAATAAAGCCGAAAGATGTGAAAAAATCAAGGAGATTATTTCGGGCGGCGATTGTATGAAGCTTGTTGAGCTTATCAGGAGAATGCACTTCCACAGTAAGCTCCAGCTCAAAAAGGGCAGACGACTTCACATTACTGACGAGCGTTTTCTCAAAGAAGCTGAAAAAATGGTTTGTGACGAGGTTTCGGTTGTTCTTCACATTGACCGTAACGATGTTCTTCCGCTTGTGCTTGCAGGCTGATTTTTTAAAAAATATATAAAGGATACAGAGGATTAACCTGAGCATTCTTTGAATTGCTTTCAATGTTGTTCCTCTGTTTTTTTATTTTTGGTAATTCTAGGTTGTTTGCCTATTTACAAAATGTTGCATTTTGTAGTAAAATGTAAGAATAATGATTTATGGAGCTATTTAATGAGAAATTTCAAAAAAACTTTATCATTTTTACTTTCAACGGTAATAATAGTTTCATCAGTTGTAGGTGTCGGTACAACCGTTTTTGCCGCAACCGATGAACACACATACAAAAACTTTAAATACAGAATTCTTGACGATAACACAGCCGAAATTTGCGGTTATACGGGCAAGAATGCAGTCGTGACTGTTCCCGACAGCATTGATTCAAAGCCTGTAACCTCGATCGGCAGGACGGCTTTTTATTCAGGCAAAATCAAGGAAGTGACAATTCCCAATACAGTAAGAAGTATCAAATGGTGGGCTTTTTACGGTTGTGAAAGCCTTGAAAAAATCAACCTGAATTTTGGTTTGAAAACTGTAGGCTACGGTGCGTTTATGAATTGTAAAAATCTTAAATCCGTGAGCATTCCAATGTCCGTAACGCAGATTTGCGATGATTCGTTTGCGGTAAGCTGTTCAACCAAAAAGGGCGTTTTTGACACCTACAGTAAGCAGACAATAAGCACTCAGCAGTATTCAACCGATTCATCGTTCACTCTTGAAGGCTATTCGGGGACTGTCGCAGAAAAATATTGCAATGATAATTCGCTAAACTTTGTTTCGTCGGGCAATGTGATTTACGGCGATGTTAATAACAACGGAACTGTTGAGGCAGCTGATGCAAAGCTTGCCAAAAGCCTTATCGACACTGTTCCGACCGAGGAAGAACTGACGGCTGCCGATGTTGACGATGACGGCAAAATCACAGAAAATGATGTTAATCTTGTTTTGCAGGCTGTCGGCAACGAATTTTACGCACAGCTTTTTCCGTGTGCAAAGGCTATGTATTCTGCTCCCGACTACCTTTCGGGCAGAACTATGTATTGTGACGGCGACAGCGTTGCCTACGGTTCGGGTACGAACACAATGGGAAATTCAACATATTCTTTCTGCAATTATGTTGCCGAAAAATATAATATGACAATGACCAACAAGGCTGTACCCGGCACAACTCTTGCAATAAGAAAGAATTTTATCGGCACAGACCACAGAAGTATCCTTGAGCGTGTCCGTGAAATGAAAGACAGTTACGATGTTATTCTGCTTGACGGCGGTTTTAATGACCTGTTCAAAAATGTTGAAATGGGTGCAATGACCGATATAAATAATAAATCGGGAAAATACAATGAATACACCACAGCAGGTGCGTTGGAAAGTATTTGCTATTTTCTTGACAAGAATTATAAAGACTCAATTAAGCTGTTCGTACTCTGTCACAATTGCTCAACAAGAAAAAAACAGTCACAGTATTGGTCTTTAATGAAAAATATACTTGATAAGTGGGAAATTCCCTATGTTGACCTTTCGGAAGAAACAGAGCTTACCGGTGATAATGAGGAAATTACAACACAGTATTTTAGATATAATGCAACAACCAAAAAAGGCGATGGGATTCACCCTCTTGCATATGCCAATATGAAGATATACGGTCCCATCGTTGCCGAAAAGCTTAACGAAACAGTACAGAGCAAGTCTGAACTTGTTTTGCCGAATAGTGACATTTCTATGGGACTTTTTGAAAGTTACACCCTTAACAGCGAAATTACGGAGTTGAGGGGAGATATAGATGTCAGTTATTCAAGCAGTAACCCGTCAGTTGCCTCTGTTGATGAAAACGGCAATATTGTTGCTACGGGCATAGGCGATACGGTTATCACGATTTCGACATCTGACGGTAAAACAAAAAATGTGAATGTGAATGTAAAGTTTCTTGCAATGGCGGTTAGCTTTGGCAAAAATAAAATTTCACTTTCAGAGGGTAATTCAAGCTTGCTGAATCTTTCTGTTGCAGACGGTGAGGCGACCTGTTCAACAACCTATTCGTCAACAGATCCGACTGTTGCGTGTGTTGATGAAAACAGCGGAAAAATTACAGCCAACAAAACGGGCAAAACCACAGTATCATGTACCACGGCAAACGGTGTAACGGTAAGGTGCCTTGTATATGTCACAAGCAGTGCGCTGACTAAAATGCAGAAAGCGTAAGGCGTTTATGAAAATATTTAACAGAAAATTAAAAATAACTTCATTTGCTTTGCTTACATTATGTATGGTTTTTGTAATGACGGCTTGTGCCGAAAACAGCAGTCAGTCCGAAAAATCACAGTCTGCAGAGCAGACGACTGTTCAGCCGACAACAATGTCAGCCGAAGAAATTAATGACCGAAAGCTTGATAAATTCATATCTGATATGACGCTTGAAGAAAAGGTGGGTCAGATGTTTTTTGTACGCTGCCCCGATGAAGATGCTGTGCAACAGGTCAGCGAGTACAATATCGGCGGTTACATCCTGTTTGGCAGAGATTTTGACGGTAAAACCAAAGATGAAGTTGTTGACGATATTCACAGCTATCAGAACGAGGCGGATATTCCGCTTTTAATCGGCGTTGATGAGGAGGGCGGAACGGTTGTGCGTGTCAGCAGTAACCCAAACCTCCGTGAAACTCCGTTTCTTTCTCCAAAAGATACTTATGCAGACGGCGGTTGGGATGCTGTCAAGCATGATGCAGAAGAAAAAGCGGATTTGCTTCTTTCACTCGGAATCAATGTGAATCTGGCTCCCGTGTGCGATATGACCTCGGATGAATACGGCTTTATGTATGACCGTTCTTTCAGCTCGGATGTTGATATGGAAAACAGATATGTGCGAACCGTTGTTGAAACAAGCAAATCAAAAAAGCTCGGCACGGTTCTGAAGCATTTTCCCGGTTACGGCAATAACAGCGACACACACACGGGAATTGCATACGATGACCGTGACTATTCGGAATTTGAAAATACGGATTTTAAACCGTTTTATCAGGGAATTGAGTCCGGTGCCGACTGTATTCTTGTTTCACACAACATAGTTAATTGCATGGACAGCGAATATCCTGCGTCACTTTCACAAAAGGTACATGATATTCTCAGAAATGAATTCAAATTTGACGGTGTAATTATGACCGATGACCTTATCATGGACGCAATCACGGATTTTACGGGAGATGAAGCGGCGGCAGTCACAGCGGCAAAATGCGGTAACGATTTGCTCTGTTGTTCATCTGTCGATACCCAATATCCCGCAGTTCTTGAGGCTGTTCAAAACGGTGAAATTTCCGAAGCTCAGGTTGACGCATCCGTAAAGCGAATCCTGAAATGGAAACAAAATCTCGGCATTTTTAGTATTGACACCTATCAGAAAAAAGTCAAATCAACCGAACCAACGGATACCGTTGGAAGTGAGGAGTGAAAAGTTAATAGCTGTTAGGTGCGGTCGGGAAGATAGTTTGAATCGTTTTGCCCGAGTATGCGACTGCAAAAATTCTTACGGTAAAACATAAAACACCCCGAAGATTAAGTTCTTCGGGGTGTTCTGTTTGTAAAGGTTGGCTGAAATATATCTCAACAGATGTGATATGCTGATTGTGCTGTTGACTCTTTCCGTCAGGAAGAAGGCGACTTTCTTGGAGTTGCTTATATCCTTTTTCCTATCTGTTGAAGCAAGTGTAGTTGCCTACTATATTTGCAAGTGGTTGGATAGATAGTAACTTCAACAGCCAACCTATGAAGAAACCCTCGAAGTCGGTAGCTTCGAGGGTTTCGTTTTGCCCAATGGACTATTTACATCATTTTGCCTATGATTATTGCAACACACATTTCTGTGCATTTCAAGTATATGCCGAAAAATTATTATTATTCCTGATTAGAATTATTTAACACTTTTACAAGCAAAGATTCAAAGCTTTTTTCAAAGTTTTCGTCATCTTGTTTTGTACGCTTTTTCGGTCCTTTAATGTGATGCTTGCCGTTTGACATTCTCGCCTTTTTGGCAAGGTGTCTGTCCATAAGCAGACCGCCTATGTTATCATCCGAGAAAATTTTCCCCGACTGATGAATACAGTACGCACCCTTTCCAAGCACAAGTGCCGCAACTCCGTAATCCTGAGTTACCGCAATGTCGCCCTTTTTACAAAGGTTGACAAGCGCCAAATCAACTGCGTCTGCACCTGCACCGATAATTTTTATCTCGCTGTAATCTGACTTTAGGACATGGTTTGTGCAATCCTTTCAACCGATTTTACAACAGGGCAGGCATCCGCATCAACAAGAACAGTTATACCGTTCATTATTTTTCCTCAATCTTAATTGAGTTGATAACAGGCTGATTTTTCTTTTCAACAGTACCGTTTGAATCTGTAACAGGGGTGTCCTTGCAGATTTTATCAACAATATCCATACCCTTTGTTACCTTGCCGAATGCGGCGTACTGACCGTCAAGATATGTGCTGTCAGCCTGAACAATAAAGAACTGTGAGCTTGCACTGTCGGGTTCATTTGAACGAGCCATTGAGATAACGCCTCTTGTATGTGAAAGGTTGTTTTCAACACCGTTCTGAGCAAATTCGCCCTTGATTGTTTTTTCACTGCCGCCTGTGCCGTCACCCTTTGGGTCACCGCCCTGAATCATAAAGCCGGTAATGATTCTGTGGAAAGTAAGACCGTCATAAAAACCGTCTTTTGCAAGGTCAACAAAGTTCTTGACTGTAATCGGAGCAAGCTCCTCATAAAGCTCAACTTCAATTTTACCGTAGTCTTTAACATCAATAGTCGCTGTGTAGCTTGATTTGTAGTCGGTTGTGTCTGTGCTTGCGGATGTTGTTTCTTCGTTTGAAACTGCAGAAGTTGCTTTTTCAGAAGAACTGCTCTCTGTGTCACCGCCGCAACCGCTCATTAAAAAGCATGTGCAGAGAATAACTGCGGCAACCATGATTGCCGAAATCTTTTTAATTTTTGTCATTTTCAAATTCCTTTCGTAAATAAACTTAATTTATTTTATCATTATTATGTCTGCAAATCAACCTGAATTGACAC
>CEAA01034517.1_pt1 | contig 11656 bp, 14 predicted proteins | sample 557551 | NCBI WGS metagenome assembly CEAA01 (sample SAMEA3182115, study PRJEB8094) | gut metagenome | biome: human; feature: gut; material: Stool; isolation source: human stools | place: Canada | collected 2013-06-11
CACCTCCGGTTTCCGCCTGTAGGCAAGCCAGCCCACTGCGTGCAACCCGTGTTCGCCGTTTCCCCGCATACCGTAGTAGGTCGCATCCCATAACCCGTCGTTTTTGTCTACGCAATCGGCCCCCTGTGCTTTTTCTTCTCGGTTTGACCAAACACTAACCAGACACCATGCCACATTTCCGGTGCCGTCAACGCACCACACCGGCTCCCCATCCATCTTGCGCAGTTCTTCCTGCGTCAGAGGATCATTGCTCTGCTGCTGGGCACGAAGGGCGGCAAGCACTAATTCGTTAATAGCTTTCGCCCTCACCGTGTGAGGGCTGAAATCCTGGGTGAAAATTGCATGCTCGAAATACTTAATAGCGTCTTCAATCGTGACGTTCGTCACTTCGTCAATCGTCATCATCTTCATCCTTTCACGTCAACGCAACCAAAAACGCCGCGTTTGTCAGTACATGCCACATGTGCGGCATTTCGCTTTCCGGGTCGTGCGTTTCGCCCATCTGGTACGCCATCAGGTGCCGCAGCAGCGCCGCGACATAGCGTTCCGGTTCCACGCCGCGCCAACTATTAGGCGCATACTTTTCCGCGCCGTAGGTCAGCACACGGCCGAGTGCCATGACAGCCTCGGGAGGCACCAGGTCAAGCCTGGGCTTCCCGTCGTCGTATTTTAATCCTTTCATAGATTTGTCCTTTCTTCGGTTTCGTCGGCTCATCGCGTTACTCTGTCTTTCGGTCGCTGCTTGCGGAGGCACCCACAGCTTCGGGTGTTTCCGGATTTAAGGGACGCCGCCCGGACCGGCAATGTCTCGCCGCAATCACAGCGGCACAACGCTACGCTTTGCTTTTTATGCGTTGTCGGGTCAAACAGTGGTTCCGCCTCTCCCAACACCACCAACCTGCCAAATCGTTCTCCGGGCTGTATTTTCATGCTACCTCCCACCTTTCGCTTTTTCTATCCGCGCTTTCAGCGCTGCCATCAACCGGTCCTGCGTGTCGCCCTTGTCGTGCAGGGCTGCCACCACATCTTCATCCACGCCGCCCTGTACGACCAGGTGGTGTATGATTACCTTCTCTGTCTGCCCCTGCCGGTGCAGCCGCTTATTGGCCTGCTGGTATAACTCCAGGCTCCAATTCAGGCCAAACCAAATTACATGGTTGCCGCCGGCCTGGAGATTCAACCCGTAAGCACAGGACGCCGGGTGGGCAAGCAGCACGTCTATTTTCCGGCCGTTCCAATCGGCTTCATCCGCGGCGCCGGTCAACCGCCGCACCCGCAAACCTGTCCCTGCCAACACCGCCTCCAGCCGCTCCAGGTCGTGCCGGAAATTATAAAACACCAACACCGGTTGCCCTTGCAGACTTTCTATTACCTCCAAAAAGGCTTCAAGTTTGCACTGATGTATTTCCACCATTTGCCCGGCGTCGTCGTACACGGCGCCGTTGCAAAGTTGTAGCAGTTTGCCGGTCAATACCGCAGCGCTGCCGGCGTCAATCGTCGATTCCGCCACTTGCAACAAAGTATCCTTCTCCAGCCGTTCATAGGCCGCTTTTGCTCGGCTGTCCAGCACCACGGGAACATCGTTATATAAGCAATCAGGCAGGTTTATGTAGTCTTCGGCTTTCATGCTCACGCAGATGTCCCCTATCAGCTGCCGGATGGCGTTATCCGCCCCGGGCTTCGGCGCATAACTGTAAACCATATCGCGGCCGCGCTGGTCCGGGTCAAAATAGCGTTCGCGGAAATGTGTGATTTTCTTCCCGAGGCGCTGGCCTTCGTCAAGTAGATAAATCTGAGCCCACAGGTCAAGCAACCCGTTCGGCGCCGGCGTACCGGTCAGCTCCACAATCCGGTGGATACTGTGCCGCACCCAGGTCAAGGCTTTAAACCTCTTGGCCTTGTGATTCTTAAAGCTGCTGCTTTCATCCAGTACCACCATGTCAAACGGCCAGGCATTCCGGTAATACTCGACCAACCACGGCACATTCTCCCGGTTTACCACCCATATATCCGCTGGCGAGTGCAGTGCTTGGATACGCTTGGCCGCGCTGCCCAAAACAGAAGCAAACCGCAGGTGGCGCAGATGATCCCACTTAGATGCCTCCTTCTGCCATGTAGCTTCTGCCACCTTTTTCGGCGCCACGATAAGCACGCGGCCGACCTGGAATCGGTTATACTGGAGTTCGTTGATCGCCGTCAATGTTATCACCGTTTTCCCCAGCCCCATATCCAGCAGCAGCCCCAACGCCGGGTCACTCAGCAGTCGGCTGATACAATAAGCCTGATATGGATGCGGCTTGAATTGCACCGACGCTCCCTCCTCTCCGCCAAATACAGTCCATAAAATCATTCACGTCCGCCCGGCTCCACAACACCCATATCCGCCGGTCCATTCGTAGCAGTTCGGGGAATCGCTTCCGCTGGGTAGGAGTAAGTGCACCGCCATTCCCTTTCAGCTCCACCATTTCGACGCGGCCGTCCGGAAACACGCACAGCCTGTCCGGCACCCCGCAATTCCCGGGGGATACCCACTTATACGCCTTACCGCTGATCATCTTCATTCTGGCCACCAAATAGGCCTCCACTGTTTTTTCGCTCTCTTGTGATTTCGTCATTGTCTGACCCCCTATATAATATAATTAATTACGCGTGCGCGCACGCGCGCGCCGGCGCGCGGGCATTCCGTGCAAACAGGCGCTTTAGGCGCGTAGGCTATTTAGGTGTTTGCCTAAATCCCCTAATTTTAAATAATATAGAAAAGTTTGTAACCTTTGTAACCTTTACCACCTTAGCCCGCATGAATGCTCACTTTTTGGGGTTACATTGGGGGGTTACATTGGGGTTACATTCTCCGGAGTTTGTAACCCCTGCTTTTTCCTGAGGGGTTACATTCTCCCTTCCGTTTACAAAGTTTGTAACCCCTGTCGGCTTTTTGCCTCGTGCCTAAGCCGCCTAATTTTTTGAATTCCTGGAATGTAACCCCTAGTTTGTAACCCCTCGGCTGAACCCCCTCTGCAACTTCCAGCAGCCGAATTTTGCCGGCCCTTGCATCTTATTCCACCCGGGCAACGCTGCGACAATGGCGTTGATTTCCGTCACGTCCTGTCGCCTTATGGTTCTCTGGTCGTTGCCCATCGCTTCCACCCATATTTCGATGGCACAGACCCGATTGCGCTCTACCAACTCGACCCCCTCCTGCGCCGTTCCGCTGTTCCAGTACGCCATGCGGCGCTGTAGGTTCCAGGCCTCCCAGTCTTTGGGGATCGGCTGTTCCAAAAAATCTTGTATGATTCCTTCCTGGGGCGATCGTTCCCGGTGTTCCTCCTGCTCTCTTCGGGCGGCCGCCTCTACATCTCCCGTTAAGTACAACGGCTCGCCTAGCCGCCAGTATACAACGGCTTCCGCCCAAAGCTGATCCACTTCCTGGGCCAGCTCCGTGAAAACGCTTTTGACCGGCCGCGCGACGACGTCCACCGGCCAGAACCGGCGGTTCCCGGTCTTGTCCCGTAGATACTCCGTATCGTTGGACGTACCGAAGAAGACGCAGCTCCTGGGGCACTCCTTGACATTCCGCGCATATGCCGCCCGATAGCGGTCTGTTTGCTGCGAAAGAAACTGCTTGATGTGGTTGACGTCGTCCCGGCGCATGGCCCCCAGTTCGCCTATTTCCACTATCCAGACGCCCTGTATTAGTTCGCTGGATTCCTTCCCCTCGAACGTGCGCAGGCCATCCGTGAACCACCCGCGGGACATGATGCGGAACAGCGTACTTTTACCGATACCCTGCGGGCCGGTCACCACTGTCATGATGTCGAACTTGGTCCCCGGCGCCATGGCCCGCGCCACCGCCGCCGTGAAAGCCTTGCGAGTGACCGCCCGGGTGTACGGGGTATCCGCGGCGCCAAGGTAATCGATAAGCAGGGTATCCAGCCGCGGCGTGCCGTCCCAGGACAGGCCTTCCAGGTAGTCCCTTACTTCGTTGAAACTGTGCTTTTTGCTGTGCAGGGAAAGGGCGCCGTCCACTTTCTGATTGCCGGTTATGCCGTATACTTTTTCGATGTACCAGTACATGCCATAATTGTCGTTGTCCTCCCACTGCCGTCGCTCCTTGCGCGCATCCCACGGCAGCGGCCCGAATATCTCCCCGCGGTTGGCGAACTCATTAAGCGCGAATTTCCCGCGGAGTAACGGGTCGTTCTCCAGAATGCTCCACACGTTGTCGATGGTCTTGTCAAACCCGCCGGCAGGCCCTATCTTCAACTTTCGGATCCAGCTTTTTTCATCCTTCACCGGGGTGCCCTCTGCAGCTGTCGCGGTCGCCGTGAACTCTGCAGCTGTCGCGGTCGCCGTGAACTCTGCTGTGGCTTCGTTGTACCGCTCGACCCCCAGCGTGGCGGAAACCTCCTCGTCATCCAACGCGAAGCGGGTCATGGCGGCGAACGACGGCAGCTTGTTGACCGGTGTATCCGGTTTGGCCTCGTCATCTAGGCCGGCAAACTTATGCAGCCGGACAAGGTCAAAGGAATTGCACAACTTCCCGCCGGCTGGGTCTGTCGCGTGGTGGCTGAATAGGAATTTGCCGTTATCGTAGACCACCGCGCCGCCGGCGGTGCTGCCTCCGGTGTAGGTCAATCGGTTTTGTTCCCCCGCACAGGCCTCATACTCTCCGGGGATCAGCTCCGCTAGGGCCCGGTATATGTCATACACGCGGCAGAAAGCGCCGACTACTCCGCGCTTGGCTGTGGGGTCTTCCTGTTTAGCCGCGAACCGGGCGCGGCGCTCTATGACGCCGGGCACCTGCGGCCACTCCTGCACCTTGCGCCAGTCGGTATACTGCGCCAGCACACCATCCACATCCAGCAGCGGCTTATCCTCGCAAGCGAACACAAAGGCGGCGTCCGCGCTGCACGACGGCCAGTACATCAGCCGCGACGCCTCGAAGGTTGACGGGTCGAACGGCTGCATCGTCGGCTCCAGGCACCAGGCCACTCGGCGGGCTAGCGGCTCGTATTCGTCCGCCGTCGTTGTTCGGGCCAGTGGCAAAATCACCCGTAGCCGCGGCGCCGCCTCGCAGTGTTTGCGGGTGGAATACACCGCGTACCCGCAGCCCAGGGCCGCCACCCGGCGGAGTATATCTTGCGTGCCGCCGGCCGGGATACTGTCCAAATCCAGGGTAATAACATCCCGGCCGGTTATGCTTCCAGCCTTCCGCCGTTCCCCCGCCAAGGTCCCGCCGACAAAGCCGCCCACATCCTTCGCGTCGTCCTGCTGCGCCTTCGGCCACCGCAGGTATTCCGCCTGCGTCTCTGTGCCGCGCGCGGGCACCCGCAGCCGCTCGGCCAGTTCCGACCACAGCATAGTCTGCGCCGGCCACCGCGCGGCTCGGCGGCTTCCGGCGGCGGAGATGGTAATAATCCTATCGTACTGCATACAACTCTCCGCCACCTCAATCCTTTTTATAATAGGTATCGACCCAGCCGTCCGCCTTGAGAGGCAAGCCCGGCGCCCAGTCGATTGGCCGCCCCATGATGTTGCATACTTGGCCCAGGCTTCCGCCGGCAGCGTCAATCACCACCTCGTCATGGACGTGGAATACTACCGGGAAACCCGCGGCCTCCAGCCTCTCGATGTTCTCGGCGAGGCAGTCCCGGGCGATAGCCTGCACACAGTTCTCCACCAGTTTGCCGCCGTAGGTTTCCAGTGCCTTCCACTTCTTGGAGGTCTGGTCCATGCCCCAGTAGCGGATCCGGTCGTGTCCTCTACCGTCAGGCTCCATGTAGGGCTTTGCGTAGTACAGCTTCCGCCCGCTAGGCAGGGTGATGGTCATAAACCATTGTTCGGTGGCATTATCGCCCTCCATGGCAAAGGTCAGCAACCCGCGTACGGTCACAGACTGCCCCGTCCGAATGGCCTGCACCGCGGCGCGTTCTACGGTGTACCACAGGTCAACAATGGCCTCATTGGCCGCCCGCCACCGCCGCACGATGTCCGGCAGTTCCTCCTCCGGCAACCCCATGCGCAGGGCACCCATGGCAATCAGCGCGCCGGTACTCCCTTGATAGCCGAGGGCTAGTGTGGCCACCTTGCCTTTTTGACGCAGGCCGTAGTTCTCCCCGCCTTTGGCTATACTCTCAAGCGGCACGCCGAACATCTGCGCTGCACAGGCCTCGTAAATTTTCCCATGGGTGCGGAAAACCTCCAACACCCACTCCTCTCCCGCCAGCCAGGCAATTACCCGGGCCTCTATGGCGGAAAAATCCGCGTCGATAAAGACGTGCTCGGGCGACGCCACCAGCGCCGTCCGTATTAATTGGGACAGCGTTGACGGCACACTGCCATACAGCAACTCCAACATAGGCACGTCCTGGCGTTTGACCAGTTCCCGGGCAGTGGGTAAGGCGTACAGGTGCGTCTGCGGCAGGTTTTGTACTTGTACGAGCCGGCCGGCCCAGCGCCCGGTCCTGTTGGCTCCGTAAAATTGCAGCAGCCCGCGAACCCGTCCGTCTGGGCCGGCGGCCGCGCGGATAGCATCGTATTTCTTGCAACTGGTCTTGCCCAGCTCCTGCCGTATCTCCAGCATGCGCCGTGCGGCCTCCGACGGCAGGTCTTTGCCGAGCAGGTCGGCCACATCATTTTTACGCAGCGTCGGCACCGCTTCACCGGTTTCTGCCTCCAGCCACTTGGATAGCTGCGCCACGCTGTTCGGGTTATCCAATCCCGACAGGGACATCGCCTCTTCGGTTAACCGATGTGTCACCGCATCGGCGCACCACAGCGCCCCTTCCACCAATTCCATGTCCACGGCCACCCCGCGGGCGTTTATGCGCATGTCAGTCTCCCATTGGCGTTGTACTGCGTCAGGGACTGGAAATGCTACCAACCGTCGTTCGATTTCCATTTCCGTAACTACGTCCTGCCGGCAATACTCTTTAAATAGTTCCCATTTTTCAGGCTCGTGCTGCGGCAAGGTGCGTGTACGACCGCCGTTACTTTTAGTCGGCTTGCACGGGGAGCAGAAGGTACGGATTAGCGCCTTGCCGGTGGTCAGTTTCCGTTTGTCCGCCGGCAGCCCCAATGCGGCGCCGGTGGCATCCAATCCGGCAGTATAGCCGCAATACAGTCCGTGCAGCATGGTACACTGCCATTGCGGCAGCCATCTGGCCGCCGACAGTCCGTGTGCGGCTCTATGAGGGCGCCCTCCTCCCACCAGTCCGAACAACTGGCTCAGGCACCACCATTCGAAGGCCGCGTTGTAGGCATGTTTGATACAATCCGGGTCAAATAACAAGTCTCGGATGTCCTGCGGTAAGCCTTCTCCACGGGTGAAATCCCGTACCTCCACCGGTGCGCCGTCCAGTGAGTAGGCAAAGAGCAGCACCTGAAAATCTTCGTCCTGTGCATACCGATAGGCGCCGGCGCGAGAAATATCCACGCTGCTATAGGTTTCTATATCAATACTCAGATGGTGCATATCTTCCTCCCGGGTCATGAGAGGGCGACCTTTCGGCCGCCCTCTCTCGCTCCGTCGATATTACAGCGGCAGCGGCATGGGCTGTCCGGTGATAGGGTCAATAGCGTAAGCCGCCGGCGCCGCCGATTGCTGATACGGCGGTACAGCCGCGGGGGACGCCGGCTGCTGCATGTAAGCAGGCATTGCGCCGAAATCGTCCGCCGCTGTGGTGCGGCCTCCCAGCGGTTCCCCGTCCTCCAGCTTCTGCACGTTGTTCAAGCCGCAGCCGATCCCCTTTTTTCCATTGGAGTTGTAGGGGAAGAAGGTGACGGACACACGGCCGTACATGCCGCTGTAGACCTGGCTCTGGTCGATGATGGGCTGTACCTGCGGATCCACCACCTGCGGCGGCTGTTTGCTGCTGGCCGTGAAAACCCAGTGACCCTTGCACTCATCGCCGAAAGGCATCCCGTCAGACGGCCGGGTGCCATCCCCATCGTATACCGGCACCGCGACGATCGGGGGGATGGCGCCGTTCCAGCACTTGCTCGCGCCGGTCTGCTTGGCGGCGGCAATGGCGGCGTCGATGCGCTGCTTGGTTGCTGTGTCCGATTTCGGCACCAAAATTGTGGTGCTGTACTTCGCCTCGCCTCCGTTGGGGTTGGCATAAGGCTGGAACAGATGGGTATACGACAGACGGACCTTTCCGGTCACAACAAAACAGGGATTCACGTTCATGGGTATCTCCTCCGTACTTTTATAAATTTCATAGGCATAATCGTTTTGAATCTCGGCGCCCAAGCTCATTGCCCAAAATCCTCCACCGCGGTACTGCCGCCGGTGTACACCGGCCGCCTGTCGCTCTCCAAGGCTATGCAGGGCTTTCCCGGCGGCTTAATGACATAAGCCCCGGCCAGCTTTTCGAACTCTGATTTTCCCAGAACCTTCTCGGCGGCGGACAGGGAAATGGGTTTGCGCTCATACAGCATTTCCCGCGGCGTGCCGGCGGCGGCAATTGCTTCAAAGGCCGCCTCTTGGTCGCTCCACTGCCGGACGCTGCGGCCCTCCACCACCTTGTAACCGGGGATACTTTCGCCCGCAAGCAGCCGGTCAAGCGCGGCGTCGTTCACCTGGTTGGCCCAGGCGGTCATATTTGCCAGTAGCGGCAGGACACGCGCAAAATCGGCGGCGTCCATCAGTGCCGGGTCCTTTTGGTTATCCTTGAATACCTCCAACTGCTGCTCCGCTTGAATTTTGCATTGGCCGCGGGCGCGGCAGAACCGGCACCAATCACCTGCGTGGAATTCCCCTGGCCCCTTGAAAGCCGCCTTGGCTTTTGGACGGACGGTGAACACGCCCCAGTCCATCAGGGTGTCGCGGTCAATCGTCGCCATGCTTAGATGGTCAAGCCGCGGCTGAAAAATCACCATGTGCACGGCGCGGATGTCGTAGAGAAGACTGTTGGCCTCCAGAGCGCCCAAGGCGTACAGCATCATTTGCGGGTTGTTCTCGGCCTCAACCTGGACACCGCGGCCGTACTTATAGTCGATGACATACAGGTCGTTTCCGCCGATGATGATGCAGTCGGACGTCCCAAATCCTTCGGGGATGAAAGAGGATAAATCGCAACGCACTTCAGCCGCTATGTAGGGCTTCGCGGGAAAGCTGTGCACAACACCTTTAACATAGTCCACATACGCGTCAGCGTGGGTCAGCATTTCCGGATTGTACAAGGGGGCATTCTGATGCTCTTTCAGCGCGTTGGCGAATTTCTTCGGTCCTATTGGGGCAATGAGCGCCTTGCGCAGTTTCAATTCGGCTATTGCGTGGGCCAGGGAGCCCTCGGCCGCGTACTCACTGCCGCTGTCGGGCAGCGTGGCCTCAAGCCGCGGCGCTGCCGTGCAGTGCAGCCACCGCTCCGCGGCTGACGCGGAAAGCAAAGCGTGGGCTTCAGGTGGCATCCCGTTCTTCCTCCTCCATAAGTACCATTCTGTCGAGTGCGAAGTTCACGCACTGCTCTGCGATATTCCCAATCGGCAAGCCGGTTCGCGCCCTAACCCCCAGTATGCGGGAATAGCAGCGAGGGCTTATACGGATGACCCCCTCCCGATTGCACTGCTCCGGTTTCGGGTAGGCCAGGGTAAAACGATCCTTGCTCATATCTTCGCCCCCATTCCGCGCAGCATTGTGGCGAACTCGCCCAGCTTGTCAGGCGGCAGCTCCGGCAGCGTCTTCACACCGGCTTGGGCAAGTTTCTCCATGAGCGCAGGCAGGACATCGGGGTTTGTCATCCGCAAGTTGGCCGCGGCGGCCGCCACCTGGTCCACCGTATATACCGGCGCAGATGCTACAGGTACGGGCGACGCGGGTGCTGTCTCGGCCGCGGGCGGTACTACCGCCGTAGGGATGACGGGTTCCGTATCCGGCCCAGGCGCGGAAACCGGAGCGGCAGAGACAGCACGGCCAACAGGGGCCGCCTCTTCGGTTTCCGCCGGCGGAATACGCGTGATCCGCGACGGCGCGCCGACAGGCGCTCTTTCCACACCGGCTAAAGCCGTCAAAGCGGCGGCCAGGCTTTCCAAGCCGGTAATACGGACATGCAAGGTCATTTCCATGGGTATATCCTCCTTAATCATGATACAAAATTGATTTACACCACGGACAAATCTCGTCCGTGCAATCCACGCTTCCGCACACAGGGCAAGGCGTCGGCTCCTGCGGCGCGTCCGGTAGCGACACAAATTCGTCTATGTCCATTTGACAAATCCCCTTTTGCCCTATATAATTAGGGTGGTTATATTTTTCTTTGCGCTCTGCCGCCTCGACGTGTTCCAGCACGTCCGGCGGCTTTCTTTATGCCCACGGCTATCCCGCACAGTGCTAAACCAGTCCCGCCCATCAGAAGAATCGGCACCGGCTCCCACTCGGTAGCACAGGCGGCCAAGCAAACTAGGCCAATGCCCACAGTCAGCAGGATGCCGCGTAGAATTTGCATTATGTAGCAGCCTCCTCCGGAAGCGCCGTTACAGACAGGATTTCGCATCTTCCGTACCGATAAATCTCGCTGAACTTATGGCTGACGTCCGATTCGCTGCTGGCGCTTATAATGGTCATTTTTACCTTCCGGGAATCGCGGCTCCAGAAAACTATGGCGTAATTCTTCATCGTGCTGTTGCCTCCCTTTCAACTGAGATAACTGGCTAGCTTTACGATTGGAACGATGTACTTTCCTGCTACTTTCCTAGCCGGACAGCTTTTGTCGGCCAGTAGAGTCCGCCTGTCCATCCGTAGGAGCTTGCATGTTTCGTCCATCGTCAGAACTTCAACCCCAGGAAAAAGCTCCCGCAAGCGCTCCAAATTGTCTCGAAATAGGGCTTTTTCTCGCGACACGATGTTTCACCTCCTTGAACGCCGCCTCACCGTGAACCGTGCGCAATTCACGGATGTTCTCTAGATTCATGTATTTCACCTCCCACCATTGACAAATAGTGGTATATCACCACATAGATGGATAAGTCCTCTTTATCGGACACCTCCTTTGATAGCCTTTGATTATCATCTCGACAAGGAGTGATAATTTTGGGTAAAAATCTTAGGCGGTCTGAGCGGCATCCGATTCTGGCAAATCCAGAATTTCGCGGATGGCTTGAACGATTCCAGGCGTGGCAATCTCCCCGACTTGAATTTTGTGCAGGTAAGAGCGGTCAAAATATCGACCGGTAGATTTACCTACCTGCTCAATCAGCCATTCCTTAGGCTGGTTAAGTTCCACAAGTGCGTGGTTGATTTCTTTGCCAAATGCACAAAGTTGTTTTCTGGCCAAAACAATCACCTCTTTTCTATTGACTTTTACGCGCATGTGTAATATATTGATGTTGTTGGAAAATGTATTACGCATTCGCATCCTGTGACTTCATTTTATTACGCTCAAGCGTAAAAGTCAATAGGTTTTTATGTGTTTGCGTAAAAACAGCGTAAAGCACATAAAGGGGTTGCTATTTGTGTCTGATTTATACAATCGGATTGAAGTACTATGCGTAAACAAAGGAATAAACATTACTGAGATGTGTAAAAAATCCGGAGCAAGCAGAGCTTCGCTCACGGATTTGAAAATGGGACGTAAACAAAGCCTTTCGGCAGATACGCTATCAAAAATCTCTACTTTTTTCGGGGTATCTATCGATTACCTCCTTGGTAACGATCCAG
>CEAA01017591.1_pt1 | contig 11580 bp, 8 predicted proteins | sample 557551 | NCBI WGS metagenome assembly CEAA01 (sample SAMEA3182115, study PRJEB8094) | gut metagenome | biome: human; feature: gut; material: Stool; isolation source: human stools | place: Canada | collected 2013-06-11
CACCGGAATCTCCCAAGAAAGACTCCTGATACCTTCGTAAATCTCGCCTAAACACGGGAAAACTACCGTTTTATGCCAATCAAGACGGGAAAATAGGGAATAAAGTGCCGTTTTTATCTTCATTATCCCCGATAAATAGGGAAAATAAGGGAAAGAATACCCTTTTATACCAATTATGGCGGGAAAGTAGGGATAAAAATATCGCTTTATCACATTTGTCACAGGAAAATAAGGGGCAAAGGGGAAAAACTTCCTTTTATCCGCTCCATTAGTAGGGATAATATCAATTACTATAGAACCCGCACATCTTTGGGTTGAATTGATGTAACAATAAATCATAGAACGATAAAATGAATAAACGACATTATGAACATACGTTACCCAATATACGAGGGAGTTTATCGAATACTTACACTCATAGTTCCATTTATTTTAATTGTTGATGATTTGTTTTTCTGTTTCCATACGGATTTGGCTGTCGCACCATCCGCTTCCGTGACTACACACGCAGGCGGGTCGTCGCGTATCCGGTTCTGTGGTGAAGCGGTGCGTCGGACAAATGGTGATTGACGACATTGCGTCATGAAGTCATTGAATCCATACGTCACCGAATTGTCGGAGAACCGGGTTTCCGACGGTTCGGGTATCCGTTTCGGCAAGTATCCGAAGAAGCGGATTTCCGGGTATTTGAATGTTCCGTTTATCATATCTTCAAATCGTTCGTTTCTTGAATCATGCTGCAAATAAACAAGTATATTTTGGAACCTGTATCACTTCTCCGGCAAGTGGCGGCACGTTGCGCCGGTTGGCAGTCATTGACCGGGTCAAGCATCTGTCCGATACCGCTTTAAGGGCGTAACTTTGCACCCGGACAGCAGGGTTCGCCGATGACGCGCGGCCCGGAGTCCTGAAAGGTATTTTCCCAATCCGTCCCCTGACGGATTTTTATGTTCACCTGAACATAGCAAGATGTCTTTTCAGCCGCTCAAAATATTTTGAGCAGCCACGAAAAGCACTTGCCCTTGCAGGGGGCGGGCTTTCCCTCCGAAGTCGGGAAGCCTTTCAGAACTGCGGTGCTGTAATCCGAAGCGGCGGCTTATGCCGTCAATCCGCTAAATCCAAAGTAATATGAAAGAGAAAAGGAAAAGCAAATCAGGGAGAAATCCCAAACTTGATCCGGCGGTGTACCGGTACACCGTCCGTTTCAACGAGGAGGAACACAACCGTTTCCTCGCCATGTTCGGAAAATCGGGTGTCTATGCACGGTCTGTTTTCCTCAAAGCGCACTTCTTCGGGCAACCGTTCAAGGTGCTGAAGGTGGACAAGACGTTGGTGGACTATTACACCAAACTGTCGGATTTTCATGCACAATTCCGTGCCGTGGGTACGAATTACAACCAAGTCGTGAAGGAACTGAGGCTGCATTTTTCAGAGAAAAAGGCGATGGCGTTGCTCTACAAATTAGAGCAACACACCGTCGAACTCGTGAAACTGAGCCGCCGGATTGTGGAACTTTCAAGGGAAATGGAGGCAAAATGGTCGCAAAAATCAGTGTAGGAAGTTCGTTGTACGGCGCGATTGCCTACAACGGGGAGAAGATTAACGAGGCGCAGGGGCGGCTTCTCACCACCAACCGCATCTACAATGACGGTTCGGGAACGGTGGACATAGGCAAGGCGATGGAGGGTTTTCTCACCTTCCTGCCACCGCAGATGAAGATCGAGAAGCCGGTGGTGCATATCTCTCTCAACCCGCACCCGGAGGATGTGCTGACCGATATTGAGTTGCAGAATATCGCCCGCGAGTATCTGGAAAAACTCGGTTTCGGAAACCAGCCTTATCTTGTATTCAAGCACGAGGACATCGACCGCCACCACCTGCACATCGTGACGGTCAACGTGGACGAGAACGGGAAAAGGCTCAACCGGGATTTTCTCTACCGCCGCAGCGACCGTATCCGCAGGGAACTGGAACAGAAGTACGGATTGCATCCGGCAGAACGTAAAAATCAGAGATTGGATAATCCGTTGCGCAAGGTGGCCGCATCGGCAGGTGATGTGAAGAAGCAGGTAGGCAACACCGTGAAGGCTCTGAATGGGCAGTACCGTTTCCAGACGATGGGCGAATACCGTGCGCTCCTTTCCTTATATAATATGACGGTGGAGGAAGCGAGGGGCAACGTGCGCGGACGGGAGTATCACGGGCTGGTCTATTCCGTCACGGACGACAAGGGTAACAAGGTGGGCAACCCGTTCAAATCCTCGCTTTTCGGGAAGTCCGCAGGCTATGAAGCCGTACAGAAGAAGTTTGTCCGTTCCAAATCGGAAATCAAGGATAGGAAACTGGCAGACATGACGAAACGCACCGTCCTTTCCGTGCTGCAAGGCACTTATGACAAGGACAAATTTGTATCCCAACTCAAAGAGAAGGGCATCGACACCGTACTGCGCTACACAGAGGAAGGGCGCATCTATGGGGCTACCTTCATCGACCACCGCACGGGATGCGTGCTGAACGGTTCGCGCATGGGTAAGGAGCTTTCGGCGAATGCCTTGCAGGAACACTTCACCCTGCCATACGCCGGACAACCGCCGATACCGCTATCCATCCCTGTGGATGCTGCGGACAAGGCACACGGGCAGACCGCCTACGACAGTGAAGATATATCGGGCGGTATGGGCTTGCTCACTCCCGAAGGTCCGGCGGTAGATGCCGAGGAAGAGGCTTTCATCCGGGCGATGAAGCGCAAAAAGAAGAAAAAACGCAAGGGCTTGGGTATGTAATCAGAGTATCAACAATTAAAAAATCAATGTATGTCACAACAAGAAGACGATTTGAGGGCATTGGCGAAAATCATGGATTTTCTGCGTGCCGTGAGTATCATTTTAGTGGTCATGAACGTGTACTGGTTCTGCTACGAAGCCATCCGGCTGTGGGGCGTGAACATCGGCGTGGTGGACAAAATCCTTCTGAACTTCGACCGCACGGCGGGGCTGTTCCATTCCATTCTCTACACGAAGCTGTTTTCCGTCCTTTTGCTTGCCTTGTCCTGTCTGGGTACGAAGGGTGTCAAGGGTGAGAAAATCACTTGGGGGAGAATCTGGACAGCATTTGCCGTCGGGTTCGTGCTGTTTTTCCTGAACTGGTGGTTGCTGCCCCTGCCGCTGCCGCTTGAAGCGGTGACGGGACTGTATGTCCTTACCATTGGAACGGGCTATGTCTGCCTGTTGATGGGTGGTCTGTGGATGAGCCGCCTGTTGAAACACAATTTGATGGAGGATGTTTTCAACAACGAGAACGAGAGTTTCATGCAGGAAACGAGGCTTATCGAAAGCGAGTATTCGGTCAATCTGCCGACACGTTTCTATTACAGGAAACGCTGGAACAACGGTTGGATCAATGTAGTTAATCCCTTCCGTGCGTCCATCGTGTTGGGTACGCCGGGCAGCGGCAAGTCCTATGCCGTGGTAAACAATTTTATCAAGCAACAGATTGAAAAGGGCTTTAGTCAATACATCTACGATTTCAAGTATCCCGACCTATCTACTATTGCCTACAACCATTTGCTGAACCACCCGGACGGCTACAAGGTAAAGCCGAAGTTCTATGTGATCAACTTCGACGACCCGCGACGCTCTCATCGGTGCAATCCCATTCACCCGGATTTTATGGAAGATATTACGGATGCCTATGAGAGTGCCTACACAATAATGCTCAACCTCAATAAAACGTGGGTGCAAAAGCAGGGCGACTTCTTCGTGGAGTCACCTATCATTCTGTTTGCCAGTATTATCTGGTATCTCAAAATCTATCAGAACGGGAAGTTTTGCACGTTTCCCCATGCTATCGAGTTTCTGAACCGCCGTTACGAGGATATATTTCCGATACTGACCTCTTATCCGGAGCTGGAGAACTACCTTTCGCCGTTCATGGATGCGTGGCTTGGAGGGGCTGCGGAGCAGCTCATGGGTCAGATAGCGTCGGCAAAAATCCCGCTTTCGAGGATGATTTCACCGCAGCTCTACTGGGTGATGTCAGACAGCGAGTTTACGCTGGACATCAACAATCCCGAAGAGCCGAAAATCCTCTGCGTGGGTAACAATCCCGACCGTCAGAATATCTACGGTGCGGCACTCGGTCTGTATAATTCCCGTATCGTGAAGCTCATCAACAAGAAGGGGATGCTGAAGTCATCGGTCATCATCGACGAGTTGCCCACAATATACTTCAAAGGGTTGGACAATCTTATAGCTACCGCCCGAAGCAACAAGGTTGCCGTGTGTCTGGGCTTTCAGGATTTCAGCCAGTTAGTGCGTGACTACGGGGACAAAGAGGCGAAAGTGGTGATGAACACTGTCGGCAATATTTTCTCCGGTCAGGTGGTGGGGGAAACAGCCAAGACGCTCTCCGAGCGGTTCGGTAAGGTGTTGCAGAAACGGCAGTCCATCTCCATCAACCGGCAGGATGTTTCCACCTCCATCAACACGCAGATGGACGCGCTCATTCCACCGAGTAAGATTTCCGGGCTTACGCAGGGAATGTTTGTCGGTTCTGTATCCGACAACTTCAACGAGCGTATCGAGCAGAAGATTTTTCATTGCGAGATTGTGGTGGATGCCGAAAAGGTGAAACGGGAAGAAAGTGCCTACAAGAAAATTCCCGTCATTACAAACTTCACGGACGAGGACGGCAACGACCGCATGAAGGAAACGGTGCAGGCGAACTACCGGCGCATCAAGGAAGAGGTGAAGCAGATTGTGCAGGAGGAACTGGAGCGTATCAAAAACGATCCGGTGCTGTGTAAACTGCTACCAGATAATGAGACTGTCTAACAAGTCCCCAAAATTGAAAATTATCCCTATCGAAGTTTGAAGTGACCCCCAAAAGTTGGATACAATTTTTTTGGGGGGCACTTCAGTTCTGACGGGTAAAATCGTAAAATTCGGACTTGTTAGACAAATACTTACGCGGTTTCAACCTCAGGTACTGAATCTATCGAATTGACAAATTTAACCAATTGCGGATCTGAATCTTTTTGTATGAGGTTTCGGAGACTCTTTTTCAATTCATAAGCATCATCCCCTGCTGTATTTATTAAATCCATATAAAAATCTTTGTTTTGCAGAATCAATGAACGGCATGCCCCATCGGAAATTACAGGTTTCACTATTTTATCAATAACGTCTCCAGCTTGACTTTTCAAATTACCATGCGATCTAAGCCATGTTTCGAAAAATTGAAACTTTATTGCATTGATAGTCTTTTTACCGATGCAGAAATCATTTCTTATATCGGTAACTGTCGATTTAATTTTTCGTTTATCCAATCTTTCAACTATATTCTTGAAACAATTAGGGAAAGGATTCAAACTTTGAGTTCCAGAAGCAATATCCATCAGAATCTTTTTGCCAAATTCAGTCAAGTTATCTGGCAAGGATTTGATTTTAGCCAGTAAATGTTTTATTGCGACAAACCAATAATATGATGTATGTGCTGTTCTTTGGGCGTATAATGTATCAACACTTATTTCAGACAACGCTTCGAACGCTATTTTATTGATATGATCGGTCAGGACATTGCTTATTTTAGTGGTCAAATCGTAAAAAGATGCGTCAGGAATTACATCTTTAATATTGTTCTTAGTGATATACTTATCCAAATCGGTATTCCACTCTGCTAAATGCTCGATAAATACCTCATCCGTTACACCTATTCTGTTCTTAATATCTTCAAATTGGGGCAATATGTCTGAGAGCAATAATTTATAGCCAAGTTTATGATTTACCATGTATTGTAGTGTTTCATTTAATAGCGGTATATTCCATCCCACACTATTTACTAATAAGTCTCCATGATCCACATAATAGTCCATGAGTTCTGCAACATATTTTATATCTCCACCCTCTATTAAGGAAACGGAATGACCATGTGCCAATTGCATGGCGACTAAATCGTAATATCCAGACTCTTTAATGTTTCGGCCATCAGTTTCTAATTCAGAATGCAACTGATTTATGTAGGTTGAATCTAACGTTACAGGTAAAGGTCTTTCTTCGTCAGATGCCAATAAACGATAGGTTGTAAATATAGCCCCTATATTATCTTTATTTACATTCTGTTCATCAATGCAATTCGTGATCGCTTGCAAAAGCGTTGGAAACGTATAGGTAGAATTATCTTTTAACGTTTTTACAATATCTGCATGGTCGAAATTATCGGGTAGTAAGTTTGCCAAATAATTATCGAGCGCCTCCGAATTTGTTGCTACTTGATAATATTTATATGCTTTAGTTGTCGCGTTATCCCGATAGGCAGCATCTGTTGCATTTGCAGCTTGAATATAATCGATAAATGTATTTGGCTTGACTGTTTTTGCTTCAATCAATGACGTAAAATCGCACGCCAACTTATTTTGCGCAATAAACCTGTCTATTGCATCTAACGTTTTGAAATAGTCGCCGCCATTGAAGTCATTGAACCGAACTATCTTCTTATATAATTGAGCAATCACATGGTTTTGGCTTTCCGTGTCTAAATGCAACAGCAGTTCTTGGTATTCGACAGGGAACACCTGCTTCTCTATGGATTCTTTTAATTTCAATTGTGCTATTCTTTGCCATACACGCAGAATAACATCGCTCTTTCGAGTTAATTTATGCAAACAATGTATAATCTTATCGATAAGCGCATTGTCCATACATTGTATAACTTCTTCTAATACAGTGTCAAATTGTTTATTAGTCTCTGCATATTGATTTATGTCGTGGTCTTCTTCTCCGTTGATGCAGCCTTCAATATATTTTTTCAATGGAATTTGTCGAGCATCTTCAACATCGACACCATATACCAAAGCTGCAATTTCGCGTTGTGTTTGCAGATCATTGTTAATTATTGTTTGAATGCCATTCAGATAGTCGCCGGACAATATTTGTTCTACTGGATTTGCCAGAATATCCGTCTTCTTCAAACAGAACAATGCTATGTTTATCATCAAAATTTCGTTACACCACTCTTGTTTAAGAGCGACCATCTCATTGATATATGATATAATTTCCCTAACATTGGCATTAGGATTTACCAATCTGAATATCCGATTTATAGTTTCTTTCGCTTCATTTTCTGTTTCTCCAAATGCTTCAACAAACAGTTTGTTGAATATACTTCGATAGTCGGTAATAACAGGAGGAGCAACACGATAAACAATAGGGAAAGTTTTATTGATAAAATACTTGGTCAGTTGTTTCGTTTGTTCGTCGGTCTCATCTCCGAATGCACAAGCTAAATGTGTTTCATCGAAAGGAATAACAGCCCAAACATTTTCAAAACCGCTATCGGCGAAGAACGTATGGATAGAAGACCATAATTCTTTTACTTTTTCAGCGGGGAGACGATCCATGTTGTCAAAAACAAGGACTAATTTACGTTGTCCTTTTTCCTTGATAAAATCAGAAATGTCTTGCATCCATGTTTTGAACTCGTAAACCGTTGGTTCGTCTTCGCTCAAAGTCTCATAGCAAACGTCCTTTTCGACTTTATCTTGATAAATAGCTAACATATAACTCCATCCATATTTATGATCTTTGCTATATGCCCATTTCCAAACGCACAATGCAATAAGAACTGGCAGTGCAGCTATGATAATAGACAATAAAGAAAACCACCATGTTGTGGGTGTAGGTTTTACTGCATACGCAATAAATGTAAATATCGGAGTTAAAACTGCAACCAAAAATGCCGCAACCATACCATTACTGATAAGGGGATATTTTTCGGTTACGGTCTCCGTTTTACGGGCTAATAAATATTTCAGCTTTTCAGACCATGATACGGTTTTCGTACCTCCACCTTTGACTTTTATTGTTGCATTTCCAGATAGGATACCATCATCAATAAGTTTGCTTGTAAGCAATTCCAATATAGAGCGGCGTTGCAAGTCCTCTTGATGTCCCCATGCGTCATACTCAAAAAAGTAATAGTCGTCTGATAATTCACGTTCCAACATTTTAACCACGTTGGATTTTCCAGATCCCCAAATACCTTCGATGCCGATAATTCGAGGTAAAGTACATTCCTCATCCAATGAATCATTCTGACAAAAATGGCGAGCAATAGTTTTTGCCAACCTTTCTTGCGAACCTCCATCGAATTTGTCAATACCACACGGTTTATTTTGGATAAACCGCGGATATTGCTGTTTGGATTGTAGTTTTGTTTCCATATACGTAATTTATTGATTATACGAACTCCAAATAATTCTCCCGATTTACCACATGAAACTCGGCATAGGGATAGGCTTCTTGGAAGGCTTTCGGTGCGGCCGGCATTTTATTTCCCCACTTGAACTCCAAGGCGGTAAGACTGTCGGCACTCTCCTCAATCAGGTCGATTTCCTGTTTGTCGTAGGTGCGCCAGAAATAGAACTCCCTGTGCAGTCCCTCATTGAAGTTCGCTTTGCGCCGCTCTCCGATGATGTAGTTCTCCCACAGCGCACCGACATCCTGCCGAATGGCCAGCGGTGAGAAAGCCCCGATAATGGCATTGCGAATGCCGTTGTCGTAGAAGTACCACTTGCCAGCTTTTGTAACCTCCTTGCGTAGGTTACGCGAATAAGCCCCCAGACGATAGATAACGAAGACCTTTTCCAATAGGTCGAGGTATTTTTCAACGGTCGTCTTGCTCATGCCGAGTTGTTTACCTAACTCTTCGTAAGAAACTTCGCTGCCCAACTGAAAAGCTATCAATCGCAGTAGATCGCGCATCTTGCTCGAATTTTTTAAGCCGTCAATTGCTAAGATATCTTTAAGCAGGTATGCACCGACAATATCACGTAGGTAGTCTGTTTTACGTTCATAGTTCTCCATCATTACTACTTCGGGATAGGAACCGTAAATCAAGCGCGCTTCGAGGTTCTGGCGGGTTTCAAGTGCCGTTTCCGTCTGTGCGATTTCCCGTTGCGAGAATGGTGTAAGGAGAAATTGCGTACTGCGGCCGACCAACGGTTCACCAGTCTTATTCAGCAAATCGAATGACGAAGAACCACTTGCCAAGACACTTATTCCCGGTATTTCATCAACTATCAACTTCAGAATACTACCGATTTGTGGTATGTTCTGTGCCTCATCAATAGCCAGCAAATCAATACCATCCAATAAATGCCGATAATTGGCTATTGAGCGATTCTCCAATAGTGCTAATGTGTCGTAGTCTTCGCCGTTGAGCATCATCGTCCTACCTGAATAGTTGTCCACAATTTTACGCATCATTACCGTTTTACCAACACGGCGAGCACCAAAAATCAGTACTGCTTTATTGGGCGCGATTCGTGCTGTAATCTTCTCTTGAAGTATTCTATTTACTGTTTCCATACCTTATAAAATATAATGCAAAGATAATCATATTTTTTTAATTGGCGAATTTTACAAAAAAAACGGGCTATTAAATGGCGATTTTTACAACCACAATCTTATGGAAGTTGTTTCATTGTTTTTAGTAATGATATATGTTCATACTATGATGACTCAATAATTTACCAGACATACGTTTCTGAAATTTGTCCTTATAGGAATGAAAAACTCACATATATTGTGCTAATTAATATATAATTAAATGAAAATAAAAAGACAGGATACGAGTATTCCTGTCTTCTCATATGTAATGGATATTTTTTTATTTTCTCATCCGCTCCAACTCCTCATCACGCAACATTCTCTCGTTCAGTTTTTCCTGCATCCTGTCAATGAAATAGGTGCGGCTTTCGTTCTTCCGGCGTTTGATATCAGTGTAGAAGCGGTAGCAGTCTTTAGAATCAACCCCGAATATCTTATAGAGAAGTGGGGCGAGCTGTTTGAGCGGCATATTGCCGTTGTTGATGCAGCCCATCACGTCTATGCCGTAGATAAGTTCCACGAGGTCGATGGCATTGCCCGTCCATTGAAGAAGGCTGGCGGTGGTTTCTGTTGCGTTGTTGGCGGATATTAGTGGTGGCACTTGGGGCGTGGCAAGGAATTTCTGCATCTTTCTTACGAAAGACAGAGCCTTGCTGACGTAGGCGGCAATCTCTCTTTTTTCTTCTGACAGATTACGTACGGGATGGTGCTGCAACTCGATTTCGATGTAGGCAAGCGCGATGACGGTAAGGTTCATGTCCATGCCGCCGTTGCACAGTTCGATCACTTGGGTGGCGAAAGCCGTGTATGCCGTTTCCATATTGCAGTCGCCGGCTTCGTTTATCAGGCGGAAAAAGTCGGTTTCCGCCAGCAAGAAATAATTCATGGTTCTGTCAATTTTGAAAATTACACTTTGTTTTCTGCGTGCGCACATGAATATAATTGGCAAAAAACGCGGCAGAAAATAAAAAATCCAACACTCAATTTTACAAAGTGCTGGATTTCAGAGGTATAAAATTCAGTATTTTTTCACAAGGACAAATTATCTCCGACTTAAATTGTTTGTAATCGGAACATTTATTCTATTCCTGAAAATAGAAATGTATGCTTGCCGCACATTTTGGCTATCTTGCTTTTTTATCAAGGATATAGATAATGCGACATACACCGTTGGGATAGCTTTTCAAAGAGGAAAGCGTCCAGTGTTGCTCTGGCAGAGCCGACTTAAAAAAATGTCGTCCGCTTCCGGATATGAAAGGAACGGTGTATAGTATGATTTCATCCACAGCGTGCATCCGCAGCAGTCCGTTTATATAGTCTGCCGTGTCCGGTGTGGCTTCCGCGAGGTAACGGATGTTTGTGCAGTCTTTTCTCCATTCGTGCAGCATTGAAATGGAATAGTCCGGTGTCACACGGTAAAAGGCTTTCTTCCTGATTTCATCAAGACCGCAACGGTCAAGGCACAAATCCTGATGTGCTTTATCATATAACTCTGAAGAAAGACATCCGTCCATCGTCAGTACGGCGAGAATCTGAACTTTACCCATAATCGTTTCCTTTCGTTAGGCAAGGGTAAAAAAGTAGCGTGCAATTCACACTACCTTCAAGCGATGGCTCTGGTAAAGCCTTTACGGAGAGTACGTGAATGCACGCTATGCGTAAGCATAGCATAAGCATCACGCAATCGTCTCCGTAGTTCCAATTTACCAGATTTTCGCTTGAAACGCCTTGCGGTCTTATCCTATATGTTGGCGGCGAAAAGCTCCTGCCAATCGCCGTTTTTCTCAAATGTTATGCAAAGATAGCCAAATTCAGTGAATTACGGGCTATGATTGCTTGAATTTATATTTAAGTCCATACTCTTCAAGTTTGTTGTATAGTGTTGTCCTGCCTATGCCGAGCAGTTCTGCGGCGACACTCCGGTTGCCGTTTGCCTGTTTCAACGCACGCAATATCCGCTCCTTATCCTCCGCGTCATTGCGCAAGGCGAAGCTGACAGTAGAGGTCGGTTTCGTCACGGCAAGTTCCAGATGCTCTTTCATGACAACACCTTCCTGCGCCTGCAATACAGCACCCATAACTTTCTGCCGAAGTTCCCGCACGTTGCCCGGCCATGCGTGTGTCAGCAACGCTTTACGTGCTTCGGAACTGAACCCGCTCACGCTACACTCCAGCTCTCTGTTTGCCATATCAC
>CEAA01018097.1_pt1 | contig 11547 bp, 16 predicted proteins | sample 557551 | NCBI WGS metagenome assembly CEAA01 (sample SAMEA3182115, study PRJEB8094) | gut metagenome | biome: human; feature: gut; material: Stool; isolation source: human stools | place: Canada | collected 2013-06-11
GTGGTCGGAGTGATGTGACTTGAACACACGGCCTCTTGGTCCCGAATGAAGAATTTTAGATTTTGTGCCGTTTGGTAATGCTTAAAAAACGGCTGTATTACTGCATTCTTTTCTATTGTCCTTTCATATCTCCATGTGTTTCTTGGTCGTTATTAACGACCATAACGACCAAATAACGACCAAAAAAGAGGACGCTGCCCGCTCCGGGGTAGCGCCCTCTATTTCTATGCCTGCCGATATTCCGCTGGGGTCAATATACTGTCCAGCGCATCGCTGGCAGCCTCTGCCGCGCTCTTGATAGCGTGGGCATATATTTTCATGGGTGTGTCCGGCTGTGCCCATCCGCCGCGCGCCTGCAGTGTTTTGATATCAACCCCCGCTGCGATTTGCAGGGTGGCAAAGGTATGCCGGAGGCCGTGAGGCGTGAGACGAGGAAAATCATGCTTTGACAGGAACCGATCAAGCCACAGATTGATGGTGTCCGGGTTGAGGGGCCGCCCGTCCTCTTGGATGAAAAGACGCTGCTGCTCTCCTTTCCATCTGTCACCATTTGCGAGCCGCTGCTCCGTCCACCACGTTTTATACTGTCTCAGCAGTTCAAACATAAAAGGCGGCAGCTTCACCGCGCGCACGCTTTCGTCGTTTTTGGTGGGCACTTCCACAATGCCCATACCTTCCTGGTATTGTGAGGCTCTGAGAACGTGAATCAGTCCCGTGCGCTCGTCCACATCCGGCCAGCTCAAGCCGCACAGCTCTCCACGGCGCAGGCCGCTATACAGTAGGAGCATCAGTGCCGTTTTTATGCGAATGTCTTCCTCACCGAGAAGCTGTACAACCATTTCACGGGCCTGTGCATCGTCCAGGTGGGGAGGCTCCTTTCTTCTGACTTTTGGGGCGTCGGCATATTCTGCCGCCACATTGTGGGGGACTAGGTGGTCCTTTTTGGCTTTGGCCAGTATGGCGGAAATCAGCCGGTGGTGATGCAGGACGGTTTTATCCGACAAGCCGGTGGTTTCCGTGTGCAGAGTAAAAAGCTCGTCGGGCCTCATGTTAAAGGCTTCCGCAATTCTGGCCGCACTTTCCACGCTGATATGCCGCCCCAGGCTGGCGCTTCCAATCGTGGCCGCCGATACCCCGGTAAGAGCCGCTGCTTTCACCCGGCTGAGCTTCTTTTCTTTCAGAAGCCCGGCCAGCTTCGAGGATTCTGCGTAGCCGCCCCGCTCTTTGACACCGTTTTCTCGGAGGTTCTTATAGAATGTTTCCAGGTGATGGGCCTGCAGCCTGTCCAGCCGTATATGTCCAATTGCGGCATTTATCCGGCGGAGCAGGTCCACATACAAGGCGCGGGTAGTCGGAGCCAGCTGGGCATTTTCAAGCCAGGTCTGCGCATATTCTGAAAACTTCACATTCCCGTCCATGTACTGGCCGGTTTTCACCTTTTCCTCGAACAGCACGGCCTGGCGGTCCAACTCTTTCTCTATCTGCTTTGGCGTCATGCCGGGAGCGGGCTTCCAGGTCATGGACTTCATCAGCTGCTTGCCGTTTGAATCGTACCCGGCGGACACCCGGATGCGGTAGGTATCACCGCGTTTCTGGATGGTCGGCATTGTTGGCGCTTTCCTCCTTTGCTTTGCAGAAGTTGTAAAAATTCCTTAAAGCGCTTTCGCTTGGTATAAATTTCTCTGAACCAGGGACACTTCCAGCTGCCACTTTTGATAGGTCGTCGCATTTTCCAACAAGCTTTGAATAATACTTATAAAATCTCTTCAGATCACAATTGTTATAAATAAATTCAAGCATTAGTTCATCATGTCCGATTTCATAAACATAGTCGATAAAGCTCTTCTCTATTAATGGCAAATTCCGGATCACAGATGAAAATCGAACATCTGGAAGGCTGTATGGATCCTTCTGTTCCTTAGTTTGCACAAACCAGTATTCGCCATCTGCAATTTCCGGCCCTAAAAAAGAAAGCAGGTAATCAACAAGTGAAGAAATATGCTTATTTGCGATTAAATAATTTAATGCCGTGGTATATGGCATATTTTCTTTTGTAATTTGTAGTTGTTCTATCGCCTCGTCAGACAACCCTGTAACCTGTCCAATGTCCGAGTTTTCAGGCTTTCTGTTATCGGATTTGCCTAGCAAATAATCCAGGGTGACGCCAAAATATTCCGAAACCTTGTATAATATCTCAATATCCGCCGTCCTGGAATTGTTTTCGTAAAAGCTGAGACTTCCCCTAGATATTCCCAGTGCCTGAGATAATTCCCCTTGTGATAAATTACGTTCGTCCCTCAACGCTTTAAGCCGTTTTGCGAATGTGTCCATGACCGGCATTTTTTGCGCCTCCTGCCTATATTTGTGGAATTAACATCTTCATGCATACAAACGTATTGACTGAACAGAATTGTTTCTGTTATAATATAACTGTAACATAAATACGCAAAAAGTGCAACAACAATTTTCAGAGGAGGAAGAAAAATGGCACAGACAAACCAGAACATCAGAAGAACCGCGGCAGCGGCGGGCGTAAAGCTCTGGCAGATAGCCGACCGCATGGGCTACACGGACAGCTATTTTTCCCGGCTGCTGCGCAAGGAACTGCCGGAGGAGAAACAGGCCGAAGCGCTGCGCATCATTGCCGAGCTGGAACAGGAGGCGGGATAATGCCCCCACGCATGAGAACGATTGGGGAAGCAGCGGCGGAGCTGCGGAAGATTGACCCCGGCACCGCTGTCACCCCGTACCGCATCCGGCAGCTCGTCCTTGACGGCTCCATTCCCCATGTCAAGGCCGGGAACAAGCGCCTTGTTAACCTGGATACTCTGCTGCACTACCTGGAAACCGCGCCCGCTCCCGAGCCGGTCATATACGGCCAAATCCGGCCCGTAAAGGAGGCCTGACCGTGAATCTGCTGGACTACATACCTACAGGCGCACAGAACGCCATACCGGCCAAAGAGCTATGCAAACGAGCGGGCTTCCCAAGCGTCCGCTCCATGCAGCAGGAGATCCACCGGCTGCGGGAGAAAGGGCACATCATCTGTTCCAGCACAGAACCCCCAGCGGGGTATTTCATAGCGGCATACCATCACGAGGCAGCGCGGTTCATCCGGAGCATGGAGAGCCGCCGCCGGGAAATCGGCCGCGCCATCAAGGCGGCCAAGCGGTATACATCATCATTCACGGAGAACGGGCGGTGATTCTTTGACATTGCAGACTGACAACATACCGGAGGAGCTGCGGGCGCTCCCTCAATGGGTGGGGCGGCGCGGAAAAATACCGCTTAATCCAGCCACCGGCGAAGGGGCCAAGGCGGGCGTACCGTCAACATGGGGGACGCTGGAACAGGCTGTTACGGGAGTAAACGCAGGCCGTTTTGAGGGGATCGGCTTTGAATTCGCTACCGGCGACGGGCTGGTGGGGATTGACCTTGACCATGTGGCGAACCCTCACACCGGCGAGATACAGCCCTGGGCGCTGGAGATTGTGCAGCGGCTGGACAGCTATACCGAGTACAGCCCAAGCGGGACAGGATTACATATATTTGTGCATGGCGATATACCCGATGCCGGGCGGAAAAAGACATTCAATAAGGACACAGGCGAGGCCGTGGAGCTGTACAAGGAAAAGCGGTATTTCACTGTAACCGCCAAGCCTTTTCATCCCGCGCCAATCGCCGACCGGTCTGCAGAGCTGACGGCGCTGTATGCAGAGCTATTCCCGCACCAGCAGAACCACACAGCCCTCTCCCCTGCTATCGACGCGCCGGAATATCTGCGGATAGGGCTGGACAAAGACCGCACCTTCCGCGCCCTCTGGGACGGTTACAGGAACACCGGCGACGAGAGCAGCAACGACCTAGCGCTGATGAACAAGCTGGCGTACTGGTGCAACCGCGACGAGGGACGCATGATAGAGGCGTTTCTAGCCTCCCCTTATGCTGCCGGGAAGGACGATGCACATCGCGCCAAGCTGGAGCGGGAGGACTATCTGCACCGGACGGCGCAAAAGGCGATCGCCGATTGCCGCGAGACGGCGGCGGATCGGGATGCAGCCTTTAAACTGGAGCGGGCAAGGCGGGATTTCGCCCCCCTGTCCGCCAATGGAGACAAGCCAGAAGTGGAACCCGCCGACTATTCAGATGCGGGGAACGCGGCGGTTTTCTCCCGCCTGTACGCGGGGAAGCTGCTCTATGCGGATTCCCTGGGGTGGCTATGGTGGAACGGCCAGAAATGGGACAGAAGCGACCACCACGCCACCCGCTGCGCTCTGGAAATGTCCGGGGCCATGTACCAGGACGCGCTGACCAGATACAGCGAAGCCAAGCATGCCGCCGCCCAGGCGGAAATAGACTTTGCGGGGGAAGCCATCAGCAAAAGCGACCGGGACAAGGCCAGGGAGGCGGAAACCGCCGCAAAGGCTTATTTTAAACATGCCGCTACGACCAGGAACGCGACGCGCATTAATAGCTTTATCTCCCTGTCCATCCCGTCCTTTCTGATAAAGGCCGACAAGCTGGACGCCAACCCGTTTGACCTGAATACCCCGGCGGGGATTGTGGATTTGCGCAGCGGCGGGGTACGGCCCCATGACCCGGAAGCCTATTGCACCCAAATCACCGCCTGTTCACCCGGGACGGCTGGTGAAGCTATGTGGAGCCAGTTTATGGACTGGGTGACAGGTGGGGATCAGGGTGTGCGCGAATATCTCCAGATGGTTGCCGGTATGGCCGCTGTGGGCGAGGTGTATCAAGAGGGCGTTGTCATGGCTTACGGCCCCGGCGGTAACGGAAAATCCACCTGTGTAAACGCTATAGGAAACGTGTTTGGGGAATACGCCGGGAGTATCGCCATCAAGGTATTAACCACCGAACGGCAGAACAGCGGCCCCGCGTTGGCGACCATGCGCGGCAAGCGGCTAGTGGTAGCGGGAGAACTGGAGGAAAACCAACGGCTTTCCGTGTCCACCCTTAAACAGCTTGCCAGCACCGACAAGCTGGTGATTGAGGAGAAATACCATTCCCCCGAGGTGGTGAAGCAAACCCACACGCTTGTGCTGTTCACCAACCATTTACCCCGCGTTGGCTCAACAGACGGCGGCACCTGGCGGCGGCTGACCGTCGTCCCCTTTCTGTCCAAGGTGTCGCCGGACAAGAGCGTTCTCAACTACACCGAAACTCTTACCCGAGAGGCTGGGGAAGCCATTATGTCGTGGGTGGTGCACGGAGCAGTAAAATTTTGTGCGAACCATTTTAAAATCCCGCTCCCCGACGTAGTGGCAAAGGCTACCGAGGAATACCAGGCGCGGGAAAACTGGCTTTCCAATTTCATTTCCGAACGCTGCACCAAAGACCCGAACGGGCGGGTGCAGAGTTCCGAATTGTATGCGGCCTATAAGGAGTGGAGCCAGAGCACCGGCGACTACACCAGACGGCTGAACGACTTCTCCACAGCCATGGAGGCGGCGGGGTTTTTGAAGATTGCGCCGAGGAATATAAAGCATTGGCAGGGGCTCATCTTGAACCCCATCCCACTTCCGGATTATGGCTATTCCAACAGTCGATATTCGCAATAAAAACAGGGCCATGTTACGGCTGGTTACGGCTGATGTATAACTTTTCCTATAGAGCACTAAAAATCAAAATAAAAAAAGTTGGTATACAGCCGTAACCAGCCGTAACCCAAACGCAAAAAAGTGAGGATTCATGCGGGTTTACGCCCTGTGCGGAGATGAAGGAGAAAACGCGAAAATGACAAAGCTTTGCCCTTTACAGCAGGGCCTTAGACCATGTGTGTCAGAATGCGCATGGTATGACACGTTGAATCTATGCTGCGAAGTCAAAATGATAACGGACAGCTTAAACGACATTGCCGAAGAGTTGGGCCGGATAAACGATAACGCAGCAAAATCGGAGGGCATACATGGGTAAAACAATCCATCTTCTTGTGGACTATAAGGACGGAGCGGGCTGGTATTATCATCAGGTATTCAAGGCATACAACGCACTAGGCGAAGAAACGGCGGCGGCCTGCGTCATGGAGAAGCTGCGGCAGGATGGGTTCACCCCCTGGGCCGTCGTGGTGGTCAGCAGCAGCCATACCATGGAAGAACTGGCGCGGATTCAGAACAGCCCGCCGGTGCCGGGGCGGACGCGGATACTTTACATAGACAAAGCAGAATATCAGGCCCGCTCCCCCGGTTGACATATCACAACATCCCCGCGCGCGCGTGAAAAAATCAAGTTTCCGCAAGTTTTAGCACGCCGAGCAGCTTCTACGGCGGAAGGAAATTTACGAGGCGCTTCATCCGGAGACTAAACGAACTAATGAGGGCGGCCAATTTCGTGGCAATCAGCACATAGAGGTCAAAGACATCGTGTCTCAGACCAAATCCTTCGCCGAAGACACCGCCGAGAAAACGGGGATATCTCCTCGGCATGTTGGGAGCAGCGGCTAAAAAGTCAAGTTTTGTCAAGTTTTCATCGAACCTTACCCAAGCCTTATCCATGGCGGCTTACTAAGTTTTACTAAGCAGAAACCTCAAGTTTCCTCAAGTATCCAAGTTATTCCAAGTAAAAAAGCCGCCCCTTTCGGAGCAGCCCTCACACCATCATCTTACACCGGAGAGGGGCGGCGGTCAATGACCAATGAAGAATGGGCCATAGAGATACAGGCAGGCTGGGAGGATTGCACGGCGCTATGGGAGCAGGTGCACAGATTCATCCGGCAGCAAGCCCACAGGTATTTCACACTCCATGCCGGAACCTGTACACATGCTGGGGTGGAGCTGGACGACCTCCTGCAATGCGGGTTCATGGCGCTGCAAGACGCGGTGAGAGCATACCGGCCTGAATCCGGGTATTCCCTTCTGGCATATATCAAGTACCCGCTCTTGAAGCATTTCCGGGAGGCCTGCGGCATCCGCACCACCCGCCGCGACCCGCTCAACAACTGCGCCAGTCTGGACAAGCCGGTTGGAGATGAAGGAAAAGCCACGCTTGGGGATTTACAGCCCAGCCAGAGCGCCGCACAGGATATGGAAGCGGTACTCGAGCGAAAGTACATGACGGAGCTGCACGAGGCTATGGAAAAGGCGCTGGACACCCTGGACACGGTGCAGCGTGATACTATCCGGCGGCGCTTCTGGAATGGGGACACTCTGCAAGCCATGGCCAAGGATAACGGCGTTACACCGGAGGTTATACGACAGAGGGAGGCCAAGGCCCTGCGGAGACTGCGGCGCGGGCCGTGCGTGAAGCTGCTGAAACCCTTCGTTGACGAGATACGGGACGGATATGCCTGGAGGGGAACCGGATGGGGAGCCTGGAAAAGCACAGGCGTGTCCTCTGTGGAAAAGGCCGTCGAGAAAACCGATGAACTCATAAGGCAGCTCAGCGAACAGCGGGAACGGGACAAAGCTCATTTCTGCGCCTTACTCCATATCACCCCGGAGGAATTTGACCGGCGCTATATCGAACCTCGAGCGAGCCCCGAGCAAGCCGACCTTTCAGCAATGAGGCCGCAATGAGAAAGGAGCCTATTTCGTGGTAACCAGAATCAGGCGGATAGCCATCCGTTACTATCCCATGCCGGACGCGCCGGCGGTCACCTATATCGCTATGGCAAAGGAGAAGAAGCCCATGCCCATGAAACAGCGCAACGCCATCAATGCCCTGATCCGCAAGCTGTGCGCCAACTACGACCGCGCCGGGAACGGAGATTGTCTGCTGCTGGACTGCCCTTGTCCACAGCTTCAGAGCCACTCCCTCAAGTGCCGATATTTTCGGGATGCGGTACTGCCCACCGACAAGGAACTGTATGCCGCCATCATGGGGCAGGGCGGCATCAAAGCCTGCGCCTCATGCGGGAAGCCTTTCCGTGCTGTCGCCAACCGGGCAGTATATTGCGACGGGTGCAGGAAAACAGTAGAACGACGCAAGGCAAGAGATAGAAAGCGCAAACAAAGGGCATAATTGTCACGGTTTAGAGACTAAAAAAGTGAGTGTTTATGCGGGTCTACAACCGCATATAAGCGGGGGTGAATATACTTTGATGGATACCCCTTGAAAACGCGTTCTAAATGCGGAAACTACAGAGTTTACTCACCTCAATTTTGAGGCGTAAATAATAACGGCTATTGATTCGTAGTTACCGCATATCTATTCACAGTACCCACACGGAGGCGAAACATGTATTGCGTTGTGCAGGAAATCCAATTGAAGAAACCAGCTGCTAGCGGTGAATGTCGGGAATACGAGGTACAGACCACTTCCATCACAATAGGCGGTCAGACCAAGACCTATTATTCGTATTATCCGAATTATGAAGCCGGAAAGTTTGAGCGGCCACACCGGGAGGCCTATAAAATCAGCGTCCATGTAAGCCGCCGGGAGAATGGCAAGGTGAAGAAAAGGCAGTACCCTATAGGCACCGTCGGCTATTACGCCCTCATAGAATGGGGTTTGTATGACTATATAGACAGAGGCGTAGCTAAAGCAGCCCAGGCTATGGGATTGGACTATCAAGAGGTATACAAGCTGGTCGAAGACAAGATGGAACCTATTCGCCAGAGAGTGGAAAGGGAATACCAAACCACTGAAGAATACAAGGCCGTCACCCGCCGCCGGAAGATTCAAGCGGCATATCAAAAGGCAAAAGCGGCCTTTGCTAAAAAATACGGTGTGGATGAACGTGAATACGACGTTTGCTATAACGTCTTTGGCGAAGTGATGAACCAGCCATACCTTGACCAGATAATCGAATCTTTCAGGGCGTACCGTAGTTACTACGATTCATCGGGCAGTAACTACGATTGGGGCGGGGCTGGTAGTTACCGCGCCATAGAAAGCAGTACCTACAGCGAGGCCGAAAAGGCCACCTTGAAGCGTTTCTACAAGACGCTGGCCATGAAGTTTCATCCCGACACCGGCGGCACCGAGGAGGACATGAAGCTGCTGAACAACCTCAAGGACGAATGGGGCATATAACCAACCGAGCGGGCAGCCAATCCCACACAAGGGACGCTTGCCCGCTCTCTATTTGTAGCATTTTGTAGCCATACATTAGCCGAAACTTTCATTTCTAAGATTTTCATGTTTTTGTGGGGCTTCGTGGTATCCGGCACTTCACTTCACTAAAGCATCCCACCCGGGGGGGGGCTTAAAAATCCCTCACGCGCGTGAAAATCGATTCTGTCGTGCATGGCATCGGTATGCCGCCTCGGGAGAGTTTTCGCTTTTTTCGACCCGGGGGTATTCACTGGCCGGATTTTAAATCCTGGCTGTTCTTTTTAGAGTGTCAGAAATGTCAGAGCCCCGACATTGAAAAGCTTCAGACACGCCCGTTGAAAATAGTATACCGTTTCGGTGTATTTTCTCTATGCATCTCCTGTTCCATCCGGTAACACCCTGTGATGAGTTGCGCTCAATTTCAAGCCTATCTATGCAAAAAGCCGCCACCCCGGAGGATAGCGGCTCATATCATTTCACTGCGCGAAGCTGTTTAATGTCGGTGCAATTCTGTTTGGTGACGGCCTCCATGGCGTTGACCGTGATTTGAATATCCTCCACACGCTCCGCCACTTCATCCAGCAGCGTGAACTTCTCGTTCACGCCGTCCTGGCCTTCACCGAGTGTCTTGAGGCGTTTCGCTATATCGTTCTCCAGCGTGACCTCTATTTTCGTGGTGCGCTGCTTGACCTCTGCCAAATCCGACTTAATACCGGACACGTCGGCCTTTATCGGCTCCAACGCAACTTGCAACTTTGCGTCCATTAACTGCCCGATCGCCTCAAGCAGCATTTTCTCGTCCATTCTCTTCACCTCAAAATTTTCGTACAAAACGGTGTATTGCATTTACGCAAACGGTGACACCCATTTCACCGAATGGGGACGCCCATTTCCCCAAACGGTGACACCTATACCAGATAGTAAACCAAATAGTAAACCAGATATAGATAATAACTACATGGGAAGACGCTCTTTACTTTGTTAAGCATACCATGCCCCTTGTGGTTTTGCAAGAGGCTATTTCGGGGCATTGTCCCGCTCTATGGTTTCGAGGACAAACTCTTTCAATACCGTGTTCGACGTTTTCCCCTCGCGCGCACAATGCTCTTTAAAAGCTGCGGCCTCTTCTTTTTTCACACGGCAACCTAATGTTGCCATGTTCTCTCTGTCCCATTTGGCGTTGCTTGCTTTCTTTTTTTCGGAAACTGGCATTTGCATACACCTCCCCACTAATAGTATAGCACATGGCCGACACAATTAACAGTGTTAAATTAAACAAATAAGCACTGTTAACATTGTCGTATATGCCTATTGATTGGCACTGTTAATCGTGCTATACTATAATCACAGCGAAGGGAAAGCGGGCTGGAAACTAAGCGGAGCAAGAGACTACCGCAGCCAACAAACTCCCGCCCCCCTCGCCTAAAAGAAAGGGAGAGGATACCATGAGCAAGAGTAAGCGGCAAGCACTGGTGGACGAACTCGTCAGCCTCCGCGAAATGGCCGCAGAGCTGGCCGAGGAAATCACCGCTATTGAGGACACCCTCAAGGCGGACATGCAGCGGCAGGGCGTGGACACCATCGAGGCCGGAAAGCATACTATCCGGTATGCGCTGGTCAAATCCAGCCGCTTTGATTCCAAGGCGTTCCGCGCCGCCTATCCGTCCATTTATGAGCAGTATACCAAGCCCACAGAATCACGCCGCTTCACTGTCCAATAAGAAAAGCCCCTTTCCTGTAACGCCGTCCAAAGCACGCAGGAAAAGAGCCAGAGACACCGCAAAGCGGGTCTGCCTCTATTGTAGCAGGCCCGCCAATCTTTTGCAAGGGAGAAATAACATTGGAGACACGGAAACTCACAGACGATGAAATAGCACAGATTTTCGGCACCGTAAAGCCGTTGTTCGACAAGCATGACGGTAATCCGGAGGCGGCAAAGAAGGAAATCCGAAAAGCCTTCGCCGGAAAAGGGTACCCAGCAGACCTACAGCATATATTCTACTGCGCCGTGGACGTACTTGCAAGGATTCCGACCGAAAAGCAGAAAGGAGCGGCACCACATGCCGGAGATTGAAACAGAGCGGCGCAAGGAGCATCTGAAGGAACTCGTGGACTCTCTCGACAACGAGCGGGATATTCTGCTCATTTACCGTTTCGCCAAAGCCCTGACGAGCAAGGAGGTGCCGCATCGTGCCGGAGAATAACCGAACCGGGGCAGAGTACAGGGAGGCGATTGTGGACTTGCTTGGCCAGATCCACACAGGCGACCTGCTGCGGCGCATTTACAAATTCGTCGAGTACCTCTACTTACATCACTGAAAAACAGCGAGCGGGCAAGCATGGAAAACCGTGCCGCCCGCTCGTGATTTTGCGTAACTTTCTGTATCTTTTCGCGGCAATAACGACCAAATAACGACCAAAACGCCTAGAAACCACCCAGCATAGAAAAGAAGAAACCCGCAAGAACCGAGTGTTCCTGCGGGTTTACGGTGGTCGGAGTGATGTGACTTGAACACACGGCCTCTTGGTCCCGAA
>CEAA01020277.1_pt1 | contig 11479 bp, 9 predicted proteins | sample 557551 | NCBI WGS metagenome assembly CEAA01 (sample SAMEA3182115, study PRJEB8094) | gut metagenome | biome: human; feature: gut; material: Stool; isolation source: human stools | place: Canada | collected 2013-06-11
TCTGCCTGTCCTTCACGGAAAAGCTTACCGGCTAATAACATCTTATCCACGAGCGTCGTTTTGCCGTGGTCTACGTGCGCGATAATCGCAATGTTTCTGATCTTTTGCATTGAAGACTAATTTATTGGCTGCAAAAATACGATATTTTTACGATATATATATGACATTCATGCTTCAAAACACAAAAAAGATAGCAGAATCTATTGCAAATCAAAAAGGAATGCCTACCTTTGCGACCGCTTAGATAACATAGTATTAATTTATTAAAGTAAAAAGAATCATGTATTTAGATTCAGCAAAGAAACAAGAATTATTTGAAAAGTATGGCAAATCAGCTACTAACACAGGTTCTGCTGAGAGCCAAATCGCATTGTTCACATTCCGTATCTCTCACTTGACAGAGCACTTGAAAGTGAATCACAAAGATTACGCTACGGAAAGATCATTGAAGATGTTGGTAGGTAAACGTCGTCGTTTATTGGACTATCTGATCAAGACTGACATCGAGAGATACCGCGCTATCATCAAAGAACTTGGTATCAGAAAGTAAGAAAAAGCTTACTCGAAAATATTAAAAAGGGCAATCCCAAATGGGTATTGCCCTTTTTATTTGTCTTAATCCTAGATATAATAAAATATTAATGTAAATTTGCGCCGTTTAGTATCAAATTATCAAACATTACAGGACTATAAATAACAAATCATACACATGGGAAACAACAAAATTATAGGCGCGAAAATTAAAAATATCCGGGAATCGAAACAACTCTCTATCGAGGAGGTAGCCGAACGCTCCGGGTTAGGTATCGAACAGATCGAACGTATCGAGGGTAACTTGGATTTTCCATCTTTGGCCCCTCTTATCAAAATAGCACGGGTATTAGGGGTACGTTTGGGTACATTCTTGGATGACCAAGCGGAGCTAGGCCCGGTCGTATGCCGCAAAAAGGACAGCGAGGCCGATGGTATCGGGTTCACGAACAACGCGACACAAGGGCACAAGCATATGGATTACCACTCGCTCTCGCAAGATAAGTCCGGCCGCCATATGGAACCCTTCTTGATCGAGATCGCTCCCTCCGAGGAAGGCGAGGATTTCATCCTGTCCACGCATGAGGGAGAGGAGTTTATCTACGTATTGAATGGCGTCGTAGAGATCAATTACGGAAAGAACACCTATATCCTAGAGGAAGGCGATAGCATCTATTATGATTCCATCGTGGCGCATCATGTACATGCGGCAGCCGACAACAAGGCCCGAATCCTAGGAGTTGTCTATACACCTTATTAAATCCAGCGTTTTATGGAATTACATAACAGAACCCTTGGCCAATGGCTGGAACATTGGGCCGAGACTACACCGGACAAGGAATATATCGTTTATTCGGACCGTGACTTACGTTTCACTTGGAGCGAATTCAACAAGCGTGTGGACGACATGGCGAAAGGCATGCTGGCGATCGGTATCACTCATGGCACACATGTCGGCGTATGGGCGACAAACGTACCGGATTGGCTGACTTTCTTATATGCCGGAGCCAAGATCGGTGCCGTACTGGTCACGATCAACACCAACTATAAACAAAGCGAACTGGAATATCTGGTTGAGAACGCCGATATCCATACGATGTGTATCACAGACGGCGTGTTTGATGGAAGTTACGTGGACATGGTCTATACCATGTTGCCGGAATTGAAGACCTCTCAACGGGGGTATTTGAAAAGCAAGCGTTTCCCACGCTTGAGAAATGTAGTATATATCGGACAGGAGAAATACAGGGGTATGTACAATACGCCCGAGATGTTGCTCCTCGGACAAAATATCAAGGATGAGACGTTAGAGGCTGCCAAAGCGAGAGTAAATTGCCACGACGTTGTCAATATGCAATATACTTCCGGTACGACCGGCTTCCCGAAAGGGGTCATGTTGACTCACTACAACATCGCCAACAACGGTTTCTTGACGGGTGAGCATATGAAATTCACCGCCGACGATAAGCTTTGTTGCTGCGTACCTCTCTTTCATTGCTTTGGTGTGGTATTAGCTTCCATGAACGTATTGACGCATGGATGTACGCAAGTGATGGTCGAGAAATTCGATCCGCTATTGGTATTAGCTTCTATACATAAAGAGCGTTGCACGGCCGTGTACGGCGTGCCTACCATGTTCATTGCCGAGCTGAACCACCCGATGTTCGAGATGTTCGACCTCACGTCGTTACGTACCGGTATTATGGCAGGTTCTCTTTGCCCGGTTGAACTCATGAAAACCGTGGACGAGAAGATGCATATGCGTGTAACCAGCGTGTATGGATTGACAGAGACCTCACCGGGTATGACCCACTCCCGTATCGAAGATCCGGCCGAGGTGCGTTATAATACCGTAGGCCATGAGTTCGAATTTACCGAGGTACGGGTTATCGATCCGGAGACTGGCGAGGAATGCCCCGTCGGTGTACAGGGCGAGATGTGTAACCGCGGTTATAATAACATGAAAGGTTACTATAAAAACGAAGCCGCCACCAATGAGGCGATCGACAAGGATGGCTTCCTGCATTCCGGCGACTTAGGCGTGAAAGACGAGAACGGCAACTATCGGATCACCGGCCGTATCAAGGACATGATTATCCGCGGGGGCGAGAATATCTATCCCCGTGAGCTGGAGGAGTTCCTCTATCATTTCCCCGGCGTGAAAGACGTGCAAGTAGCTGCTGTTCCTTCCAAGAAATATGGAGAGGAAGTGGGTGCCTTTATCATCCTTCACGATGGTGTGACGGCTACGGAGGAAGAGGTGAAAGACTTCTGCCGCGGAAAGATCGCCCGGCATAAGATCCCGAAATACATCTTCTTCGTCGATACCTTCCCGATGACCGGAAGCGGAAAGATACAGAAGTTCAAGTTGAAAGACCTCGGGCTGAAACTATTGCAAGAGCAAGGTATCACGCCGGCCTAACGATTTAGTGGACAGTTAACAGTTACTTTAAAATCCTCATAATGGGCGGCACGATCTTCCCGTGTCGCCCATTTTCCTAAAGAACGATGGACGGGATCAACACACTGCGTTACTCGGATTTATTTTTAGCGATGTATTTCGATGGCGGAAAGAGCTGCCTGCACCGGAATCATTCGCATGTGTTGGTGTATGTATACTCCGGAGAGATGGTAATCGACGAGAAAGGCCAAATCACCCGGTTACATAAAGGAGAATGCGCTTTCATCCGCAAGGACTTCAGCGTACAGATGACGAAACAAGCATGGAATGGCGAGCAGTTCAAGGCGATCTTCTTGATGTTCACCATGAAGTTCCTACGCGACTTTTACAGCAAATTAGATCGAAATACTCTCCCTAAAGACGCCAAGCGAGATCAGGTAAGCCTTTACAAGCTACCGTCCAACCGTCCCGATATCGTAAGCTTGTTTGAGTCGATGACCCCTTATTTCAATTCCAAGATCCAACCGACAGACGAATTGCTTCAACTAAAAATGGTCGAGGGCGTCTATGTGTTGCTCAATACCGACAAGAATCTATATGCCTCTATCTTCGATTTTACCGATCCATGGAAGATAGACATACTGGAATTTATGGAGCGGAATTATATGAACGATATTTCCATGGAAGAAATCGCCAACTATACGGGACGCAGTCTCTCCACATTTAAACGTGATTTCAAGAAATGTAGCGCTCTCTCGCCCCGGGAATGGCTCATCCGACGCCGCCTTGAAGCCGCACATGGGCTGATACGTAAGGGGGGGCGTAAGGTCTCGGAGATTTGTTTCGAGGTAGGCTTCAAGAACCTTTCCCATTTCTCGAAAATCTATAAGATAGCGTATGGCGTACCGCCAACCGAGGATATATAATATTTATAATGGCCCACACAACAAAGCTATTTGAACCACATAACAAAGCCTCTATACCACTCCCTCCTTATCTTCGCGACATAAATAATAACAAAATGTAAATCAAATGATCATGACAAAGACAATGGAAGAGAAAGTAGCTTTAGTAACCGGTTCAGCGATGGGTATCGGACTCGCTTGCGCTGAAGCCTTCGCCAAGGCTGGATACATAACCGTATTGGCAGACATCCGTGAGCCGGGAGAACAAGTAGAGAAATTAGTAGCCGAGGGACAGAAGGCCGTAGCATATCGGTGCGACGTATCAAACACGCAAGCCGTAAAAGAGATGATCGACTGGACCGTAGCTACCTACGGAAGACTGGATGCGGCTCTTAACAACGCAGGCATACAAACACCGCAACGCCCAATGGCGGAAATCACCGACGATGAATTCGACCGTACCGTGGCTGTGGATTTGAAAGGTGTCTGGAACTGCATGCGTTATGAGATCCTGCAAATGCTGAAACAAGGCGGCGGCGCCATCGTCAACACCTCATCGCAAGGTGGAGTCACGGGATTTCCGGGGCAAGCGGCCTACATAGCCTGTAAGCATGCCGTTATCGGACTGACACGTACCGCCGCTATCGACTATGCGGCAAAGAATATCCGCATCAATGCCGTATGTCCGGGCGTTATCCGTACGCCGATGGCGGAAGACTTAATGCGGCGTGACCCTTCCTTGGAGAAGGAGCTGGTGCGCGACATTCCCGCAGGGCGGCTCGGCAAACCGGAAGAGATCGCCAACGCCGTACTTTGGCTATGCAGCCCGCAAGCGAGCTTCGTAGATGGCCACGCGCTATTGGTAGATGGAGCCTTCAGTATTCATTAAATCGCAAAACTACAGAGAGTCCAATACTGCAACGGCATTGCAGTGTTACTGCAATGCAGGTTGCAGTAATGCTGCATGGCTGTTGCAGAACTACTGCAAGGCAGGTTGCAGTAACAAACCCACCTACCCCTCGGCAAGCCTCTGCCCTAGATGGAAATTCATAGATAAAGAACACCTACTATCAACGCTTTTTCGTACCTTTGCGTCTCAACCATTTATAGTATTAATTTATGTCACAATTATTTCCAACTAATCTGCCTTATAAAGTGGCAGATATGAGTTTGGCTGAATTCGGTCGCAAAGAGATCGAGATCGCCGAACACGAAATGCCGGGATTAATGGCGCTACGCCAGAAATACGCCGATCAGAAACCCTTGAAAGGCGCACGTATCACCGGCTCACTGCATATGACTATTCAGACGGCGGTGTTAATCGAAACATTAGTTGCGTTGGGAGCGGACGTTCGCTGGGCTAGCTGTAACATCTTCTCCACACAAGATCATGCCGCTGCCGCTATCGCAGCGGACGGCGTACCGGTATTCGCTTGGAAAGGCGAGACGCTGGAGGAGTATTGGTGGTGTACGGACATGGCGCTTCGTTTCCCGGAAGGTAAAGGCCCTCACATGATTGTTGACGATGGCGGCGACGCTTCCTTGCTGATTCACATGGGCTATCGTGCGGAGAACGATGCGGAGACTATCAACCGCAAAGGCGGAAATCATGAGAAACAGGTAATCCTGGATACATTAAATCGTATCCTTCAAGAAGATAACAGCCGTTGGCACCGTACGGTAGCCGAGATGAAAGGGGTATCGGAAGAGACGACCACCGGCGTTCACCGTCTGTATCAGATGATGGAGAAAGGTGAGTTGCTGGTTCCGGCTATCAATGTTAATGACTCCGTGACGAAATCCAAGTTCGATAACCTATACGGTTGCCGTGAGTCTTTGGCGGACGGCATCAAGCGGGCTACGGACGTAATGATCGCCGGCAAGGTGGTAGTCGTTGCCGGATATGGTGACGTAGGTAAAGGCTGCTCTCACTCCATGCGCTCTTACGGGGCCCGTGTACTCGTGACCGAGATCGATCCGATCTGCGCCCTGCAAGCCGCTATGGAAGGTTTCGAGGTTACGACCATGGAAGAGGCCGTGAAAGAGGGTAACATCTTCGTTACGACCACCGGAAACTGCGATATCATCACGATCGAGCATATGACACAGATGAAAGACCAATCGATCGTATGTAACATCGGTCACTTCGACAACGAGATACAGGTGGATAAGCTTGTCAACTATCCGAATATCAAGCACACGAATATCAAGCCTCAAGTGGACAAATATACGTTCCCGAACGGAAACTCCATCTTCTTATTGGCAGAGGGACGCTTGGTAAACTTAGGTTGCGCTACGGGACACCCATCATTCGTAATGAGCAACTCATTTACGAACCAAGTTCTTGCCCAGATGGATTTATGGCAAATGGCCTATGAGGTAGGCGTATATCGTTTGCCGAAACGTTTGGATGAGGAAGTTGCCCGCCTACACTTGGAACGTATCGGCGTGAAATTATCTACATTATCACAAAAGCAAGCTGATTATATCGGCGTACCGGTAGAAGGACCGTACAAGGCTGATCATTACAGATACTAATTAATTGAAGATTGAAAGTTGAGAATTGATAATGAAGGGAGGGCAGCTCCTGTAGTTCTCGATTCTTAATTTTCAATTTTCAATTCTTAATTTTCAATTACCATGCGTTTCGCTATTCTCTCCCCCATTTATCCCTATCGTGGCGGTATCGCCCAATTCAGCGGGATGCTCTATACGGAATTAGTAAAAGAAGGTCATGAAGTAAAGGCTTTCAACTTCAAACGTCTTTATCCGGATATCTTATTTCCCGGCAAGACTCAATACGTAGAAGCGGGAGACCGTGCGATCGAAATCGAGAGCGTGCGAGTATTAGATAGCGTCAACCCGGTTAGTTATTTCAGTACCGTAAACGCCATTCGTTCCTATGCGCCGGACGTACTGATTATCTCTTACTGGATGTCCTTTTTCGTTCCCGGATACGCCCACGTAGCAAATCGGATGAAAAAGCATTGTAAGGTAATCACCCTTATCCACAACGCGATTCCCCATGAGCCGCGTTTCTTCGACAAGCCTTTAGCTTCGTTACTTTTCAAGCAATGCCATGGCTTTATCGTGATGAGCGATAACGTGCGGTATGATTTGCGGAAACTTTACCCGGGCGCTAAATATATCCAGAACCCACACCCGCTTTATAATCATTTCGGGAGTAAGATCAACAAGAACGAGGCATGCCGGAAATTAGGAATCCATCCGTCCAAAAAGAATCTTCTATTCTTTGGACTGATACGGGATTATAAAGGATTAGACCTGCTGATAGAAGCGATGGGACAGCTTAACGAGGATTACCATCTCATTATAGCCGGCGAATGTTACGGTAGTTTCGAGAAGTATCAGGCTCTGATCGATGCATCTCCGGCAAAAGAACGTATATTCGTCCACTGTGAATATATCAGCGACGAGGAAATCCCCATTTATTTCTCAGCGGCGGATGCCTTAGTACTCCCCTATCGCTCCGCCACTCAAAGTGGTGTCGTATCCGTAGCCTACAATTACGATTTACCTATGTTAAGTACTCCCGTAGGCGATTTCAAGAACAGCATCGAAAAGCCGGGTACAGGCATCGTAGTGCCTGAGATATCCGCAACGGCCCTCGCCCAAGGTATCGAGGAACTTTTCACCCCCTCACAGCAAGCCACCATCCCTGCGAACATATCCAAAGAAAAAGCAGCTCTCTCGTGGGAAACCCTAACGAGAAAACTGCTCGATTTTATCAATAGCGGTTTCATCTAGTTGTAGAGACGGGGTGTGCCCCGTCTCTACAACCAACCGGAATTTATATCTCTTTTTGCTTTCTAGCTTTCCAAACCGAATATCCTACCGCACCAATCAATAACAACAAGATAATCAACGAACTGAAAGAGGTAATATAAGCCGCCGTAATATAACCTTGCGGTCTAAACTCAAATACGATCTGATGCTCTCCCGCAGGAACTAACATAGCTCGTAATATCCAATCCGCCCGGAAATGCGAAGCGGGCTTACCATCAATAGTTACCTCCCATCCCGGTTGATAATAGATCTCTGAGAATACCGCTAATTGCTCAGAATTCGTCTTCGTCGTATAAACTAATTTATTAGGGCGATAACTATCCAATGTTATCGTAGCAGTAGAGTCCAATTGAGGCGTGAAACCTTTCACCTCATCAGCGAAACGTTTATCGACAACCGCCGTCGTTAACGGATTGATCGTATTCAACGCCGCTATTTCCGCATCCGCATTCTCCACGACCTCCACTTTATCCACAAACCAAGCGTTGCCGAAAGCAAACGGATTCCTCAAAGGCGGTTGCTCCGGATTATAGATAATATAACGTGTATTGAGCATATTCAAGGACGGGCAAGCAGCGAACGCCCCCATCAAATCCTCTGCGGTCTGCGCTTTCTGGAAAGCCCCGATAACCGAGTTAAGCTCTCCTTGCAGACGGTGGTCGATCAGTTCTTGGTACCGTCTCAGCTTCGCAGCGTAATAACCACCGACGGAATGGTGATAGTACGAGGTCGTTGTCTCCAAGAAAGGATTATTCAAATTCAAGACACGATAAGAAAGGTCCTTATCCTTCATGATTTCTTGATCGGCTACCGTCTCTTTATATACCTCTGTAGGTTTCTGGCGGATAAAGTTACTATCGTTCAAATACCGTTTATCCACCGTCCATAAGTCAACCAACATCAAGACCGCAACACCGATCCCTACGAATGTCGCCACCTTTTTCCGATCTTTCGAGGTATAGAACCAGAACAACAAAGCCGCCCCTAATAAGATAAAGACCAAAGAGCGCAACGCATCCGCCGAAGCCAAGGAAGCACGATCCATTAACAAGGCGTTGTAATACCAATCCGGCAACTGATATTGAGCGTCGAAAGAAGAACGGAAATCCAACAGCATACTCGGCATCAACCAAAGGATTAAAGAAAGCCCCCCCGTGATAGCCAAAGCAGCGATCAATCCTCTCTTCAACAAGGCATCGCTCACGGTCTCGGATAACACCTCTTTCAATCCCCATATAGCGATAATAGGAAATACCATACCCGGAATAACCAATGCCATCTCTACGGTACGGAACTTATTATACATCGGCAAGTAATGGAACATAAAGTCATTGAAGTTATCAAAATTACGTCCCAATGCCAGCAATATCAAAAAGACAGAACCTCCGAATAACCACCATTTCATCGGATTCCGGATCACGAACATTCCCAGAACAAACAAGAAGCAGACCAATGCCCCGAAATAAACCGGCCCGGAAGTAAATGTCTTCTCTCCCCAATAGGTAGGAGCCTGTACCTCTTTTCCGACTTGAGCGCCTTTCGCCCTTAATTCCTTATATAACTCAGAATCCGGGCCTAGCATTCCACCCGAACTTCCACCATAGGCATTCGGAACCAACAAGGTCAACAACTCCCCTTTTCCATAGCTCCAAGCGAACGCATAATCCTTGTCCAAGCCGGAAGAGATCTTCTCGCCCGAAGGGGTCGTTGTCGTTAATTCCGTAGCCCCACGGATAGAGTTCTGTCCCAAATCCCATTGAGCATACATATTCTGGGCATTCGGCAACACCGCCAATATCACGCATCCAGCCATAATAGCGGTTACCGTACCCAGTTCTTTATAAGCTTTTTCCTTCAGTTTATTGAACAAATATCCCAAATAAACGAAGAAGCAAAGTAATAATAAATAATAAGTGATTTGCAGGTGCGTATTCGCGATAGAGAAAGCGACACCCAACAAGAACACGACCGCCCCCCATAAATACTTACGCTTGAACAACAGGGCCATACCCGCCAACGTTAATGGCATATAAGCGATTACATACGCTTTCGTGACATGGCCGGCCTCTATAATGATCAGATTATAAGACGCTAAAGCGAAAGCGATAGCACCAGCGATCGCCAACCACCAATTTACGCCCATGACACACATCAAGATATAGAAACAAACGAATCCGGTAAACACCATCCCCGCATCCATATACCCCAGCGCTTTTAAAGGCTTCTCCACTAAAAGATATCCGGGAAATCGTGGAGCCGGATTTCCATATCCCGACACATAAGGCATTCCGCCAAACATAGCATCAGACCATGCGCTGAATTCTCCCGGTTGGGCCGTCTTCTCATATTCATCCATCTGGCTATTCCCCATACCGATAGCCTTTTCCGTATCCCCTTGCCGGACGACTTTACCCTCAAATACGGCCGGAGAAAAATAAATCACCGTCAATACCAAGAATACGGCTATCGCTGCGATATGTTTTCCCCATTTACTCATTATACTCCGCATAAAACTTATCTATAATTTATTGTTTATACTCTACCTTTAAACCATTTGGCAAAATAGAATCTCACGGCGAACCAACCATGCAACAGAATCGTCGACACCTTGCCATAATACTTACACATGACCTCATATCGCTCCTTTAAGGAAGCTTTCCGGTTCACACTACTTAACCCTTCCTCCAAAAAATTAGACAGGATCAAACGTGTATTATGTATTCTTTTCGATCGTCTCAGACATTGGATACACCAATCATAATCCGCCGTCAAACGGTATTCCGTATTATATAACGGAGCGATCTCCCGTTTTGATATAAACGACTGGTGACAAACCAACATTCCCATCCGGAAACTCTTCCAAGTCAGTTTCTCCGGTGCTTTCAATCTGCGCATCCCTAATGATCTACCCTCCGCGTCAACGATCCGGGTTTCTCCGTAAATCACGTCTGGCAAAGATACTTTCTTTTTCAAAGACGCCACAATTCTTTGCACGGTATCTGCGGTATAAAGTGTATCCCCCGCATTCAGGAACCACACATAATCCCCCGTAGCCCGCTTCAATCCCTTATTCATAGCATCATACAAGCCTTTATCAGGCTCGCTTATCCAAGAAGCGATACCGGACTCATATTGCTTGATGATCTCTACGGTCTTATCCTTCGACGCTCCGTCAATCAATATATACTCGATATTCGGATACGACTGGCTAAGTACGCTCAATATCGTACGCTCCAACCATCGCTCCGCATTATAGGTGATCGTTATGATCGAAAATGTAGGTTGCTGATTCATTTCCATTATCTCTTATAAATTTCCGACTTGTCTCACACGATATTTTTGTAAAGGATGCTTAGGAGAAGACGGATATAATCTCTCTAGTAGCCCATCCTCTAACATTCTTGGTATAACCCGATTAATTAAATAAGAAGCCTCTCTATGAACAGCTTCCGCTATTATTTCCAGAGCTACATAATCCTCACAAACAGATAGTATTAACCTCGACAAATCCTCATAACGCATATATTTCTTACTTTCATCCTTCTCCAGTTTGCTTTCATCTTTTTGAGACTTGCTTTCATCTTTTTGAGACTTGCTTTCATCCTTCTTCAGTTTGCTTTCATCCTTTTGAGGCTTGCTTTCATCCTTCTCCAAAAACAGCAAACGGTACCTAGTTCCCCGGCCATTTCCTATAGACTCCAAAAAACCAGCATTGCACATACTTTTTAGTAGCTTTGTAATATTTGAGCTATGTTGGTTCAAAATATATTGAAGTCTTTCATTAGATACTTGTTTTTCAGAGTAACAACTGTCTCTTATACACATCTGACGCTGC
>CEAA01040187.1_pt1 | contig 11448 bp, 8 predicted proteins | sample 557551 | NCBI WGS metagenome assembly CEAA01 (sample SAMEA3182115, study PRJEB8094) | gut metagenome | biome: human; feature: gut; material: Stool; isolation source: human stools | place: Canada | collected 2013-06-11
GTAAAAATTTTTACAACATAATGATGTTTACGTTGTAAACACTGTCTCGGAGGATGAAGCCGAACCGGCCACAAACAAATTTTTATGGAGGAAACAAACATGAAGAAGATCATTGCAACTGTGCTGGCCATGGTCATGGCTCTGGCACTGTGCACCACCGCGTTCGCGGCTGGCCCCATCACCGAAAACGAAAAGGCCAAAGTTCCCACTGCTGAAACCGGTGACACTGTGGCTGCCGATGTGACTTGGAACAACACCGGGAAGGCCCTGACTGCGACCAAGTCTACCAATAGCCCTATGGATACCTATTGGACCGCTAATGGCGAGGGCCTGTATTATGTCTGGAACGCCGACATGGCAAAGTTTGTCCAGATTACCAACAATGAAAAGGCCGTTATTGAGGCTGGCTACGACAAGACCACCAAGCTGGTTCTGGACAAGAACGCCGTTGCCGCTACCTGCACTGACGCTGGTTCTCTGTTCAATGTGTACAGCAAAGTCGATGGCTCCGCTTCTTATGTCCTGGTGAGTGACGTTGTTGCTTACAATGCCAAGCAGACTAAGGATGCTGATAAAATTGCTGAGCCTGACACCAAGTATTTCTTCGGCACCAAGTCCAGCAATGTTGTTGCATACTATGCTGCCGGCACTGGCGCTAATCAGGTTGATTACGCCTTGAAGGCTGGTCATGTTCTGGTCAAGGACGGTACCACCTATGGCACCGCTAAGTCTGATGTATATAAGTGCGCTATCTGTGGCAGCCGCTTTGTTGTCGGTCCCACCGTTGACACTGGTGACCTGAAGTCCGAGTTCTACACCTATGATGCTGCTACCGTTGCTTCCTATGCTAACGAGCATGGCATTCTGCTGAAGAATATCCTGCGCAGCAATGCTACTCTGTATCTGGTTGAGGCTGGCAAGACCACCGGTACCACCCCCAACACCACCAAGCCCTCCCCCAAGACCTTTGACGCTGGTATCGCTATGTACGTCGGTATGGCTCTGACCTCCGTCGCCGGCTCCGCCGTCGTCATCGGCAAGAAAAAGGAGTTCTAATTAAACTCAAAAAAGAGAAGCACCCTACCGGGTGCTTCTTTTTTTGTGCTTAATTATCCCTGGCCTGTCGGCCAGGGATAGTATAGATGATTTTTCTTTTCGGGGTGCTTCTTTTTTTGCGCTTAATTATTCCTCCCCCGGGGTAGACAACCGCAAAAAAGAACCGCCGGGCGGCGGTTCTTTTTTGCATTTCCCGGCTGACACCGGGGCGGATATACGTTACAGATACAGGTAGCTGTACTTGTCGCGCAGGGTGACGATCAGCTTCTCCAGATCGGCGGGCAGGTCATTTTTGCCGGACAGGTCATAGTCCTTCGGCTCGCCGAAGGTACGGACGCGGACCTTGTCGCCGCCCAGGAACAGGACACCGGCATTGTGGCTGTCCACCATGTCCTCGGCGGTCTGGAACAGGGTGAACTTGTCGTGGCAGGGCTCGGAGCTGTACGGGCAGAACTGGGTGCAGTTGCCGCACTCGTTGCACATCTTGTCCACGTGGACGATCTGGTGGCTGCCGTCGGCCATGCGGATGGCCACATTGGCGCGGTTGGGGCAGGAGTCCACGCAGTTTTCGCAGACGGTGGCGCACTGCAGGCAGCGGTCGCCCTCACAGCAGATGCACGCGCTCATCTTCAGAATACCCTTCTTGGCCTCGGCGTCCGCCTTAGTGACATAGGCCTGCTCGGGGATGTCATAGGTGTAGGGCTTGCCGATAACCGCCTCGGCAAAGGCCGCGGCGTCGGCGATGCCCTCCACCACGGTGGCAGGGCCGCGCTTGGCGTCGCCGGCGGCGTAGACGCCATCCACGTTGGTCTGGAAGGCGGGACGGCCCTTCTTGTCCAACTCAATGCCGTTGGCGGCCATGAGTGCGTCGTCCACCTGCTCACCCACAGCGGAGATCACCAGGTCGCAGGGGACGGTGAAGAACTCACCGCTGCCCACGGGGCTGCGGCGGCCGGAGGCATCGGCCTCGCCCAGCACCATCTTCTCACACTTCAGCACACCGTCGGCCTGCTTGACGGGGGCAGCCAGCTCGGCGAAGGTCACGCCGTCGGCCAGCGCCAGCGCCAGCTCGTGCTCGTCGGCGGGCATATACTTGCGAGTACGGCGGTACACGAGGGTCACGCTCTCGGCGCCGCTGCGCTTGGCCAGACGGGCCGCGTCCATGGCGGTGTTGCCGCCGCCCACGACCACGATATTGCCAGCCACAGCGATGTTGCCGGCCTTGACACCCTTCATCCACTGGATGGCGCCGGCCACATCGCCGGCGATGTCCAGCTTGCCGGGCTTCCAGGCACCCACGGCCAGCAGAATGTGGGTGTAGCCCTGCTTTTTCAGCTCGTCCACAGAGGGGGCGGGCGCACCGCACTTGACCTCCACGCCGTACTTCTCCATGAGGGCGATATCCTTCTCAATGGCCTCGTTGGCGATACGGAAGCTGGGGATCACGTGACGGGGCACGCCGCCCAGGCAGCTCTCGCGCTCGAAGATGGTGGTCTCGATACCGGCGCGGCCGCAGAAGTAGGCCGCGGCAATGCCGGTGGGGCCGCCGCCGATGATGGCGACCTTCTTGCCCGCCACGCGCTCCGGCAGCTTGATGGAGGCCATCAGGGCGTTGTAGCCCTTCTGGGCAGCCAGCAGCTTGGTGTCGCGGATGCGGACGGACTCATCATAGAAATTGCGGGAGCACTTGGTCTGACAGCGATGGGCGCAGATGGTGCCGGTCAGGAACGGCAGGGGGTTTTTCTCGGTGATCAGCTTCAGCGCCGGACCGTACAGGCCCTTATTGCACAGCTCCATGTACTCGGGGATGTCCTGCGCGATGGGGCAGCCGCCCTTGCAGGGCGCGGTGAAGCAGTCGATCCAGGGCACGTTCTTCTCACTCTTGCGGCTGGGCAGGGGCTTGATAGGCTTGACGTGGTGCACATCGGTGTGAGAGGCAGTGCTCATGTCGCAGATGGCCTGGGTGTCGGTGCCGTCAAAGGGCTTGTAGGGCATGGGCTCTACCTTCTCCACCATCTGGAGCAGGCGGTTGTAGCCGCCGGGCTTGAGGATGGTGGTGGCCACGGTGATGGGCCAGATACCGGCTGCGAACAGCTTGTCGCAGTTGAAGTACTCCGCGCCGCCGGCGAAGGAGATACGCATCTTACCCTTGAACTGGCGGGAAATGCGGTGGCACATCTCGATGGTCAGGGGGAACAGGCTGCGGCCGGACATATACATCTCGTTGTTGGGCAGCTCACCGCGGGTGGTGTCCACCGGGAAGGTGTTGGAGAGTTTCAGGCCGAACTCCAGACCCTTGCTGTCGGCCAGCGCCTGCAGACGCTCGAACATGGGCACTGCGTCGGCCCACTGCAGATCCTCGCGGAAGTGGTGGTCGTCGAATACAATATAGTCATAGCCCATGCTGTCCAGAATGCGGCGGGCGGTCTCGTAGCCCAGAATGGTGGGGTTGCACTTCACGAAGGTGTGCAGGTGCTTCTCGGTGATGAGATAGCTGGCGATGCGCTCGATCTCATCCGGGGGACAGCCGTGCAGGGTGGACACGGTGACGCTGCGGCTGACGCGGGGATCAATGGCGTCGATATAGTCGCTCTCGGCGGGGAACAGCTCCTTCAGGACGGCCTTGCACTCGCCGAAGATGGCGGTCTTGGTGGCGTCCTTCATGCCCTCGATATAGGTGTTGACCTTGTCGCCCTTGATGCCCTCCAGATCGTAGCCCACGGACATATTGAACACGAAGCCATTGGGATCGCCGAAGCCATATACCTTGCTCAGCACCTTCAGGGCGCACCACGCCTTGATGTACTCGTCCATGGCCTGGGGCACGGTCAGCTCGGTGGACCACTCCTGGTTATAGCCCTCGTCATTGGCCAGGATGCAGGGGCGGGGCACGCAGGCGGCCAGCTCCTCGCCGTCCATCTTCTGGACGGTCTTGACCTCGAAGAAGCGTGCGCCGGCCATGTAGGCGGCGATGATGTTCTGGGCCAGCTGGCTGTTGGGGCCGGCGGCGGGGCCAAAGGGTGTCTCGATGCGCTCGCCGAAGATGGGCAGGCTCTTGCCTGTGGCGTGGTACGCCTTGCGGACGCCGAAGATCTCGCCGGAGTTGGCATATTCGGTGACCACCCAGTTCATCAGGGACTTAAAGGGGATCGGATACATTTTTTCAGACATGGGTCTTCCTCCTTGTCGTTGATTTTATCAATACACCCGGTGGTTCAGGTCGCCCCACAGCTTCTTGGCGGCCTCGAGAATGTGGGCGTTCTCCGCCTCCTCGTCGATGTTCACCAGCACGCGGTCCTTCATCAGGACCTTGCCGGCGGCGATGGTGGTCTGGCACTGGCGGCCGGTCATGCCGAAGATCATGTGGCCGTCGATGTTCTCGTCGCTGAACGGGGTGAACGGCTTGTAGTCCATGACGATGATATCCGCCGCCGCGCCGGCCTTCAGCACACCCAGCTGGTCCGGGAAGTACCGTGCGCCGATCTTGGCGTTGTTCTTGAACAGCATATCCGTGACCTCGCACCAACCCACGTTGGGCAGGCAGTTCTGGCTCCGCTGGGAGCACAGGGCCACCTTGATGGACTCCAGCATATCGTTGGTGTAGGCATCGGTGCCCATGCCCAGCAGGATGCCCCGCTTGTACAGCTGCAGCACCGGGCAGATGCCGATGGCGTTGCCCATGTTGGACTCGGGGTTGTTGACCACCATGGTGTTGGTCTCGCGGATAATGTCCATCTCGGCGGTATTCACGTGGATGCAGTGGCCCAGAATGGTCTTTTCACCCAGGATGCCGTGGTCCTGCAGGCGCTGCACCGGACGGCGGCCGTAGTTCTGCAGGCTGTCGTACACGTCGTTCATACCCTCGGACACGTGGATGTGATAACCGGTGCGGCCATTGTTGGCCTCCACCATGCGATCAAAGGTCTTGTCGCTGATGGTGAACAGCGCGTGGCCGCCGAACATGGCCGCCAGCATGGGATCGTTCTGCTTCTGGCAGTAGGTGATGAAGTCCGCGTTCTCCTTGATGGCCTGCAGGCACTTCTCCTCGCCGTCGCGGTCGCTGACCTCGTAGCACAGGCAGGAGCGCAGACCCAGGCGGCGGCTCTCCTCGCTGATGGTAAACAGGGTACCGGGGATCTCACCATAGCTGGCGTGGTGGTCAAAGATGGTGGTCACGCCCTGCTTAATGCTGTCGATGTACAGCGCGGTGGCGGAAGCGCGGGTACCGTCCATCATCAGGTGGCGGTCGATGGCCCACCAGGTGCCGTCCAGCACCTCGTAGAAGTTGGTGGGGTTGTTGCCCACGATGCTCAGGCCGCGGGCCAGTGCGGAGTAGATGTGGGTGTGTGCGTTGATGAAGGCAGGCATGATGACGCCGCCCTTGGCGTCGACGATCTCGGCATCGGCATATTTTGCCCGCAGAGCGGCTTCCTCACCTACCTCCACGATCTTGGCGCCCTCGTAGGCCACCGCGCCGTGCTCATAGTAGCCCTTGCCCTCGCTGTCGCGGGTAATGAGCCGTCCATTTGTTACCAGAACCATGTGTATTCCTCCTTTGTTTCCGATAGTGTTCGTGTGTTCTCCCCAATATGGCTCTACTCCCCGGTAAACAAAAAGTGCCCCAAACCCTGTTTCCGAGGGTTTGAAACACTCAAGCGTCCGCCGAGTGATAGTTTCAGCCCGTGCGCGAAGCACTTCCTTACAGCTACCAATCTTGGATTGTCATCTGTATTTTACAACGATTTCTCCAAAAATGCAATAGTTTTGTCAGCCAGTTTTTGCCCTTTTTACCCTGCGTTGTCCCGCTGCACCGTGTACCGCTTTCGCTATTTCATGACAAAAAAGCCAATAAATGGAAGTATACTTCGTGGAAGTAAACTTCCCGCTGCGCTATCATCTTCTTATAAAGCGGAAACGGAGGCATTTGCCATGCAGGAGTATAAGGATGCGGTGCGGGAGCATCTGTCAAGCTATGTGTGCCAACTGCGGCAGCGCCGTGGGCTTACACAGGAAGAAATGGCCGAAAAGCTTCGTATCACGGCGCGGGCCTACGGTGACCTGGAACGTGGAAAATTCTGCTTTTCCGCCCCGGCATTGATGGCCCTGCTCCTCATACTGAAGGAAGATGAGGTGGCAGAGCTTCTGAACGACTTTCGCAAAATTACAGAAAAATTAGACGGTAAAGAGGTGGCGTAGCATCCATGGATAAGGGGGATGTGAGCCGCACATTGTGCGGCTTGGGGTTGTTGCCGAGCAGCGTCTGCTATTTTTATATGGCAGAGGCGCTTCGGCTGTCGCTGCGGGAGCCGGACAGGCTTCTGCTGGTCACAAAGCATGTGTATCCGGACGTGGCGCGCTGCTTTGACACAAACTGGAAGTGCGTGGAGCGCGGCCTGCGCCGCGCCACAAACGTTGCCTGGAACACGGCGCCGGAGAAGCTGTCAGAGCTCGCACATCGACACTTGACGGAGAAGCCTTCTGTTTCAGAGCTGTTGTCTTTGTTGACGATCTACCTGCGCGCGGAAGAGGAGAACTGAAACCGGTCATAGGGCAGAAAGCCCCGGCTCTGCCGGGGCTTTCTGCTTTGTACGTATTTCTTCACGGATAAAAAGCCGCCCTCGGGCGGCTTTTTTCTCTGCACAGCAAAACAAGGCTCCCGGGCAACAGATGATATCTGCCGCCCGGGAGCTCCCCTCCTGTCGCGCGGGGCCTGTACCTCGCGCCCCCTACGTTGTTTCATGGTAGCACTCTGAAATCTGGTTTTCAAGAAAATTGGCGATTTCTTAACGGCATCTTAACGGAACATTCACAGATGTACCCCCGCGCCCGGGGGCACACCTCCTTTTATGCACAAAAACGCAGACAACGCTTTCGCCGAATAAATTGTAACCGAATTATGAACGGCTTTTGGCCGCTATCAGCGTCAAAACAGTTTACATAATGACTTTTCGATTTTAGCTGGAAAATTTTTCCAGCTAAGTTGTTGCGTTTTTTGAAAATCTCGACTTGAATTGCATAAATGCTGCGTTACACAAGAATTACGCTTTACAGGCGCTCAGAGAAATTGCGTAAATTACTGGTAAATTATGGAAGAAATGGAAATTATTTCCATTTCCGGGCGATTTTTAACGGTGCGGTGTCACTCCCTCAAAAATGGAAATAACTGGTAATAAAATCTGTAAAAATTTTTACAACATAATGATGTTTACGTTGTAAACCGCTGGCGAGAGTGGCGAGGTCAAGTCCGACACAAACAAATTTTTATGGAGGAAACAAACATGAAGAAGATCATTGCAACTGTGCTGGCCATGGTCATGGCTCTGGCACTGTGCACCACCGCGTTCGCGGCGGATCTCACCATTGATGGTGTCGAGTACAATAAGGTGAGCCCGACTGGTACCTTGACTCTGGAAAAGGTTTTCATTAAGGGTGATGGTTTTGATGGCCAGTATTATATCCAGACTGGCACCAAGACCGTCCGCGTCGCTACCGATGCCGAAGCCGCTGTTATCAAGGCTGGCGGTTTTAGCAAGGACACTCTGGCGAAGATGACCGATGCTGGTTATCTGTTTGATGTGTATCAGGCTGAGGATGGCATGTATTACGCCCAGGCGGCTGTTGTTGATGCCTACGACAAGGCCAACAACACCAACAAGGCCAATGTTGCTACCAAGGACGGTACTTCTGCCAAGATTTTCTACTTCGGCAAGGATCTGGGCAGCGCTGTTGCTTACTATCAGTTTAGCAAGAATGACAGCCTGAAGACTGCTGAGGCTACCACTGTTCTGTACAAGACCTCTGAGACTTTCGGTGCCAACAAGGCTCCTGTCTACACCAACCTGGCCGGTACTGCTACCTACGCTCTGGTTTCCGACACCGATTGGACCGGCAAGGACAAGGACGCTGTTGGCAAGCTGTCCAAGATCTACTACAGCAAGCCCGCTGATGCTGCTAAGCTGCTGAACGCTGCTGGCAAGGACGTGAACCTGGCTGCCGCTGATGGTTACTACTATGTTCTGACCGAGAAGGCTGCTTCTACCACCCCCAACACCAACAAGCCCTCCCCCAAGACCTTTGACGCAGGTATCGCTATGTACGTCGGTATGGCTCTGACCTCCGTCGCCGGCTCCGCCGTCGTCATCGGCAAGAAAAAGGAGTTCTAATTAAACACAAAAAAAGAAAGGCCCATTGGGCCTTTCTTTTTTTGTGCTTAATTATCCCTGGCCTGTCGGCCGGGGATAGATAATATCTCACCCCTGACGGGGTGAGATAAATATATAACCCTCCCGCTGCCGCGGGAGGTATAGTAAAGATCGTTTTCCTACGGGACCTTTCTTTTTTGACTTTAATTATCCCACCCCCTGGCGGGGGTGGGGTGAATAGAGATTGCTTGCCCGCTGGGCCTTTCTTTTTTTGTACTTATTTATCCCTGGCCTAACGGCCAGAGATAATATAGATGATTTTTCTTTTCGGGGTGCTTCTTTTTTTGCCGCAATTTGTGGGGCGGGGACTGCCCCTTGACAAATCCAGCGGGATGGGTATAATAGTAAATAGAAGGGGACGCTGCGACAAGCGGTCAGCCCCAGAATTGGTAAATGATTTTAATGGGCTTTACAGCCCACAAAAACCGTCACCGGCCAGGGTGGCGGTTTTTGCTTTTCAGTCGTTGGACTCGTATCGAGATCGAATGACCCAGAATATGAATCGTAACCACGAAAAACATGTATGTCACCCTCTATCGGGGCTGTGACTAACCGCCTGCCGTTTATTGCAGCGTCCTTGGCGTACATTATAAGCCGTCCGTCGGTTTTTGTCAAATCGTCACAGGGGGATATCAAGGCCGCCGTCCCCTACGAAATCGCAAGGGGCGCGTGCTTGCGGGCGGACAGTCGTCCGCCCCTGATTCCCTTTACACTCGTCCACAAAGCCATTGTCCCGCGCCGCGTTATGTGGTACAATACCCTCGACACACTCTGAAAGGAGTTTTTCTATGCTGGATATCTTTGAAATACTGGGCCCGGTGATGATCGGTCCCTCCAGCTCCCACACCGCCGGCGCCGCCAAGATCGGCGCCATGGCCCGCACACTGCTGGGTGCGCCGCCGGTCAGGGCTGCCATCCACCTCTACGGCTCCTTTGCCGAGACGGGCGCCGGCCACGGCACGGACCGTGCGCTGGTAGGCGGTCTGCTGGGCATGAAGCCAGACGATCCCCGCCTGCCGGACGCCTTTGCCGAGGCGGAAAAGGCCGGGTTGACCTATACCATCGATGAGATCAAGCTGCGGGATGCCCACCCCAACACCGCCGTCATCGAGGCCAAGAGCGCCGACGGCAGGACACTGACCATGCAGGCATCGTCCATTGGCGGCGGCCGCATCATGGTGAACAAGCTGGATGGCATCGACGTGAACTTCAACGGTATGTTCAACACGCTGGTCATCCGCAATCAGGACGCCAGCGGCACCGTAGCGGCCATCACCAGCATACTCAGCCAGCTGCGCGTTAACGTGGCCAACATGAGTCTGTACCGCCACAAGCGGGGCGGCGACGCGCTGATGGTCATCGAGCTGGATCAGCACCTCAAGCCCAGCCAGGTGGCGTTTCTGTCCGAGCTGCCGGGCGTGCTGTCCATGACCTACTACGACAAGGAGGAGGATGACGATGGCTCTGGATTCGATGAAGGAAATATTTGACCGCATGGAGCAGGAGGGCAAGCCCTTCTGGGAGATCGTGCTGGAGACGGATATGGACGAGCGCCAGGTGACGCGCAACCAGTCCATGGCGAAGATGCTCATCACCTGGCAGGCCATGGCCGACGCGGCGGACAGCTACACCGGCCGGCGCAAGAGCGTCAGCGGCCTGGTGGGCGGCGACGGCATGAAAATGCGGCAGTACTGCCTGCGGGGTGAAGCCATGTCTGGCGGCTACGTCAGCGAGGTCATCGCCGAGGCGCTGTCCATGGCGGAGTCCAACGCCTGCATGTGCCGCATCGTGGCGGCGCCTACGGCGGGCGCCTGCGGCGTGCTGCCGGCGGTGCTGCTGCCCCTGTGCAGGTACGAGGAGCTGAGCCAGCACCAGCTGCTGGAGGCCCTGTATGTGGCCAGTGGTATCGGCGCGGTCATCGCCTACCGGGCATGCATCGCCGGCGCTTCCGGCGGCTGTCAGGCGGAGATCGGCACGGCCTCCGCCATGGCGGCGGGGGCGCTGGTGGCCCTGCGAGGCGGCAGCGGCGAGCAGATCGGCCACGCGGTGGCCATGGCGCTGAAAAACCTGATGGGCCTGATCTGCGATCCCGTGGCGGGCCTGGTGGAGGTTCCCTGCGTCAAGCGCAACGTCATCGGCGCGGTGAACGCCGTCAGCGTGGCGGACATGGCCATGGCGGGCATCACCAGCCGCATTCCCGTGGACGAGGTCATCGACGCCATGGGCGAGGTGGGCCGCCGTATGCCCGTGGAATTCCGCGAGACGGCGCTGGGCGGTCTGGCCGTTACGCCCACCGGGCAGGCCATCACCGAGCGCATACGGAAATCGAAATAAGGAGGGACGCAAATGACGCTGGATTTTAACGCTGTCGATCCGACCGTTGTGCCGCATTTCAAGGGCGGCGCCGGCGAAGCCCACGTCCGCACCGCCGTTGCCGACGGCATGGGCCGTATCCTGACATTGACCCTGCCCGCGGGGTCCTCCATCGGCCTGCATACCCACACTGGCAACTGTGAGATCATTCACGTGCTGTCCGGCTGCGGCGTATGCCACGACGATGGGATGGACGTACCCCTGACCGCCGGCATGACCCACTACTGTCCCGAGGGCCACACCCACGGCATCGACAACACCGGCGCGGAGCCGCTGGTGCTGCTGGGCATCCTGCCGGACAGCAAATAAATCGACCGATACCCCGGCTGTGCGAAAAGCGCAGCCGGGGTATTTAGCAGACAAAGCAAGGCTCCCGGGCAACAGATGATCTGTCTCCCGGGAGCTCCCCTCCTGTCGCGCGAGGCCTGTACCTCGCGCCCCCTATATTGTCTCATGGTAGCACTCTGCAATTGTGGTTTCAAGAAAATCGGCGATTTCTTAACGATATCTCAACGGAACATTCGCAGAAGTACCCCCGCGCCCGGGGGCGCACCTCCCAAAGCCGCCCTCCGGGCGGCTTTGGCGCGATTTGATAATCGCCCATTCGACCAGCGCACCAACTCCTACCCTCGCACCGTATCAGCGGCAGCGTCGCAAGAGGTACAAGCAGTCCCCGGAACCGACAACGTTACCCACTGCACTCTATTCGCGAGTATGCGCCACTGAATTTGTACGCTCCATAGCGCGCCAAGGGATCCTTAGACCGTAGGTCTAAGTGGTTTTCTTTGGTAACTTTCTTTTGACAACAAAAGAAAGT
>CEAA01042978.1_pt1 | contig 11432 bp, 8 predicted proteins | sample 557551 | NCBI WGS metagenome assembly CEAA01 (sample SAMEA3182115, study PRJEB8094) | gut metagenome | biome: human; feature: gut; material: Stool; isolation source: human stools | place: Canada | collected 2013-06-11
GACTTATCATAGCACAAACTGCCGCTCCGTGAAATAGTGAATTTATACAAATCCGGCGAAAATGGCAGTTTTCTCCGCATCTGTACAGGCCACTATTCTATACCGCGCCCGGCCAAGAATTGCGTCGAACGGCGGCAGGCAAGGTCCATGTCCGGCGTTTTTTCGTGCCGCAGCCAAAATAGCTGCGCATCGCGCCGCAGCCACGTGAGCTGGCGCTTTGCGTACTGCCGCGAGGCGAGCCGGATGGCGTCCGCGGCCTCCTGCGCCGTTGCCTCGCCGCGCACGGCGGCCACGGCCTCCTTGTAGCCGATGGCCTGCATGGCCGTGCAGTCGGCCGGGATGCCGGCGGCCAGCAGCGCGCGCACCTCGTCGAGCAGCCCCTGCTGCATCATGGCGTCCACGCGCCGGTCGATGCGCGCATAGAGATCCTGCCGGTCTGCGAACGTGAGCGCGATCTTCGCCGCGTCGTAGCGCGGCGGCACGGCGCGGGTCTCGGCGTCGTGCTGCGTGATGGTCTTGCCCGTGAGGATGTAGACCTCCATCGCGCGCACGATGCGCTTTTTGTCCGCGGGGTGGAGCTTTGCCGCGCGCTCGGGGTCAAACTTGCGCAGCTCGCCGAGCAGGCCCTCGCCGCCGATCTCGTCGTAGCGCTCGCTGAGCTCCTGCCGCAGCGCGGTGTCGGCCGTGCCGTCGGCAAAGGTGCGTCCGGCGATGAGCGAGTCGATGTAAAGCCCCGTCCCGCCGACGACGATCGGCAGTTTTCCGCGCGCGAGGATATCGTCCACGCAGGCGGTCGCTTCCGCCGCGTAGCGTGAGACGGAGTAGTTCTCCGTCGGGTCTGCGATATCGATCATGTGGTGCGGCACGCCCTGCATCTCCTCCGGCGTGGGCTTGGCCGTGCCGATGTCCATGCCGCGGTAGATCTGCATCGAGTCGGCCGAGACGACCTCGCCGCCGAGCCGCTGCGCGAGCATGACGCCCAGCGCGGTCTTGCCCGAGGCGGTCGGGCCGGTAATGACGACCAGTTTTGGCTGCATCCGGCAGCCTCCTTTCCATAAGAGCAAATTCAGAAAGATTTTATTGAAAAGTATTAGAAATGTGTTAAAATGAGACCATATCCCAGTATTCAAGAAGGTGAACCCATGAAGATCAAAATTTCTGCCGACAGCACCTGCGATCTCTCGCCGGAGCTGATCGCGCGCTATAACATCGGCATCACGCCGCTGTACATCGTACGCGGCGACGAGACGCTGCGCGACGGCATCGATGTGCGTCCGGAGGAGCTCTACGCCTACGCGAAGGCCACGGGCAAGCTCTGCCAGACCGCGGCGGTGAACGTGTCGGACTATTATGCGTATTTCAGCGCGGCGCGCGCCGAATATGACGCCGTGATCCACTTCACGATCTCGAGCGATATGTCCGGCTGCTATCAGAATGCCTGCATCGCGGCGCGGGAGTTTACGAATGTCTACCCCGTGGACGCGCGCAACCTCTCGACCGGCATCGGTCATCTGGTGCTCGACGCGGCCGAGATGGCCGCGCAGGGCATGGATGCGGCCGACATCGCGGCGGCGCTGGAGAAAAAGCGCGAGAAGCTCGATGTCAGCTTCGTGCTCGACACGCTCGATTATCTCGTGCGCGGCGGGCGCTGCTCGTCGCTTGCGGCGCTGAGCGCCAATTTTCTGCATCTCAAGCCGTGCATCGAGGTCAAGGACGGGAAAATGGGCGTCGGCCGCAAGTACCGCGGCAAGCTCGAAAAGTGCTATGTGCAGTATATTGAGGACCGGCTCAAGGGCCGCGACGATATCGACTGCCACCGCATCTTCATCACGGATTCCGGCATCGACGAGGCCACCTGGCAGGAGCTCGAGCGCGTTGTGCGCGCGTGCCAGCCGTTTGAGGAAGTGTACCACACGCAGGCCGGCTGCACGGTGTCGAACCACTGCGGTCCCGGCTGCATGGGCATTTTGTACTACCACAAGTAAATAAAGTTGTACAGTCTGACAGGGAGCGCGTTGCGCTCCCTGTTTCTCTTGCCCAAAAGTATTACTTTTGGGCAGAGAACTGCGGCCTGACTGCATCGCACGCGCTGTCCGCCTGCGGCGGACGGCGCGCACGTTTGATCAACTGAGGGGGAGCGCGGTGCGCTCCCTGTTTTTACACGATGCGCTTGAAGAGCTTGTCCAGCTCGCGGCGCGTGAGCGTCACGGCGACGGGGCGTCCGTGCGGGCAGTATTTCACCTCGCCCGCGCACACCGCGTCCGCCAGACGCAGCAGTTCCTCGGGCTCTGTCTGCCAGCCGGCCTTGATGGCCGCCTTGCACGCCACGGTCTTGAGCACCTCGTCGCGCACGGCCTGTGCGTCCATGTGCGCGCCGTGGCGCAGCTGCGCGCAGATCTCCTCGAGCGCGGGCAGCGCATCGCCCGCGTCGATCTGGGCGGGCACGCCGCGCAGGATGTAGTCGCTGCGGCCGAACGGCTCGAGCGTGAAGCCGAGCGCCGCGAGCGTGCTGCCGTGCTGCTGCAGGACGTCGGCATCGCTTTCGTCCGGTGTAAAGGGCAGCGGCTCGAGCAGCGTCTGCGACGGGATGTCGGCAGGGTTCTGGCGCAGGCGGTCAAAGTTGATGCGCTCGTGCGCCGCGTGCTTGTCGATGAGGATGAGCGTATCGCCCTTTTCCACGAGGATGTAGGTGTGCATCGCCTCGCCGATCAGGCGGGCGGGCGGCGTCTCCGGCGGCACGGCGCGCGCGAGCGGCGACGGGGTCTCCTGCTCGGCGCTCTCGTGCTCAAGCGCGGTCTGCACGCCCTGTACGACCGGCTTCGGCATGGGCTGCGTTGCCGGCGCTGTGCGTGCGGGCGCGGGGAATACCGGCGGCGGCGTCACGCGCGGCGCTGAAAAGGCCGACGCCGTCGGCGAGCGGAACGAGACCGCCTCCTCCGCCGGGGCGGCGGGGGCATAGGTGCGCGCGCCGGAAAATACCGGCGCCGCGGGTGCTGCGCTCCGGCTCGGCGCGGCGGGCAGGAAGGGGTCCGCCTTGGGCGCGGGCGCGGATGCCGGCTCGGGCTTGGGCACGCTCGGCTTCGGCGCTGCGGCTGCGGGGGCGCGCTCTGCCTCGAGCGCTGCGCGCGCGCCGTAATACACGGCGTCGAACACCGCGCGCTCGTGCGAAAATTTCACCTCGGTCTTTGCCGGGTGGACGTTCACGTCCACGGCCGCGCAGCTGAGCTCCACATACAGCACGCACGCGGGAAACCGACCCACGAGCAGCGTGTTGCGGTAGGCCTGCTCGAGCGCAGCCTGCAGCGCGGCAGATCTGATCCAGCGGCCGTTGCAGAAAAAATGCTGCTGCGCGCGGCTGCCGCGCCCGGCAGCGGGCGAGGAGATGAAGCCGTGCACGCGCACGCCGTCGACCTCGCTCTCACAGGGTAGGAGCGTCTTTGCCAGCTCACGCCCGAGCAGACTGTATACGCAGCTGTCGAGCTTGTTGTCGCCGGGGGAGAAAAACAGCTCCTCCCCGTCGCGGATGCAGCGCACGGACACATCCGGCCGGCCGAGCGCGCACCGCAGTGCGGCGGCGGCGCAGGCGGCGCCCTCCGCGCGGTCGGTCTTGAGAAACTTGCGCCGGGCGGGCGTGTTGTAAAACAGGTCGCGCACGATCATCGTCGTGCCCTCGGGGCAGCCGGTCTCGTACATATCCTGGATCTCGCCCGCGTCGAGCGTCATGTGCGTGCCGCTCGGCGCACCGCGCCGCCGCGTCGTGAGCGTGATGTGCGACACGGCGCTGATGGCGGCCAGCGCCTCGCCGCGAAAGCCCATCGTACCGATGGCCTCGAGCCCCTGCGCATCGTGCAGCTTGCTCGTCGCGTGGCGCAAAAACGCGATACCCGCGTCCTCGGGCGTCATGCCGCAGCCGTCGTCGGTCACGCGCAGGTAGGTCGCGCCGCCGCCGCGCAGCTCCACCGTCACGGTGTGGGCCCCGGCGTCGAACGCGTTTTCCACCAGCTCCTTGACCACGGAGGCGGGCCGCTCGACGACCTCGCCCGCGGCGATCAGATCCGCAAGATGCGGAGAGAGAATTTGAATATCGGGCATGGTTTGCCCTCCTTTGTGCACAGTCGGCGGGAAGCGAGCTTCCCGCGCGTATATTATAAAGGATTGGCATTGAAAATTCCACCGCGAAATGCTACAATATTCTATCACACTTCAAATTTTACCCGGATATATCCGGACAGGCAGGAGCATTGCATGAGCTATCAGAGAGTAGAGATCCCCGAATCGGACATCCAGCGCCAGCTGGACATCTGCGCGCAGCTGCGCGCGCATTTTTCCGCCGGCGGCCGTCAGCCGCTGGCCATGGTCGACACCTACGGCTGCCAGCAGAACGAGGCCGACAGCGAAAAGCTGCGCGGCTATCTGCGCGCCATGGGCTTTGATTTCACGCAGGACGAATTCGCGGCCGACGTCGTCGTCATGAACACCTGCGCCGTGCGCGAGCACGCCGAGACGCGCGTGTTCGGAAACGTCGGCGCGCTGACGCACACGAAGGCGCGCAATCCCGAGCAGATCATCGCGGTCTGCGGCTGCATGGCGCAGCAGGAGCACGTGGCCGAGAAGCTGAAAAAGTCCTACCGCATCGTTGACCTCGTCTTCGGACCGCATGAGCTGTGGCGCTTCCCGGAGCTGCTGCGCAGCGTCTGCACCGAGCACCGGCGCGTGTTCGCCATCGACCCGGCGGACGGCAGCGTCGCCGAGGGCATCCCGCGGCAGCGCGACGGCAGCGTCAAGGCATGGCTGTCGATCATGTACGGGTGCAACAACTTCTGCACCTACTGCATCGTGCCGTATGTGCGCGGGCGCGAGCGCTCCCGCCACCCGGAGGAGATCGTGCAAGAGGCGCGCGAGCTCGTTGCGGCGGGATACAAGGACATCACGCTGCTGGGACAGAATGTCGATTCCTACGGCCGCGACCTCGACGAGGACGTGGACTTTGCCGACCTCATCCGCAGCATCAATGCCATCCCGGGCGACTTTGTCATCCGCTTCATGAGCAGCCACCCGAAGGACGCAACGGAAAAGCTCTTTCGCGCCATGGCCGAATGTGAAAAGTGCGCGCACCAGATGCACCTGCCCGTGCAGAGCGGCAACGACCGCGTCCTGCACGCGATGAACCGCGGCTACACGCGCGAGAAATATCTGGCGCAGGTGGCGCTTGCGCGGCAGTATATGCCCGACCTTGTGCTCACGACGGACATCATCGTGGGCTTCCCCGGCGAGACGGACGAAGAGTTTCAGGACACGCTCTCGCTCGTCGAGACCGTGCGCTATGACGCGATGTTCACCTTCATCTATTCGCCGCGCGTCGGCACGCCGGCGGCAAAGATGCCCGACCCCTACACCCGCGCGCAGAAGCAGGTGCGCTTTGACGCGCTCGTCGCGTCGGCCAACGCCATCTCCGAGCAGAAGCACCGCGCCTATGAGGGCAGCGTGCAGCGCGTGCTCGTCGACGGGGCGGACGGCCGGGGCGACTATCCGCTCACGGCGCGCACGAAGGGCGGACGGCTGGTGCATATGCGCGGCGACGAGGCGCTCGTCGGGCAGTTCGTGGACGTGAAGATCACCGGCAGCAACACCTGGGCGCTCTACGGCGAGGAGGCGTGACATGGCGGAACTGACGCCGATGAAGCGGCAATATTACGAGATCAAGCAGCGCAATCCCGACTGCCTGCTGTTTTTCCGGCTGGGCGATTTTTATGAGATGTTCGACGACGATGCGCGCCTGGCCGCGCGTGAGCTCGACCTCACGCTCACGACGCGCGACCGCAACGTCGAAGACCCTGCCGAGCGCACGCCCATGTGCGGCGTGCCGTACCACTCGGCCGAGGCGTACATCGGCCGCCTGATCGCCAAGGGCTACAAGGTGGCCATCTGTGAGCAGATGGAGGATCCCGCGCTTGCCAAGGGACTGGTCGAGCGGGACATCATCCGCATCATCACGCCCGGCACGGTCACGGAGTCCTCGATGCTCGAGGAGAACAAGTCGAACTATCTCGGCGCGGTGTATCTGAGCGCACAGTCCGGCGGCACGGCGTTCTGCGACCTCTCGACGGGGGAATTCTGCGCCGCGAGCTACCCGGCTGATGCCGTGAGCCACATCCTCAACGAGCTCGGGCGCTTTGCCCCGCGCGAGGCCGTATGCGCCGACGCGGCGGCGGAAAATGACGACATCCGCACCTTCCTCACCAAGCGCCTCGGCAGTCTGGTCGAGGCGGGCGGCGACCGGTTTGAATACATGGCGGCGGCCGCGCGCGTGTGCGAGCAGTTTGACGTGCAGAGCACGGACGAGCTCGGCCTCGGTGAGGCTCCGGCGGCCGTGTGCGCGGCCGGCGCGCTGCTGGCCTACCTGCACGAGACGCAAAAGTGCGACCTCGGTCACATCCGGCGGCTGGAGCTGCTGGGCGACGACCACTACATGGAGCTCGACTACACCACGCGCCGCAATCTGGAGCTGACGGAAAACCTCCGCTCCGGCGAAAAGCGCGGCAGCCTCCTCTGGGTGCTCGACAAGACGAAAACGCCCATGGGCGGCCGCTTGCTGCGCACCTGGGTCGAGCGCCCGCTGCTGAGCCCCGTGCAGATCCGCCGCCGCCTCGGCGCGGTGGAGGAGCTGGTGGGCGACAATGTCCTGCGCAGCGAGCTGATCTGCTGCCTGCGGGAGATCGGCGATATGCAGCGCCTTGTCTCGCGCGCGGTGTACGGCTCGGCCAACGGGCGCGACCTGCACGCGCTGGCGCTCTGCTGCGCGCAGCTGCCGCAGCTGACGGCGCTGCTGCAGAACGTGCACAGCGCGGCGCTGCGCGACATCGCGCAGATGGACACGCTCGCCGACCTCTGCGCGCGCATCGACCGCGCGATCTGCGACGAGCCGCCGTTTTCCGTGCGCGAGGGCGGTATCCTCCGCACCGGCTACAGCGAGGAGGTCGACCGCCTGCGCAACGTGCGCGACCACGGCGCGCAGACCGTTGCCGAACTCGAGCAGCGCGAGCGTGAGCGCACGGGCGCAAAGAAGCTCAAGGTCGGCTATAACAAGGTTTTCGGTTATTATATCGACATTCCCAACAGCGCGGGCATCACCGAGCTGCCGGAGGACTATATCCGCAAGCAGACACTGGTGTCGAGCGAGCGGTATTTCACGCACGAGCTCAAGGAGCTCGAGAACACGCTCCTGACGGCGCGCGAGCGCATCGCGGAGCTGGAATACCAGCTCTTCAGCGAGGTGCGCCAGCTCGTCGCCGACGAGGTCGCGCGCGTGCAGGCGGCGGCGGACGCCGTGGCGCGGCTCGACGCGCTGTGCTCGCTGGCCGAGACCGCCGTGAAGAACAATTACGTCTGCCCCGAGGTGGACCTGTCGCGCACGCTCGACATCCGCGAGGGGCGTCACCCCGTCGTCGAGCAGGCGCAAAAGGACAGCCTCTTCGTCCCGAACGACACGTTCCTCAACGATGCCGATGACCGCGTCGCCATCGTGACCGGACCGAACATGGCCGGCAAATCCACCTATATGCGCCAGACCGCGCTCATCGTGCTCATGGCGCAGATGGGCTCGTTCGTCCCGGCGAAAAGCGCCGTCATCGGCGTGGTCGACCGCGTGTTCACGCGCATCGGCGCGTCTGACGACCTTGCCGCCGGACAGAGTACGTTCATGGTCGAGATGAGCGAGATGGCCAACATCCTCCGCCACGCCACGGCGCAGAGCCTGCTCATCCTCGACGAGATCGGCCGCGGCACGTCGACGTATGACGGCATGGCCATCGCGCGCGCGGTGCTCGAATACTGCGCAGACCCCCGCCGCCTCGGCGCCAAGACCATGTTCGCCACGCACTACCATGAGCTGACCGCGCTCGAGCAGGCGCTGCCCGGCGTGCGCAACTACAACATCACGGCCAAAAAGCAGGGCGGCACGCTGCTGTTCCTGCGCAAGATCGTCGCTGGCGCGGCCGACGACAGCTACGGCATCGAGGTCGCAAAGCTCGCCGGCGTGCCGGACACGATCATCACGAAGGCCAAGACCTACCTGCGCGAGCTGGAGTCCGGCGCGGCGCAGCCCGCCGCCCCCGCGCACCCGGCGCAGGACGATGCGCAGATGACGCTCGGCGACGCCGCCGGAGACGTCATCGCCGAGCAGCTGCGCGCTATCGACCTCAACACCATCACGCCGCTCGAGGCCATGCGCCTGCTCTTTGAGCTGCAGCAGAAAGCGAGGGGCTGATATGCGCAGAGCCAAAGCAGAGTGGAGCGATCCCATGCCGCGCGGCGCGCGCATCGCGGGCTGGGTCTATTTTCCCATCCACGTGGCCGTGCTGCCGCTGACGATCGGCGCACTGCTCATGGCGGTGCTCGGCGAGCTGCCGTCGGACGTGATGTGCAACGTTCTGTATTACCTCATCGGCCTCGTGTTCACGCTCACCGTCATGTGGCGCTTTTTGCACCGCAGCTTTGACACGATGGCCGGCAGCATCCTGCGCTGCATCGGCATGATGCTCGCCGCCTACGGCATCGACGTGCTGCTCTCTCTCGTGCTGCAGCTCGGCACGGGGCTCATCGGCAAGCTGCCCGTGCCGAACAACGACGCCGTGACCGGCCTTGCCAAAGTGGACTATAAGCGCATGACCGCCGTCGCGGTGTTCATGGCGCCGCTCGTGGAGGAGTGCCTGTTTCGCGGCGTGGTCTTCGGCACCATCCGGCCGCGCAGCCGCTTCTGGGCGTATGCCGTGTCGATCGCGCTCTTTTCACTCTACCACGTCTGGCAGTACGTCGTCATGTACGGCGATCCGAAGCTGCTGCTCTCGGCGCTGGCGTATGTGCCGGTGTCGGCCGCGCTCACGTTCTGCTATGAGCAGACGCGCTCGATCTGGCCGCCGGTGTTTTTCCACATGTGCATCAACGCGCTCTCGCTTACGGTACTCGCCGGGTGAGCGCAGAAAAGATCCGCCGCTTTCCAACTCCGGAAAGCGGCGGATCTTTATGCTTCGATTTTCTCGTACACGCAAAACTGATAGCCCACGCCGTCATGCTCGGCGCGCGGCTCGGCGGACACGCAGTGCCATGCGGGGTCTGCGTCCAGATCCGGGAAAAACACGTCAGAGTGGGGCGCAGCGTCGATTTTTGTGACGTATACGCGCGTCATGTGGGGGAACATCTGCCGGAACACGCTGTCTCCGCCGATGACGAAGCAGCGCGCGTGCTGCGCGGCGGCAGCCACGGCCTCGTCCGGGGAATGCACCACCTGCGCGCCCTCGATCGTGATGTTCCGGCGCGAGAGCACAAAGTTTTCGCGGCCGGGCAGCGGCTTTCCGCCCGGAAAATCCTCCAGCGTGCGCCGCCCGACGATCACGGCGGCGCCCATCGTCAGCTCGCGGAAGCGGCGGCGGTCGGCGGGGATCACGAGCGGCTGTGTGCCCTTGGCGCCGATGCCCCAGTCGGCATAGACGGCAACGATTGCATCCATGGCAGCCCCTCCTTACACCGCGATGGGGATCTTCCCCGTGAACTCGCTGTATTCGTAGCCCTCGACCTGGAAGCTGTCGCGGGTGAAGGCGTAAAAATCGTTGACGGACGGGTCGATGAGAAACTTCGGCGCGGCCTTGGGTTCGTTTTGGATAATCTGCTCGATGACCGGCACGTGGCGGTCGTAGATGTGTGCGTCGGCGATGACGTGCACCAGCTCGCCCACCTGCAGGCCGGACACCTGCGCAAACATATGCACGAGCACGGCGTACTGCACGACGTTCCAGTTGTTCGCCGCGAGCATGTCCTGACTGCGCTGGTTGAGGATGGCGTTGAGGGTGTTGCCCGAGACGTTGAAGGTCATCGAATATGCGCAGGGGTAGAGCGCCATCTCGTGCAGATCCTCGAACGTGTAGATATTCGTCAGGATGCGGCGGGAGGCGGGGTTGTGCTTCAGGTCATAGAGCACGCGGTCCACCTGGTCGAATTCGCCCTCGGGATACTGGTGCTTTACGCCGAGCTGATAGCCGTAGGCCTTGCCGATCGAGCCGGTCTCGTCGGCCCACTGATCCCAGATATGGCCGCGCAGGTCGTGGATGTTGTTTGACTTCTGCTGCCAGATCCACAGCAGCTCGTCCACGGCGGTCTTCCAATAGGTGCGCCGCAGCGTCAGCAGCGGAAACTCCTTGGACAGGTCGTAGCGGTTGACGATGCCGAACTTCTTGACCGTGTGCGCCGGAGCGCCGTCGTCCTCCCAGTGGGGGCGCACGGTCCGGTCGGTATCCCAGACGCCGTTTTCCAGTATGTCGCGGCAGTTGCGGATGAATACCTCGTCTGCGTAGCTCATGATTCGGCTCCTTTCGAAAAAACAATGACATATCAGTTTATCACACGGACGGCGGGGTTGTAAATGGCGAAAGCCGAAAACGCGCCGCACCGCGGTTATTTTACGAAAGGCATAAAAATGCAGGGTAAATTTGGTCAAAATGCCACGGAGATTTGACGTGCTTTTTGCGCACAGACCGTCCCATTTTTTATCATTCGATGCTATAATCAAAGGAGCGATACCCCAAAATATGAAACGGAGGATATCACATGAAGCACATGAAGAAATTGCTTTCTCTGCTGCTGGTGCTTTGCCTTGTGCTGAGCCTGAGCTGCACGGCATTTGCGGCCGGAGCGGAAAAGCCGCTGGACGGAAAGACCGTCATCCTGCACTCGAACGACGTGCATGGTGCGATCGATCTGTACGCGGCCATGGCAGCCCTGAAGGCGGACTATGAGGCGCAGGGCGCGGAGGTCATCCTTGCCGACGCCGGCGACTACAGTCAGGGCACCGTCTATGTCAGCGTCAACAAGGGCGCGGACGCGGTGACCATGATGAACGCGACCGGCTATGACGTTGTCACCCTCGGCAACCACGAGTTTGACTACGGCTATGCGCAGCTGGTGGAGAACATGAAGGCCGCCAAGTTCCAGGTCCTGTGTGCCGACGTGCTCGGTGCCGACGGCAAGACCATCTATGACGCCAACACCATCATCGAAAAGGGCGGCGTGAAGATCGGCTTCTTCGGTCTCGAGACGCCTGAGGCGCAGACCAAGGCCAACCCCAAGCTCATTCAGGGCCTGAAGTTCCTCGCCGGAACGGACGGCAAGGAGCTCTATAACTGCGCGGCCGCACAGGTCGCAGACCTGAAGGCGAAGGGCGCAGACCTCGTTGTCTGCCTCGCGCATCTGGGCGTGGACGAGAGCTCCGAGCCCTACACCTCTTATGATCTGGCCAAGAACGTGCAGGGCATCGATTTCATCATCGACGGCCACTCCCACACCGTCATGACCGCCGGCCCGAACGGTGAGGCCATCCAGTCGACCGGCACGGCCTTTGCCAACATCGGCGTCATCACCATTGACAACGCCACGAAGAAGAT
>CEAA01017634.1_pt1 | contig 11403 bp, 12 predicted proteins | sample 557551 | NCBI WGS metagenome assembly CEAA01 (sample SAMEA3182115, study PRJEB8094) | gut metagenome | biome: human; feature: gut; material: Stool; isolation source: human stools | place: Canada | collected 2013-06-11
TAGGTCAACACCGCGTTCCTTTTTTTCTGCATCCGCTTTATGGATAATTCGTTTATGAGAAGTACGCCCTTTTTGCCTTAGAAAATTTTCCACCCCTTGAATCACTTCATTTTCTGTCAACAGGTCTCTATGTTGCATGACGCCCCTCCTTTTTAGATGCCTTTTTGAAAGGCAAAAACTGTACGTACAAAGTTTTTATTAAGTAAAAAGAAAAATCGACAAGGTTCAAAAGAAACTTGTCGATTTGTCAACAGGTGACGAAAAAGATGCCAAACTCAAATTCTCAGTAGGACTTGAACCTGCAAAAAAATTGTATTGACAGTGAGCAGTCGTAAGGGTTTTTACAATCGAACAGCTAAACCGAGCGAGGCTTTTTGCGGAGAGGAGGAGCGACGGCTTGAAAGGGAAGTCGTCGCAAACGATCATAGTCCGCGACAACGTGGTGCGAATGACGATATGGGATTTCATTGAAACCTCAGTAATATCAACGATTTGCGAGCAATCAGCAAGCAGTATTTACGCCTACAAAAGGAATTTCTTGCCACCATATTAATGTATATAATCAAAACTCAAGTGGTATAAATTCCTGTAAACCTGTCGATAGCCAAATTGATTTTAATGCGGGAACGGAAATCCAACTGCAACATCCCCATAAGGGTTTCTCGAATAACTCTGCCATGGTGCGGAGCCTCTACAAAGTCAATATCATCCAATTCAATTGGCGAATGCAAATCTTCAGATGGGCGTAACGGATTTTTTCCAGTAAACAACTCTGTTAGCACAAGTCCAAGCTGAAATACGTCTGACTCCAAACGCAGATTATCTGTGCGGTTAGCGTAATTTACTAGCTCTGGTGTACGATAATACCGTGCCATTGCAGCGTAACCTGAGAAATTACTTATCACCGTCGAATTGACAAGTTCAATGTCATCGTCAATAGTAGCACGATCTTCAACCTCGATTTTTTTAATAAGGCCAAAGTCACCTAACACCGCATTATCATTACTTATGAAAATATTGTTGGGCTTAATATCTCTATGAATTATATTCTGCGACTGTAAGAGTGCAACAGCACTTAGCAATTGGCATGAGTACTTGATTTTTGATTCAAACGACAGAGGTTGACCCAAAAGTTTGTTTTTTAATGTTTCTGGCATAAAATTAGTGACCATAAACGGAAAACTCTCCTGCGCCGTAACAAACGTACCTAAATCATATTGGCTTAGTATTGCAGGATGATTACATGACCTTAAGAAAGCAACTTCCCGCAAAAAGCGCAGCCGTCGTATTTCTGTAGAGAGATTATACTGCAACTTAATTACAAACTCTATTCCACGATTATATCCAGAAGTGCATATACATCTATATGCAAATGCATTTGCACCACTTCCAAGAAACTGGAGAATCTTATAATATTGGCCACTATCTGCTCGTATGCTTTGACCGACTTGAATATATATATCTGCCATATGATCACTTCCACTTTTCTCATAGCTGTTTCATGTAAAATATTGTAACTGAAGAAGTACATAATGTGTTTTTTATGCTGTGAAAAAATTGATGATTGACAAAAGACAATAATTTGACACTTCCAACTAAGAACCAGCCTATATAATTACAGCATACAACCAGATTAAGTGCAGTACAAGAGGCGATCTTACTTTAAAAGAAAAAATTACAAAACATCTGGGAATTATAAGTGTATTTATATCGTATTTCATGAAAAACGAGAACAGATTTATCAAATACGATAAATCTGATTGTGTTGTATTGATAAAAAGATACACTTTGTAACTATTGTGCTACAATGGTTTGTGTAATTCTCGGCTTTCTTCCTTAAAATTAGTGCTTTTTGGTCTGGCGGTGACAGTGGTGATGAATGCCCTGTTAGCGTTTTGCGGCTTCCCCCCCTGGCTGATGGTGGCTTGGTTTTCTTGTTATTTAAGAATACTGTCATCGTTTCCTCACATGGCAGGCCCCTGATTCACTTCCGCAGATTCTTCAGTGAAAGTCTGAGTATCTTCATCATCTAAAGCCGCCAGTTCTTGTTCCCCTGCAAGAAAGCGGTCATAGTCGCTTTCATACAATTGATCCTGGATAATCCGGTATCGTTCAAATTCGCTCTCCGCATGAGCCTTTGCAATTTCAGCGGTAATCGTTCCGGCATCTGTTAGTATTTCCCGGTCATCTGCCATCAGGAAAATGTCCAGCCGCTTGGCCCAATCCTCCATTGTCATGGGGATATGGCGCCGCGCCCGATCTTCTGCTAAGTCAAGGTATGCGGACACAATGCGTTCCAGCGAGTATAACTCATCCTCTGTCAGATAGTTTTTGGCGATGGACACATCGCTTTTCATAATCTTTCCGAGAGGCGCTTCTTTCCAGGATGTCAGCCCCATGTGCGGCTGCTCCGCATCGGCCCGGTAATATATCACCTCAGCAGCAGTTTGCCCGTGAACCGCAAAATGCATTTTGTTCTGAACCTTGGCAAAAAACTCTTTGGTTGTTTTTGCTGTCCTGTCGTAGTCAAGGGCCGTCGCGTAGATATCCGTAATCTTTTGATAAAACTTTCGCTCAGACAGCCGGATCTCCCGGATTTTTTCCAACTGTTCCTCAAAGTATTTCTCTGTCAGGACAGTGCCGCCATTCTTCAGCCGCTCCTCGTCCATGACCCAGCCCTTAATCGTATAACTCTTAACGATAGCGTTGGCCCATTTGCGAAACTGGACAGCACGTTCATTGTTCACCTTGAAGCCCACTGCGATAATCATCTGTAAATCATAATGCTTTATCTCACGGCTAATCTGACGGCCGCCCTCCGATTGAACTATCCGAAATTTTCGGATAGTTGCCTGTTCTTCTAACTCGGAATCCTCGAACACCTTGCCGATGTGGTAATTGATAGTTCGCACGTCAACATTGTACAGTTCTGCCATCATCTTTTGAGTAAGCCAGATGTTCTCGTCCTCGTAGCGCATTTCGATACTCTCTGCGCTGTCGCCTGTGGACGCTACAAAGGTAAGATACTCAGCCGCACTGGAACGGATGCCTATCTCATTTTTCTGTTTTTCCATGAACGTCCTCCTACTGCCTGTTCATCAGAGCAGATGCCGCACACCCCAGGCTGGCTTCCTTTTTCTTAGTATAGCACGCTTCGTCTGCAAAGTCGAGTGTAAGCATATTCACAAAGGGATTGCTTCTATGCCCAACAAGCCATCCCCGGCAATGTTCTAAAACTGCCGGGGATGGCTGCGTATGCCGTTACTCTGAATAAAACTCGGCCATATCGTCGAGCCGCAGACAAGCGAGTCGGCAGGCCGCATGGTTTTTGCCTGCGCCGCAGTCGATCCCGATTTTGTCACCGCCGTGCCATATTCTCAGTGGTATATCTTCCTGATAATAGGCTGTCGGCGTATGTCCGAAGATGACGGTTTTGCCATCCGGCATCTTGTCCTCTGGTCGGAGCCTTGTCCATACGGCGAATTTCCTTTCGTTTTCCGCATCGGACGGTATTTGCCCGTAAAGCTCCGGCGGCGCGCCGTGTACCAGAAGGTAGGTTCGCCCATTTACGGCCACTTCTGCGGCCAGCGGCATCTGCCTGATATATTCCAGTATGGCCGCCTGTTCACCGGCTTCCAGTGCGTAATAGTCTATGTGCGTAATCTTGCCGCCGTTTTCATACCATAGGCGAAGGTTCCCGCGCAAACCGCTCTTTTCCTGCAGCGCGTTCCACATCATCTGCTCATGGTTTCCGAGCAGTACCGTTGCGTTGGGCATGTCCATGAGTTCCTGCAGAATCCGGATGCCGAAATGCCCCCGGTCTATCACATCGCCGAGGACGTATAAGCTGTCCCCGACAGTAAGCCCGATCTGTTCCATAACCATTCGGAAGCGGCTCAGGCTTCCGTGTATATCGCTCATGACGTAAACCATGGTTTTTCTCTCCCTTCATTACAGATTCGCATCAATCCTTGTGCCATCCTTGAAGTAGATGTACAGCCGATCGGCGGACATCACCTTGATACACTCGATGAGCTGCCGTATCGCCAGGTCGCTGTATTCCACCGGGTGGTTCTTCAGCCCTTCTATGACCGCCGTCATTTCTTCAAGCGAACCGGCAGCGGTTTCCAGTTTGGATTTGGCTTTCTCGGCCTCAGCTAACTCATCCTTGATGATGTACATCTCGGCATACAGGCTCTCGAACTGTGCGTCAAAATCGCCGTTCTGCGCCGCCTCGCTGTCCATATCGGTCAGTTGGTCGATATGCGCCTGAATCGCCCTCAACCGCTCCTGCTTGGCGAGAATACTGCTTACATCCTGCCTGCTTTGGTACAGCTCGATATGCCGCCGGATTTGGTCGATACCGTCGTTTTCCATCTGCGCCTTTTGGGTGATGGCCTCGGTGATGGCGTTTTGCAGCACGGATTCCTCGATAGACGGCGAGTCTTTGCAATATTTCGTGCCGTAATCCAGGCGGCTAATGCACCGCCATACCACCTTTTTCTTCCCGTTCTTTGACCAAGTGCAGCGGCGGTACGGCGTCCCGCAGTTCCCGCAGTAGAGGATTTCGGAGAGCGCATACCGGCTGGAATATTTGCCAAGATCGGTTTTGGTTCCGGTCTGCTTCACCTTCCGTTTGCTGTTGCGCCGGGCGACTTCCTCCTGTACCCGGTCGAACACCGCCCTCTCGATGATGGCGGGATGGTTGTTCTCTACGTAGTACATGGGCAGCTCGCCGTTGTTCTTCTTCACTCTTTTACTGATGCAGTCGGCAATATAGGTCTTTTGCAGCAGGGCGTCCCCCTTGTATTTCTCGTTGGTCAGGATGGAAAGGACACGCTCCGACGACCACCGGGGCTTCCCCCGTGCCGTAGGGATTCCGTCCGCCGTCAGCCCATTGGCTATATCCTTGAGGCTTTTCCCCGCTAGATATTCGGCGAAGATCCGGCGGACGACAACCGACTGTTCTTCGTCGATTTCGGGCTTGCCGTCCGCCCCCTTGCAGTAGCCGAGGAAGGAACCGTAGCTGAACGGTACGTTGCCGTTTTTCAGGCTCTGCCGTTTGCCCATCCGGACGTTTGCGCTGATGGACTCGCTTTCTGCCTGGGACAGCCCGCTGAATAAGGTGATCAGCAACTCACTGGACACCTGGAGGGTGTTGATGCCTTCCTTTTCAAAGAGGATGGGGATCCCCATTTCCTTGAGTTCCCGCACATACAGCAGGCAGTCCAGATTGTTGCGGGAGAAGCGGGACACCGATTTGGTGATGATGAGGTCGATTTTCCCTTTCCGGCAATCTTCGATCATCCGCATAAAGTCGGGGCGCTTTTTGGCAATAGTCCCGGTGATGCCCTCGTCGGCGTAGATACCCGCCATCTGCCAGGTGGGCTTCATCATAATCAGATCGGTGTACATTTCTTTCTGGGTTTCAAAGCTGTGTTCCTGCTGCTCCTTGTCGGTGGATACCCGGCAGTAGGCCGCCACCCGCCTGGGGCGGATATCGATCCGGTTCTCACCGGAAAATTCCGGCTTCGGCGGGATAACCCTCACCGTCTTGGGCATGGCTTGTGCTGCCATTCGCTTTCGGCTCCTTTCCTATCACTCTATCATTTTTCAGCTTTAGTGTCACGGTCTTGTCTGAGGCCAGCATCACGGCGGACACGGTGCGCTCGAAGAATTCCATAGAAAAAGCTGAAAGCGGACTCGATTGCTCCAAGTCCGCTTTCAGCCTGTCGGTTATGTGCTGCACACCTGTATGTTCGCTATACTTTCTCGCCGCGCATTGCAGAATCTGAGCCTGCAATCCTGCTTTGTCAAAGTCAAGGGCTTCCAGTTGCCGTTCCATCTCATTTTCCATCCTTTGAAGTTCGAGAGATGGTTCGGCTGTTTCCTCTGGCTCGGCATGTTCTATGAGGGCAGGCTCGGCAATCAGCCGGTTCAGGATGGCTGTAATCTCTTTTTCGAGTTCTGCCACACTCATCGGTATGCCGTACTTGCAGCTTTCGCTTTGGCAGTACCAGGTTTCCCTGTGCTTCTGCGTATTATCGGTTTTATGGAAGAGCCTGCCGCCGCATTCCCCGCAGAATACCATCCCAGCCAGTTGTTTATTTTCGGCGTTCATTATGGGCGCCGTACAGGTGCGGCGGCTGTCTTTTTCGGCATTGGCTTGACGGAAGGTATCCTCATCAATGATGGCGGCATAGGGTTCGACGCCGGTATAGCGCTTGTCTTCGATCATCCGCTTAATCCGGCTTCTGTTCCAACCGTATTCGCCGGGCAGATATTCCACCTTCTGCTTTGTAAGGGATGCGGCAATGTTCTTGAGATTCTCTCCGGCAAGGTAGGCGCTGAAAATCCGTTTCACTGTTTCCGCTTCCGCAGGGCAGACGGTAATCTGGCCGCTGCGCATTTCATAACCGTATGGGAACCGCCTGTTTTTCATTGGTTTTTGCATCTCCTTCGATCCGGGATAGTTTCGGTCAGCGGCAAACCGCCAATGAGCCGGAAGCATAGGCTGGTATCCGTTGGCACGGTGATTTCCTCCACCATGGCTTCGAATAGTTCCTCATTGAATTCCGTCAGGGAAGTCTCCATCCCCATCAGCAGGCCGTTGAGTCTGCGCAGCCCCGACAAGACGCTATTCTCGTCCTGCTCCTGCAGGAGCTGCCGTCGCTCGGCTCGCAGGGCGTTGACTCGGCTGTTGAGCACCCCGCTTTGTTCGGCGTATTCCGCAGGGCGCAGGATGCCTTTGGTATTCAGCCTGGCCAGCACCAGGTTTTTGTTGTTCAGTTCGGCAATCTCCTTGTCGATCTCCCGAATCCTTGCCGTCGTGCCGCCTGCTTTCATCTGTAAGCACTCGGTTTGCGTAATGGCCGCAGGCAGTATCTCCCCGCGGCAGTTCCGCAGCTTATTCACCATGGTGATGAACGCTTCATAAATATCCTTTTCAGGAAGGCGGCGGGCGCTGCATTTTTTGGAATCCAGATCATGGGTTTTACATCCCCAATACGGCTTGCCGTTTACCGAGATCGACGTATATACCGCACCGCATGGACAGTGGATTTTTCGGGTAAGGGGGCGGCTCACCGGTCTGCTTCGCTCTGTGATACGGCTTTGCCGGATCAGTTCCTGTGCGGCCTCAAAATCTTCTTTGGGGATGATGGGCGGGTTCGTCCCCTCCACATAATACTGTGCCTTTTCGCCACGGTTCCGCTTCTTAACGAAGGGCAGCGTATCGGTGGTGTATTTCTTTTGGAAGAGGGCGTCGCCGATATACCGCTCGTTGGTGAGGATATACCCGACTGTGTTGATCCGCCAGGTTTCATAGCCGAAGCGTTTGGGCGCACCCATTTCCCCTAGCATGTCCGCGATGGCCTTCTTACCCATGCCGGACAGGAAACTCTTGAAGATCAGGCGGACAATTTCCGCTTCGCTTTCCACGATGTGGAATGCGCCGTCCTTGAGTTCATAGCCGTAGGGGGTAGAGCTGGAGAGGTAGGTACCGGATTTCATGCGGCGTTCCGCGCTCCACCGCATATTCTTGGATATGGAGAGGGATTCCTCCTGGGCCTGTGCGCCAGATAGGGCAAGAAGCAGCTCGCTGGACATATACGCGGTGTCGATGTTCTCCTTCTCGAACAGGACGGTGACGCCGTATTCTCTCAGAAGCCTGGCGTACATGAGCGCGTCTGCTGTGTTCCGTGCGAACCGGCTGACCGACTTGGTGATGACCCGGTCAATCTTGCCCTTTTTGCAGTCTGCCACAAGACGGTTGAAGTCGTCCCGCTTGGCTGTCTTCGTGCCAGTGACACCTTCATCGGCGTAGACGTCCGCCAGCTCCATCTGCCCGTTTTCGCTAATGAATTTGGTGTAGTACTGCACCTGTGCAGCGAAGGAATGCAGCTGATCGCTGGAATCGCTGGATACGCGACAATATGCGGCCACCCGCAGAACAGGCTTTGACTTTATGCTTGGCGCTATCGTTATGACCGCGTTTTCCATAGGTGGTTCTCCTTTCTGCGGGTACTTCCCGCTGCTGTCGCCGCGTTCCGGCGGCGCAACACTACCATACCTTGAAGGTTCGAATATATCCAGTGACTTTGTGCAGAGTTATCAATTCAGACATAAAAAAGTTTTGTCCAGCACCAGGGACGATCCGTAATCCTCTGCGGCGATTTGGGCGATGCCGTTTAAGGCTTTGTCATCCAGATATCCCATCTGTCCTAACAGGCGGAGCAGGCAGATTTCGTGATAGAAGGCGTTGTCGGCTTTGGGTTTTTCTGCGATAATCATTGCAGCAGTTCCTCCTTGTCTTTTATGCCCAGACTGGTGATGACGGCGTGATCGATCCGGCCCAAGGTGGCCTTGTCCACCTTGCCGACATACCGGCCCAGGCGGGATTTATCTATCGTCCTAATCTGCTCAAGCAGCGCCATGGATTTCTTTTTCATGCCGTCTGCGGTAAAAATGACATGGGTAGGAAGATGGGCTTTGTCCAGCTCGCTGGTGATGGCCGCCACGATGGTCGTGTTGCTATGCAGATTGCCTTTATCATTCTGCAGGATGAGGACAGGGCGGGAGCCGCCCTGTTCACTGCCGACTACTGGGGACAGGTCGGTATAATAGATTTCGCCCCGTTTGATATCCGTTTCCATTTTCGTTTCCTCCGTAGTAGTAAGTAAAGGCGCAGGGGTAAACCGCCTGGTAAAGCAGGGCTGTCCGCCCCTGCGCTGTATCAATCGTTTTGCCTGCCGATATTTGAACCACGCCAACCCCTCGGCTGGGAACGCATTTTCCGGCCTATGCAGATGAAAGGCTTTGCCTTTCAGGCCTCATGGGAATCTCACCCCTCCGAGGATCGCTCCGAGCCGCCATCCTTTGCTGCGACGGATTGCGATGCAAGCATCGCTTCACGCTCGGCCCCAGGACTTGACGGAAGTATCATTGTTGCTTCTGCCTGTTATCGCCATCGGTACGGTTGCGCCGTACCATCCAGGAGTACCCCGTGTAGCTTGCCGGTTTCCCGGCAGCAGAAGAAACGTAGAAAATGCGCTGTACTATTCAGTTTTCAAAGAGCACTGAGGAGAGATATCATCTTTCCTCGCTTGTATAGGGGAAGATGTCTGGGTTTTGCACACCCTCAAAATTCAGCTTTCTAAAATTTTTTTGATTTTTGTGAGAATCCGTATTTTTCTCTTGTGTACAGCGTTCCGATACACACCAAGCCGATCGGCGTATTCCCGTTCTGTTAGGCCATCATAATAGATTGCACGAATCAGTCGTCGATCTGATTCGCTAAGCTGCGCGATGATCCGACGCAGTTCTTCGGTTTGAAGCTGTTCCGGCACGACAGAGTCCGGCGTGTTCTCTGTATTGATGAACTCCCGGAAATTCTCATATGCACCGTCTTCGCCGCCGATGAGGCCACTCATTTGGATTTCATGGGCGTAAAAACTTTCATTGTTGTCGTCTATGTTCCATCCGGTTCGGCGGCAGATGTGGTATACCGCCTCCGGAACCTCGACTTCTTCGATTTTCCCTGTAAGGGTGTTGTACACAGATAGGGTATACGTTTGCCCAACGTTTGCCATTTGCCTTTCCTCCGTGAATTTTCAGATTTCGGGTTGCGCTGAAATCTGAAATTCACGGGTACTTGGCGATATAGCAGAGCCATAGGCTGTAATGCATAAAAAATCCTTTCTGCTTTTTAAGCAGAAAGGATGCAAAAAAGAGCATGACGGTACAGCTTAAAAAGCTGTCTGTCATGCTCCTAACTCGATAGTCCTCATTCTCACCGCAGAGCGGCGGATACAGGCTCTTTTCCGGCTTGCTTTACCGGGATTTCCCGGCGTGTCCGGCGGATGGGCTATGTACGAGACATAGTTTTTGGTATTTGGTTGTGATACAGCGGCTTAGTCCTCGGTTGCGGTAATGAGATACCGGGCGGAACACCGGGGACATTTTACGACTACATGCTCCAGCCCTTTGCCTGCGATCTGCAGGAGGCTAACCTTTGCGTCTTTCGGCTTATCGCAAAGCCGTCCTTTTCCACATGTCGGGCAGCGGACATACTCATAGGATTCGTTTGTGTCCACGACCATGGAGAGTTGTATCATATGGCATTCCTCCTAGGCATACCGATTGTTCAGTATATATTGAACATGCTGGGTAAAAAAGCCGCTTTTCGGCTTTTAGATCAGGCTGTGTTCTTTCAGGCGGATTTCCATTGCCTGTTTGGATACGCCGAATTGCTCAGCCAAACTATCTATCCTGCTGCTTCCGGCTGTATGGTAAAAGCAGCGTTTCACCTGATTGATGGGCATGAGCAAATCGCTGGCCAGCTTGTCCGCCTGCCGTTCAATATATTTGTCCGCCTCCGAACTTTTAGCGGTGCATTTCTGCATGGCTGCCGTATTACCGGAGCCGCTGTACAGCTCCTGATGGATCAGCCAGTGGGCAAGTTCGTGGGCGCAGGGTACCATCATCATCGACGCCAGCCTGCTCCGCTGCCGTACCGACGGACGGCTGCGCTTTACCTCTCTCCATATAGACAAGTTCGTATCGTTTCTGTTCCATGTTGTATAGAGGGATATAGCCATCGTCAAATACCTGTTCTTGCGGATGTATTGATATTCCAGCGAAAGTCCGAGGCTTTCAATGATATCTTCGATGGGGACGCATGTCGTTTCCGGGTCGGTAACGAGACGCGGGTCATAGCGCTTCAGCGTGGTTCTGGCAATCGCCTCCAGCAATTCCGGGCGCATAGAACGCGGTTCACTCATCTGGTTCATCCTCCTGTATCTTTTTTCTCCTGGCCTCCAGCATGGCGATGAACGCCTGCCATTCCTCGTCGGTGGCGTCCACGTCTTTGGCAGTGCGAAGGGCGGTGCGGACAATGTCCCTGTCCATGATGTATTCCGGCAGATCCTGCGAAACGACAGAGGCTTTCTTAGACTTGGCGGCAAGGTCAAAAAACAGCGCCGTTTCTTCTTCAGTTAACAGCAATAGAAGGGCTATACGGTTCAGGATTTCTTCGCTTGGCGCGGGATTTCTGTCCTTTTCCATGTTACACATATACACGGGGGAGATTTTCGCCATTTCTGCAAATTTGCGAAGCGATATATTCCGTTCCCGGCGCTTCTGATTCAGGAATTCTCCGAATGTGAACATTCTTGTCATGGGAAACCACCTTTCTATTACAATATAATTTGGTTGGAAGCCCAGCATCCGGCTGGGCTTCTTTCCATCTCGTGCCTCAGCTACAATAAGAGGAGCAACTGGCTGACGCCCCCTTTCTTGGACTTGCATGCCCGTTTATGAGACTGTCAGCCATCCTCTTGTTGCAGCGTTCGGTTTAAGCAGGTTGAGCCTTGAGTTCGCGTCACCCAATAGATTGAATCGGCA
>CEAA01004319.1_pt1 | contig 11339 bp, 7 predicted proteins | sample 557551 | NCBI WGS metagenome assembly CEAA01 (sample SAMEA3182115, study PRJEB8094) | gut metagenome | biome: human; feature: gut; material: Stool; isolation source: human stools | place: Canada | collected 2013-06-11
AAACTTAACCTTGCCCCAGAGTGCCCTTTGGCTCATCATGGGGCATCACGTCCTTGAACACCGTCATGCAGACTCACTAGGCTAGAAACATGACGCAAGAGCTCGTTTCATTGACTATCATCATGGCGGTGACGGCCGTCAGCCCGATTGTGGCGCAGCTGATTCCAGGAAGGTTCATTCCACAAACCGTGCTGCTGCTCGTCACCGGAGCCGCACTCGGTCCGTACGGACTGGGCGTAATCGAGGTGAACGACGCCGTGAAACTCTTGAGCGAGCTCGGCATGGCGTTCCTATTCCTGCTCGCCGGCTACGAAATCGACCCAAAACGACTCGCCGGGCATCAAGGCAAAGTCGGCCTTGTCACATGGATCATCACCTTGGGGCTCGCCGGACTCGTCGTGACCCTGCTTCCATTCTTCGCAAAGCAAGGCATCAACGGCATCGCCACGGTAATAGCACTTACCACCACCGCTCTCGGCACACTCATGCCGATTCTCAAGGAACGCAACCTCGAAGGCACCCCCATCGGCGACGCCATCATCTCGTACGGAACGTGGGGCGAACTCGGCCCAATCCTTGCCATGGCCATCCTGCTATCCACCCGAACCGGCTGGCAGACCATGCTCGTGCTCGGCGCGTTCCTTACCATCTGTCTACTGTGCGCAATGCTACCCACGAAAGCACTGAAAACCGGCCATCGCCTGTACCGTTTCCTTACGGAAAACGCGAACACGTCATCGCAAACGCTCATGCGACTGACCACATTCCTGCTCATCTTCCTTGTCACCATTTCTGCACTGTTCGAACTTGACGCGGTGCTCGGCGCGTTCGCCGCAGGCTTCATCCTGCGTTACATCATCCCCGACGGCAGCAAGTCGCTGGAAATGAAACTGGAAGGCGTCGGCTACGGATTCCTTATTCCTGTGTTTTTCGTGGTGTCAGGAGCCGCGATCAACGTGCGCGCCGTGGCAGGCCGACCCGCGCTGCTCGTCGCGTTCATCGTAATGCTCATGCTGATTCGCGCGGTGCCCGTATATGTTGCGCTATCGCTCGACAAACGCGAGAATCCGCTGTCATCGCATCATCGCGTCACCGTAGCGCTGTATTGCACGACCGCGCTGCCGATCATCGTCGCCGTCACGTCACTGGCGGTGAAGGTCGGCACCATGCAAGGCGACACCGCGTCAACACTGGTCGCAGCCGGCGCGATTACGGTGTTCCTAATGCCGCTGCTTGGCTCGATCACATATCAGGTGGCCGACGTACATCCGGTCACCGCGGTTCGGGAGATTGCACACACACCATCCGATTGGCGGACGATCGTGCACGAACATGCGCAGGTGCGTGCGCTGCTGCACCATCAGGACCGGCTCAAGCGTATGGCGGAAACATTGGACGCACTGGAGAAGATGGGAACGATGGGACATGGCGATGAATATCGAGCCGAACTTGTGAAACGTGCGCGCCGCGAAATCGACCGGCAGTTGAAGGAACTCGGCCTGGACCCGCAGCTCACCACGCAACTGCCACACAACTACCGTTATCCGAAGAACTGAAACGCGAATCCGAGCCTTTCCGGCACTCTAAGTGTCCGATTCTGGAGAAACGGACAACCGTAACGCACTTTTACCCGTCTAGTTGTCCGATTCTGGAGAATCGGACATTCAGACATGCGCCTATTCGACGGATTTGAGCGAACTAATCGGGTCGATACGATCCAACACCGGATTCACGAACAACTGCACGAGCAGCGCGAAAGCCATGGTCGCGCCGGCCGCGATCACATAACTCAACGGCGTGCATTCCACTTCGAAATACAGTGCGGGCATATTCAACGCAGCCGTCAGCAATCCGCCGACGAAACGGCCGAGAGGCAAGCCCAGCACCACGCCCATCATGGTGAGCACCATCATTTCACGGTTCACATAGTGGTGAACCTCTTTGTCGAAGAATCCGAGCACCTTGAGCGTGGCCATCTCGCGTTCACGTTCTGACACGTTGGTGTTGGCGAGCGTGAACAACACCACGAGCGCGAGCCCGCCCGCGAGCGCCACGATCAGCGCGACCACCGCACCCATCAGATCGAATTTGAAGCTTTCCGCCATGTGCGCGCAGCTCACGGCTTTCATGACCGCATCGTCGTCTTCCAGCTTTTCCGCATAGGCGGCCTGGGATTCGCCTGAACCTTTGAGCTTCGCATACATGGCGTTCCACACCAATTGTTGGCCGTTTGACGATGCGCCATTCGAGGTACCGGATTCGCCGTTTTGATTGTCCGATTCTCCAGAATCGGACGCGGAAGATGCGGAAGACGTGCCGGATGCAGCAGTATCGAACAGCTGGCGATAATAGGTTTCGCTCACATACACGTCCGATCCGATCACACTGCGGATCACCGCGCTGACATGCGCTTCGGCCTGCATATCGTCACCGTTGGTCAGCGTTACCATACCGCCCGCTTTGACGCCCATCGCGCTTGCCGCGGACTGCGATACGATCACGCCGTCATCGCCCAGACTTACCGTATCGGCCGCACCATCCACCCAACTGGAGCGCACCGGCTGCAACGTGACCATCTTGCCGAACTCGCTGCGTTCACTGTCGGGCACGGCAACCAGCTGAATGCTTTCGCTCCCCGAATCGCCGGTCAAATCACCCGATTCAACGCGCACGTCCATGCTCGACGTGACGCGACCATCCGAAGCGACTTTCTGCCGCATCGCATCAGCGTCATCATCGTTCGCGACCACCATCAAATCGTACTGATACACGTCCTGATACTGTTTCGCGCCCAATGCGGCAACGGTGTCGTTGATCGCAAGTCCGCACACAATCAGCGCGGTGCAGCCGGCCACGCCGCCGACCGTCATGATCAGGCGCGATTTGAAGCGGAAAATGTTGCGTGCCGTGACTTTGCCGAGGAAGCTCATGCGATTCCACAACGGCTTGATACGCTCCAGTAGAATGCGCGATCCTGCACGCGGCGCTTTCGGACGCATGAGACTGGCCGGCTTCTGTCGCATTTCCTGCGCGCACGCATACACGGTTGCGGCAAGCACGCCGACCACGAACAGCGCGACTCCGGCCGTTCCATACAGCCAGTCGTATGCCAAGCGTACGTCCGGCATCACATACAAGCCTCGCAATACGACGAGCAGGAACGCCGGAATGCCAAGGAAGCCTGCGATCAGGCCGAGTCCACCGCCGATCAGGCAGGCGAACAGCGCGAACAACAGGTATCGTGAGGCGACCGCAAGACGCCCGTAGCCGAGCCCTATGTATGTGCCGATCAGCCCGCGATCCTCTTCGACCATGCGCGCCATGGCGGTCAGACTCATCATCACCGCCACGAGCAAGAACACGATCGGGAATGCGTTGCCCAGCGATTGGATGGATTCCAGATCAGATTTCAGCGAGCTGAATCCGCCGATTTGCGACCGGTCCTGCACATACCAACGCACTTGCGGAATGCTGTCTTCCAGCTCGTTTTGCTTGGATTGCAGTGTCCGTTCGGTGTCTTTTTTCTGCTGGTCCAATTTCGATTGCGCCTGGTCGAGTTGCGCTTTGGCTTCCGCTAATTGCGGGCTTGCGGCAATTACCGTTTCACGTAGTGTTTCACGGGTTGTTTCGTCGAGGGATCCTGCAGCCGCGCCCGCCTGCATATTGACGATTTGGTCGATTTGCTGATTGAGCTGGCTGCGATTGCTGTCGATCTGCTGTTGCGCTGCGGCGAACTGTTTGTCGGTTTGCGCTTTCGCCTCGTCGATTTGTTTGGTTCCAGCGTCGAGTAGTTCCTGATGACGCGCTTTCTGGCGATTGGTTCGCACCGTACCGTCGATGCGGTCAGCTACTTCGCTGACGGTGTCGTCGTACACGTCACTGAACGAGTCCTTGTCGGCGGCGCCTTTCACGAGAATGGTGACGGCCGTGTACATGCTGCCGGTCACACCGTCGGACGGCGCAAAGAACGTGTAGTCGCTGGTGGCGGAGGAACGGAACGCGTTCGTACCCGAATAGCCGTCTGGATTGGTGAGATCCTGCGGGTCAAGCACCACGCCCACAATAGTCAGTTCGGTGGGGAAGCTCGGTGCCTGATTGTCCGATTCACCAGAATCGGTCACCCGTGCGGCACTTTTGCCATCCTGCGTGTCCGATTCTGCAGAATCGGACATCTGGGACCCGTTTTCGCCCGTTTGGTTGTCCGATTCTGCAGAATCGGACACAGAAGAAGACGCCGAATCCTGCGGTGTCACCGTAATATGGTCGCCCTTTTTATATCCGGAATCCTTGATGAATTTGCGCGTCACCGCGATCTCACCGGACTTTTCAGGCATACGGCCACTTTGCAAATACGGCTGGTCAATGCCGTTCGTGCCGATCTCCTGCATGGTCACGGTTTTTTTGCCGTTCAGATCGACGGTCACGGTTTGCGAACGTTCGCCCTGCACTTTCGCGACACCGGAAATCTTACGGAGCGCGGCAATATCGTCATCGGTCAATCCGGCCGTCGACAACACCTGAATGTCGTGCAATCCTTGGGTGTCGAAAAAACGATCCGTCGCAAGAAAAGCGTCTCGGCAACCCGCGTAAATGCCCGTAAGCACGGCGACGCCCAGCAACGAGATCAGTGCGATGGAGATGAATCGCTTCCACGCATGCAACCACATACGCACCATGTCTTTGATGAATGCCATGACGACCTCCAGCCCGTAGCGCTCAAGCAGCACCAACCATTGCTCCCAAAACCTTCATTTTATTGAACTATCGAACTATTGAACACTATGAAACCGAATCCACGCGCTACAGCTACAATCGGGGAAGACGCGCCATACCAAAAACCATAGGCGCGTCACCTACCACTACTGCCGAACGCAACATCGCCAAGATCGCAAACTTTTGCCGAATTTGCCGAATATTGCCGAGGCACCCAAGAAGAGGAAGCATTCATGAGCGACGCAACCGTTGCGAAGAAACCGCGCGAAACCGACGATGTGCCGGTTCCGCCGACGCTGCGCAAGTCTTTGAAGAATCGTCATATTCAATTGATCGCATTGGGCGGCGCGATCGGCACCGGCCTGTTCTATGGTTCCAGCGAGTCGATTCAGCTGGCGGGCCCGGCCATTCTGCTCGCCTATCTGATCGGCGGTCTGGCGATTTTCCTGATCGTGCGCGCCCTGTCCGAAATGGCGGTCGAGGATCCGAAGGCGGGCGCGTTCAGCTATTACGCCACGCAGTACTGGTCGAAGCGAGCCGGCTTTATTTCCGGCTGGAATTACTGGTTCAACTACGTGCTCGTGGCCATGGTGGAGTTGGCCGTGGTTGGCTCGTTCGTGAATTACTGGTTCCCGAACATTCCGAAGTGGGTGTCGGCGGCGGTGTTCCTGGTGGCCATCGCGGCGCTGAATCTTATGGGCGTGAACAAGTTCGGCGAATTTGAATTCTGGTTCGCCATCATCAAGATCGTGGCCGTGCTTGCCATGATTTTCGGCGGTTTGTATGTGATCATCGCGAATGTGCCGACCGCTTCGGGCATTCGCGCGTCGTTCGCCAACTGGTTTACCGTTGACGGCGGATTCCTGCCGCATGGCCTGATGTCTCGCAATGCGGACGGCACGTGGACCGGCCTGCTGATGGCGCTGGTCGTGGTGATGTTCAGCTTCGGCGGCACCGAGCTCATCGGCATCACCGCGGGCGAAACCGAAAATCCGCGCACCACCATCCCGAAGGCCACGAACGGCATTATCTGGCGTATTCTCGTGTTCTACATCTGCGCGCTCGGCGTGATTATGGCCGTGGTGCCGTGGAGCACGATCGACGGCAATTCCAGCCCGTTCGTGCAGATTTTCGACTCGGTGGGCGTGCATGCGGCCGCCGGCATTCTGAATTTCGTGTGCTTGACCGCCGTGATGAGCGTGTACAACTCCGGCCTGTACGCGAACTCGCGCATGCTGTATTCGTTGGCGAAGCAGGGTAATGCGCCCGCGTATCTGGGCCGCCTGAACAAGCGCGGCGTTCCGGTCGGAGGTGTGATCACGTCGGCCATCATCATTGCGATCGCCGTGGTGGTGGTGTTCGTGTGGCCTGATTTCGCGTTCAATTATTTGATGTCGATTGCCACGATTGCCGCTGCGATTAATTGGATCATGATCATGATTACGGAAATTAAGTTCCGTCGCGTTGTCGCCGCCGGCGACGGTCCGAATGATTTGAAGGGATTGAAGGGCCAGGAAGCACTTGACAAACTTGCGTTCAAGCTGCCGTTCGCCAAGGTGACGCCGTATGTGGTGATCGCGTTCATGCTGCTGGTCGTGGTGCTGATGTGCTTCTCCGCAAGCTATCGCATCGCAGTGGTCGCCGGCGTGATTTGGCTGGTCGTGCTGTTCGCCGCCTATCAGATCACACAGAAGCGCGCCTGAAGTCGTAAGGCAACAATGCGCCCATGCCTCAAGCGAGGGGCACGGGCGCTTTTTGATTTCAGATTACGATTTCAGATTTCAGATTTTGATTTCCAATCCGCGATTCCCGGGCTGTTCTGGGGACTCGCGCCGTTCGACCTGTGGTACCTGTCGAAGCAGTCCGGCAACACCGTCGCAATCCTGTATGGCGTAACCCTTGCGGCGATCGCCGCGATCGGCTCGCTGCTCGCTTTCATCCTGCCCTTGTCGGGGCGCAGCAAATGCGCAATCGCAATTTTTTAATTCATCATCGCATTAACTCATCATCGCATCTTATTCCGCTGCCGGAGCGGGACCGGTCGAAGCGCGGGCACGCAATTCGTACGGCCCTTCCATCAGATGCCCCACACGCTCGCCGCCGATCAGCTTGAGCAGCAATCCGGCGGCCTGCTTACCGGTATCGACCACGTCACGGCCCATGGCGGTCAGGTTCGGATACGCCGCGGTGCACATGAGGGAATCATCCCACGACATGATGGAGATTTCCTCCGGTACTTTGATGCCTTGCGAAGCTGCCACGCCAAGGCCAGCCAACGCCATCACATCATTGTCGTAGATGATCGCCGTCGGATGCTCAGAGAACGCCAGCAGGCGCTTCGTGGCCTCGCGACCGGTTTCCGGCGTGTAGTCGGTGTGCAGGCAACGATAACGCATGCCCAGCTCGGAAGCGACGTCCGCAAAGGCGGAATCGCGAATATACGAGTGCGCAAGCGATTCGGGACCGCCGACGCGGGCGATCTGACGATGCCCGAGATCATACAGGTATCGCACCGCTCGGCGCACGGCATCGGCGTCGGCGCTTGACAGACTCGGCAGATTGCCGACCACGGAGGCATCGGCAATGGCAAGCACCGGCATCTCCTCATGCTCCTCAAGCAAGGCAACGCAAGGGTCTCCAAGCTCGACATTGACGAGCAGCATGGCGTCGACGTTGCCAGTAGCAATCCAATCATCGATGATCGAAAGCTTCGCGTCCTCACCCACGGCCATGCGTACCAGCAGAGAATAATCGTATTTTTCCAGCTCGGCGCCAAGACCGGAAATAAGTTCCATCATGTAGGATTCGACGGAAAGCAGCTTCGGGTCGTAACCCAACACTAGACCCACGCGCTGCGTCTTCGCCTTGGCCAGCGCCTGTGCCACGCCATTCGGCTTCCATCCCAGTTCATGTGCGACCTTCAACACTTTGTCTCGGGTCACATCGGAAACACCAGACTTGCCGTTGAGCGCATACGAAACGGCGCTACTAGAGACTCCCGAAGCCTTGGCAACGTCAAAAATCGTCACCTTGCTTTTTTGAATAGGCATGTCCGTGTCCTTCTTCTTAACTTAAATCGCAACTTAAACGGTTCATCTACATCGTACAGTAAAAGCGCCGACCAACCTCTTGAAAAGTCAGCGTTCACAACACTTTCGTTTCTTAAGGTTGACGGCGCTTCAACTTATGTTTTTACTCAACCGAACACGTCAACTGAAATTTCAGTAGTCCTCTATCCACTCTTCTACCGCTTCAGTAGACGGCGTACTCGCGGAAGCTCACCATTCGCGCTTCGGATCGTTGGCGGAACGCGGCACGTTGGCGGCTGCGAACGCACCCGGAGCGGCAAGCGCTGCGGCATCGGCAGTGGCGATATGCAGCACGACGCTTTCGCCCGGAAGCAGCGAGACCATGCCCTCGGCCACCGAAGCCTTCGCGTCGACCTTATCTGCCATGCAGAACAGGTCGCGCACGTAGCTCTTGGCTGTGACGGTAAGTTCCACGCCATCTTCCACGGCAACGGCCGCGGCACTGAGGGCGAGTTTCACGTAAAACATTTCTTGTATTCACGCAATGGTTGCGGCACGGATGGCCATCCGCGCGTTCCGGAAGACGAACAGATGGCCGCCGAACTGACCGCATACCTGGAATCATTCGGCCCGGACCTCTGGCAATAGCCTATGCGCTCGCAGTGCAGCGCATTTTATTTGATTCGTTTCTGCGATTTTGGTGGCGCAAATCGCAGAAACGTTGATTTTCCAACGATTTTTTTATTTGACTGGTATTTGATTCGTATTTGACTGACGTGCGATCAGCAGGACTTCAATCGCAATATAAAGCGTGCGATTGCAGCACACTATAAGCACAGCAATCGCACGCTATTCATCGTCAACTATCGACAATCATGTGACGCAGCCGTTCAACGCAACTATCTAACGTGATTATTCAGCGTGATCAGAGTCGGTGTGATCGGTCAGGTCCAGCTTGAATGGGTGAGCAGGCAGATTATTGTCATTAAACAACGGTGCCGGACCCCAGCTACGCCATGCGTAGCGCATCATCACCGGCGCTGGCACTTCCGGCGTGGCCAACGTAATCGTGCCGATACTGCGGCTGTTGATCGGAATACCGAATTCCGTGGCGTTGTAATCGACCACGTTGACCTTTGCGTTGACCAGATCGTCAATATCGCAATCCACGAAAATCGCGGCGTAGGCCGGATGGAACACACCATCGGCACCGGCAAGCTCGAAACCGGAACGTTCCGGCAGACGCACCAGCGAAGGCAGGCTCTTGGCGAACTCGTCACCAAAACTGTCGGGCGTAGTACCGCTGAAATGCAGGCCGTGCGCGTACCGGAAGAACAGGCGTACGCGGCCGCCTTCGTCGCAGCGGAAACCCAGCACAGTCGGCCCATACACCGGAATACGGCTCATACCATACACTTGGCGAAGCGCACAATTGCCTAGACGCTCGCCCGGTGTACGTTTATCAACCGGATGAATGTTGTTGTATTCGCCGCAATCCATAGTGCAGATGGCGAACACATTGTCGATGGACTGCGCGGCATCCCACTGGGCCTCGCGCAACACCGGCCACAGCATCGGATCGCCGTCACCCTCGTCGACCTTCTTGTCAATCCACTGCGGCAATTGCACGATCAGGAACGGCAGGCTTTCGCTCCACAGCGCACGCCATTCACCAATCATCATGCCCAGCAACTCACGGTAGGATCCGCAATACGGCTCGTCTTCCTCGCCCTGATACCATAGGAATCCCGCCAAGGAGTAAGGCACAATGCGCTCCAGCATGGCATGGAACGCGCCTGACGGACGCCACTGCGAGGTCGGCGTCATCGGCGGCGGCCACGGGCATTCGCCATACTGTTGGGTCAGCGTATCCCACGTCACATCAGGATCGTCTTCGCGGGCGGCTGCGATCGACGCATTCCACGTATCAGAACGCGACTGCCATTCGCCGTACTCCAAATCGAACTGTTCCTGCGTTTTACCTGCGATCGCCTGCTCATAGCGCGCAAGATAGCCGCACCCGGATTCGCTGGAATTCAGTGCATCTTCGCTCGTCCAGCAACTGATCGACGTACCCCCGATATAACAGTCGATAATGCCGATCGGAAGGTCGGAATCAAGTTCATCACGCAGTTTTCGCGCAAAATAGTACGCTACCGCACTCATTACGCCACTATTTTCAGGCGATGATTCCTGCCAGCTTGCCGCATGTTCGGCGTTGCGATTGATCACACCGGTTTTCGGCACATTGTAGAAGCGCAGTAACGGATCGGCACAGTTATCGAGGGCTTCCTCGGCGTCTTCACTGTTGCGCAATTCAAGTTCCATATTGCTTTGACCGCCGGCCAGCCATACTTCGCCGATAAGCACGTCATAATATTCGATGAAATCGTTGCCTGCGGTGACGCGCAACGTGTAAGGGCCACCTTCGGGCTGTGCCGGCAGCATGACGCGCCACGGTGAAAAACCGTTCTTGATCTCTTTGGAGGCGTACGCATGCGCCTGCACGATCACGGAACCATCGAAATCGCGGATTTCCGCGGAAACCTCAAGTCCGGCGCAATCGGCATCAAGCGCGCCGAACACGGCGATGGGCTTGTTACGCTGCAACACCATATGCGAGGCGAAAATCGCGGCGACGTGCAGAACTCCTGACGTGCTACGGTCTTCGGTAGGTTCAGCCGACGTTGTCATTTCAGAACCAGGTGCGGGACCAGTCGCAGTGACCATGACATCTCTTCCTATAGAAAAACCGTAAGAAACCGTACATATCTATCCTAGAACAATATGCGACAGAACATACAAAAAAGACCGCCACCCGTAAGGGCAGCGGTCTTGTAAAAGACTCAGCGATTAGCCGAATGAGCCACATCAGCCACGGGCGATCTTGCCGGTGAAGGTGGCCATATCAGCGTCGTCATCCTTGCCGTTGTTCCAGGAGAACATGGCGCGCAGCTTCGGACCGACGGTCTCGATGCGGACGTTGCCGTACTCTTCCTGCAGAGCCTTGAACTTCGGAGCGCCAGCGTCCTGGTCCTCGATGAACTCCTTGGCGAAGGAGCCGTCCTGGATGCGCTGCAGGTGGTACTGCATGCGCTCACGCACGTGCTCGTCGATGCAGGTGTTGGTGTAGTCGCCGTACTGGGCGGTGTCGGAGCAGGACCAGCGAGCCTTGTTCAGACCGCCCTCGTTCATGAGGTCGACGAGCATCTTCAACTCGTGGCAGACCTCGAAGTAGGCGATTTCAGGCTGGTAGCCGGCGTCGGTGAGGACCTCGAAGCCCATTTCAACAAGCTTGTTCACGCCGCCCATGAGCACATTCTGCTCGCCGAACAGATCGGTTTCGGTCTCCTCGGTGAAGGTGGTCTTGATGGCGCCTGCACGCAGAGCGCCCAGAGCCTTGGCGTAAGCCAGGGTGATGTCCCAAGCGTCGCCGCGCGGATCCTGCTCCACGGCCACGACGACCGGAACGCCACGGCCGTTGGCGTACTCACGACGCACGATGTGGCCCGGGCCCTTCGGGGCGACCATGAAGATCGGGTGGTCCTCGGACGGCTTGATGTAGCCGTAGTGGATGTTGAAGCCGTGAGCGAAAGC
>CEAA01044406.1_pt1 | contig 11334 bp, 5 predicted proteins | sample 557551 | NCBI WGS metagenome assembly CEAA01 (sample SAMEA3182115, study PRJEB8094) | gut metagenome | biome: human; feature: gut; material: Stool; isolation source: human stools | place: Canada | collected 2013-06-11
GGGGATTTGGTCAAGGATGTACGCAATGGCCGCATTGGTCTGCCTGATCTTCAGCGTCCTTTTGTTTGGAGGGACAATAAAGTTCGTGAGTTGTTTGACTCTATGCTCAAGGGCTATCCCATTGGCTATATCATGCTGTGGGAGTCTCCAGTTGATTATGAGAGCAAAAAGAGCACGATTGGAGATAACTCAAAAACCTATGAAGAACCTAAGGAACTCGTCATTGACGGTCAGCAGCGTTTGACTGCCCTTGTTGCGGCTATGTTTGCGGTCAAGGTGAAGGACAAGAATTTCGCAGATCGTGAAATAAAAATCTCCTATAATCCGCTGACTCGCGAATTTGCCGTGTGGTCCCAGGCATACGAAAAGGACACCGAGTGGATCAGTCGCATCAGTGATGTGTTCCTGGCAAAAGAGGACAATTCCATCAGTTCTCTGCGGCGACATTTTATCAAGGAAGCCAACGAAGGCCGCAGTAAGAAAGAACTCCCCTTGCTGACAGACGAGGAAGAAGATAGAATCGAAGATAACATCAATGCGCTTCTGAATTTGTCTGATTATTCTCTGCCTACTCTGGAAATCAGTTACACGGCAGACGAAGAAGACGTCGCAGATATTTTCGTCAGAGTCAATTCTGGCGGACAGAGTCTGACGGAGAATAACTTCATTCAGACTCTTATCTCCGTTTACGAGAATGAAACCAGCGATAAGATCAATGCGTTTGCAGCAGCCTCCAGAGTGCCAGCCGCCAATACCTCTTACAACACACTTTTGGCAATTGAACCTTCTCATCTGATTCGCATGGCTGTTGGCGTTGGTTTCAAGCGTGCCCGGTTGAGATACGCCTACATGCTTTTGAGAGGTAAAAATCTTGAGACCGGAAAGTTCTCTGATGAAGTCCGGCATGAAAATCTCCAGATTTTCAAGGACGCTTTGGACAAGGTCATGAACCTTAACAACTGGCACAGTTTCATTAACATCGTGGCAGAGGCCGGATATATCAGCGACAAGCTGATTGCATCGTCCAACGCTATCGTTTTCAGTTATGTCCTTTACCTGATCGCCAAATACGACTACAAACTGGATGCGGCGCAGTTGAAGAAATGCACCAGCAAGTGGTTCTTTATGAGCACCATCACATATTTCTACACCGGCTCCACGGAGTCCGAAGTGGAAAAGCAATTTGCAGATCTGCGTGATGTTCATACGGCGGCAGAGTTCATTGCCTATATTGACCGTGTAATCGAAACACACTTCACAGACGATTATTTCAGTTTGACTCTACCTAACGAGCTGAACAGCGCTGCGGCTATTTCTCCGGCGTGGTATGGATATGTGGCAGCTCAGATCGTGCTGAATACTCCTATGTTGTTCAGCAACACCCCAGTATCCAAGTATTTCATCTTGGGTTCCAGCGGAACGAAGAATGCTATCGACAAGCATCACATTTTCCCGAAAAACTACCTGACCGGCATTGGTTTTACCAGCGACCGTGACCGGAACCAGATCGCAAACTTTACCTATCTCGACTACGCCACCAACATCGAGATTTCAGATAAGGCGCCCCAAGATTATGTCCCTCATTACCGCCAAAAGCTGGGCGAAGATGGTTACTACAAAGCCTGCAAGGAGCATGCGTTACCCGAAAATTTTGAGCATATGGAATATGCGGATTTCTTAAGTCAACGGCGCCTTCTTATGGCTCAAATTATTCGCAAGGCGTATGAGCAGCTATGTGAATAATTAGTAAATAGTAAAATAATCCTCAAGCATTGGAGATGAAGATATGGCATACCAAAGTGAAGCGGCTCTTGAACAGCAGTTTATAGAGCAACTGAACAAGCAGGAATATACCACAGTCGCAATTCCTGATTATGACGCGCTGGTGGAGAACTTCAAAGTTCAGTTTGAAGCCTTCAATGCGCCAAAGCTGGATACGCCTATCACTGATAAAGAGTGGGAGCGTATCTTCAACCTCATGCTCGGAAAGTCAGTTTTCCAGAGTGCAAAAATCTTGAGGGATAAGTTTGTCCTTGAGCGTGAAGATGGTACAAAGGTATATCTGTCCTTCTTTGATCAGGACCACACGAAGAACATTTTCCAAGTCACTCATCAAACAACCGTAGTTGGAAAGTACGTCAATCGTTACGACGTTACGATTCTCGTAAACGGCTTGCCCCTGATCCAAGTAGAATTAAAGCGCCGTGGCATTGACATCCGCGAGGCAGTCAATCAGGTCATGCGTTATAAGAAGCACTCCTACAACGGGCTGTATCATTTCATTCAGCTTTTCATCGTCTCCAACGGTGTAGACACAAAGTATTTTGCCAATTCCGACAGAGACTTGATGTATAGCCTTGCTTTCTTCTGGACTGATTTCAATAACGTCCGCATCACCAATTTGAAGGACTTTTCGATTTCTTTCCTTGCAAGGGATCACATCATTAAAATGCTGACACGCTACACCATTCTGAATGATACCGACAAGATTTTGATGGTTATGCGTCCCTATCAGGTTTATGCCGTAGAAGCGCTGATCCGTCAGGCGACGCTCACAAACCGGAATGCGTATATCTGGCACACAACCGGCGCGGGCAAGACGTTGACATCCTTTAAGACGGCGCAAATCCTCGCAGCAAACCCGAACATCAAGAAAGTCATTTTCCTTGTTGACCGAAAAGACTTGGATTCTCAGACAACCGAAGAGTTTAACAAGTTTGAAGCTGGCTCTGTTGACGTGACAGATCGCACGGATGTCCTTGTCCGCCAAATGAAGGATAAGAACCGGCAGCTTATCGTCACCACGATGCAGAAGATGGCAAACGCCGTAAAGCGCCCTCAATACGAAAAAGTGATGGACGCCTATAAGGACGAGAAGGTTGTCTTTATCATCGACGAGTGCCACCGTAGCCAGTTCGGAGATATGCACAAGGACATCGTGCGGCATTTCCGAAAGGCACAGTTTTTCGGCTTCACAGGGACACCTCGCTTTGAAGTCAATGGCAAGACTGAGGGTAAAATCACGCAAACAACAGAAATGCTCTTTGGCGAGTGCCTTCATAATTATCTGATCAAAGACGCCATTTTTGATAATAATGTTCTGGGCTTCCACATTGAGTACATAAAAACAATGGAGGGTGATTTTGACTGGGATGACCCCACTCTCGCGGACGCGATTGATATAGGCGAACTCTATATGTCCGATGAGCGAATGTCTCTGATCGCCAATCACATCATCCAGAACCACAAGGCGAAAACTCGAAATGGGCAGTATACAGCTATTTTTGCCGTGTCCTCTATTGACGCCCTTGTTAAGTATTACGACATTTTCAAGAAGATCAAACATGACCTGAATATCAGCGGTATCTTCTCCTACGGGCAGAATGAGGATGCCGAGGGCAAGGACGAGCATAGCCGCGATTCGTTGGAGCGTATTATCAAGGACTATAATGAGATGTACGGAACCAATTTCTCCACAGATACCTTTTCGGCTTATCACAAGGACATCTCTGACCGAGTAAAGGGAAAGAAAACAAAGTCGCTTGACATTCTCATTGTCGTGAATATGTTCCTGACCGGCTTTGACAGCAAGCAGCTCTCTGTTCTTTATGTGGACAAGGACTTGAAGTATCATGATCTGCTGCAAGCCTATTCCCGCACAAACCGTGTTGAGAAGGAAACAAAGCCCTTTGGCATTATCATTTGCTACCGCAACCTCAAAAAACGCACGGATGACGCGCTGACACTCTTCTCTAAAAGTCAAGATACCTCCGGCATCGTTGTTCCAGGCTATCAATACTTCGTAGAGAAGTTCAACGAAATGGTGATGAAGCTCAAGGAAATTGCTCTGTTCCCTGAGTCCGTGGACACGATGCAGAACGAGGACGATCAAAAGAAGTTCGTCGTGACCTTCCGTGAGCTGACAAAGTACCTCCAATCGTTGCAGACTTTTATTGAGTTCAGTTTTGATCAGGATGCTCTTATCATGTCCGAGCAGGAATACCAAGACTATAAGAGCAAATACCTCATGCTCTACTCAAGGCAAAAAACAGACCGCGAGGTTGTCTCTGTCCTGAACGACGTTGACTTCTGCATCGAATTGATGGAGAGCGACAGGATCAATGTCGCATACATCATGAACCTGATCCGCAACATCCATTTCGACGATCCCAAGCAGAAGGATTACGATATTAAACACATTAAGGATGAGCTGGGCAGAACCGACAATCCGCAGTTGCTCCGAAAAGTCGAAATCCTGCAAGCATTCTTGGATCGTGTTGTTGTCGGCTTGGAAAGTGCGGATGAAATTGATGCAGCTTATAACGACTTTGAAAATGAAGCAAAGCGCGAAGAGATCGTTGCCTTTGCAAAGACCGAGGACATTGACGCATCTATGCTGACGGATATTATTTCGGAATATGAGTTTTCTGGCACAATGGATGCAGGAAATATCCGGGATAGGATTGAGAAGCCCTTGCCGCTTTTGAAGAAACGCTCCCTTGTAAATCGGATCGTTGATTTCATCCGGCAGCACACAGAGAAATACCAATAAGGAGAGACAAATGGACAATTCGATTCAAGCTCACCAGAAAGAGCTTTGCAATAAGCTATGGGCAATGGCAAATGCCTTGCGCGGAAACATGGAGGCGTATGAGTTCAAGAACTACATCTTGGGCATGATCTTCTACTACTACCTTTCCGACCGAACAGAGAAGTATATGGCAAACCTTCTCAAGGATGACGGTATCGGTTATGAAGAGGCGTGGGAAGACGAAGAGTACAAGACCGCCGTTATCGAAGAGGCACTGCGCGATCTCGGATATGTCATCGAGCCGCAGTATTTGTTCCGCAAGATGGTCAAGATGGTAGAAAACCGCTCCTTCGACATTGAGTTCTTGCAGAGTGCAATCAACGCCTTGATGGAGTCCACAATCGGAAACGATTCTCAGGAAGACTTTGACGGACTGTTTTCTGATATGCAGCTCGATTCCTCAAAGCTCGGTCATACTGTCAAAGACAGAAGTGCTGTTATGGCAAAGATCATCGCTTCGCTGGACGAAATCAACTTCGGCGTGGATGACACCAAAATTGATGTTCTTGGTAACACCTATGAATATCTGATCGGTCAGTTTGCTGCAACTGCTGGCAAGAAAGCCGGTGAGTTCTACACGCCTTCCGGTCCTGCCGAATTGCTTTGCCGTCTGGCTTGCCTCGGTCTCACGGATGTCAAGGATGCAGCCGACCCCACTTGTGGCTCTGGCTCACTGCTGCTGCGTCTCAAGAACTATGCCAACGTGAGAAACTACTATGGACAGGAATTGACCTCCACGACTTATAACCTCGCCAGAATGAACATGATTCTGCGCGGAATCCCGTATCGCAACTTTAACATCTATAACGGTGATACCTTGGAGCATGACTACTTCGGGGACATGAAGTTCCGTGTTCAGGTTGCCAATCCTCCCTATTCTGCAAACTGGTCTGCCGATATGCACTTCATGGAGGACGAGCGTTTCAACGAATACGGCAAACTTGCGCCTAAGAGCAAAGCTGACTTTGCTTTTGTACAGCACATGGTTTACCACATGGATGAAGATGGGCGAGCTGTTGTACTGCTACCTCATGGTGTCCTGTTCCGTGGCGCGGCGGAGGAAGTAATCCGCAAACATCTCATTCAGAAATTGAACGTTCTGGACGCGGTAATCGGTTTGCCTGCAAATCTGTTCTTTGGTACGGGTATCCCTGTCTGCGTTCTTGTTCTCAAGAGAGAGCGCAATGGTAACTCTGACAATATTCTTTTCATAGACGCTTCCAGCGACTTTGAAGCCGGAAAGAACCAGAACATCCTTCGCGAGTGCGACATTGACAAGATTGTTGAGACCTACGAGCGCCGTCAGGATGTTGATAAATACGCTCACGTTGCAACAATGCAGGAGATTGAAGAGAACGGCTTCAACCTGAATATCCCTCGCTATGTTGACACCTTTGAGCCGGAACCTGAGATTGACCTGAATGAAGTTGCCGCTGAGATCCGCAAGCTGCAATCTGAAATCAAGGATATTGATGCGGAACTGAAACCGTTTTTTGATGAGCTGGGGCTGGATTTCCCCTTTGACGTGGAGGGCAAATAATTATGGCAAATGTATCCTCAAGTAGCGGTCTTGAGAAGCGTCCGAAGCTCCGCTTTCCGGGCTTCGATGAGCCATGGAGTATCTATAAGGCAGAAGAACTCTTTAAGAATATAACGGACAAGAATCACCCTACGGAAACCGTTTTAACTATTATTCAGGGCAAAGGAACCCTTCCGAGAGAACAAGCAGGGAGGAATATTCATTATGATGATGCGTCTCTCGCAAACTACAAAAAGGTGGAACAGGGAGACTTCATTATTCATCTTCGTTCCTTTGAAGGCGGACTCGAAATGGCTAATGAAGATGGCATAGTGAGTCCGGCGTATACCATTCTGCGCTGCAAGAAACCACATTCAAGCCTTTTCTATGAAGCATACTTTCACACGGATGAGTTTATCAATCATATCCTCTCAAAGTCAGTGGAGGGCATTAGAGACGGCAGACAGATCAGCTATGAAGCGTTCAAGTGGCTTGGTTTACCGTACTGCAATGTTTCTGAACAGGAAAAGATTGCGCAGTTGTTTTGTACCTTCAGTCATAGAATAGAAAAGCAGCAGCAAATGGTAGATGCCCTCAAGAAGTATAAAAGAGGTGCTATCAAGAGTGTTTTCACTCAAAGAGTGTCGTTCCATACGGAGACAAATAAATGGGACAGTCATAAGATGAGCGAGTTGATCACCCTTCAATCTGGTCAGGATTTTGCACCGACTGATTATAATGAGCAAGGAAAAGGTATACCTTACATGACGGGAGCAAGCTGCATTGTTGAAGGACAGACGGTCGTTTCAAGATGGACAACAGTTCCCCGGTGCTTTGCTTACCGTGGAGATACACTTCTGGTATGCAAAGGCTCCGGCTCTGGCGCAGTAGCATTTCTCTCTCAAGATAAGGTGCATATTGCACGACAGTTTATGGCGTTGCGCCCCCATGAAAACATAACCAAAGAGTTTTGTTTTTACCTCACACTTCATCTTTCTGAGAAAATGAAACAATCGGCAACAGGACTGATTGAAGGCATAGATCGTAAAACTGTTTTGAATCAGCGCGCCTTTTTACCCCCCATTATTGAGCAAGAGCGAATCGTGAAATTTCTTTCGGAAATAGAAAAGGCTTTAATAACGCAAGAGGGTGTTCTAAAGAGCCTTGTTTCTATAAAAAAGGGATTGATGCAACAGCTTTTTATATAAAGAGTTGCTGTAAAAAAGAGACTCGCATTCCAACCAACCGACGCTCTGTACTTTCAGCATTCGCTATTTTTTTATTTAGCGTCTCAAATAGCTTTGACAAGTGCTTCTGCTCTTCCACTGACGGCAAGCATCGACGGATGCGGACAAATTGGGAATAATGGACTCTTTGCTTTTCAATAAGTGATCCAGTAGCGATGAGCTTGTAGTAAATTAGCATGGAGTACGATGTCAGATATTCTTCCCAGAAGCAAATAGTATCAGGCTCATTGACAGAGAAGATATTATAATAGCCTGAAACAGCGGCGGTATATCCGAGATGGTTAGGAGCGATTGCGCCCAGATGGGCGTTCATGGGATTATATGCAAACCAACCGGGCTTAATCATCTTGTAGTTTTCCCCCTCCTTAGTTACAAGAAACTCCCGATAATAACGTCCTGTTTTTGGCGTTATACCATCCTCAACAGTGAGGCTGACTAAAGGCGTGGATGGGGTGTTTGATGTCCTTATTGTTTGCTCGGTGAAATATTCACCTAAAGACGATTGCTGCCATTCGGGGTAACACGCTTTTCCGGTTCCTTTTCTTCCAGCGAACACTTGCTGAATGACACCTCTTTTATACTTCTTGAGGGCATCTACCATTTGCTGCTGCTTTTCTATTCTATGACTGAAGGTACAAAACAACTGCGCAATCTTTTCCTGTTCAGAAACATTGCAGTACGGTAAACCAAGCCACTTGAACGCTTCATAGCTGATCTGTCTGCCGTCTCTAATGCCCTCCACTGACTTTGAGAGGATATGATTGATAAACTCATCCGTGTGAAAGTATGCTTCATAGAAAAGGCTTGAATGTGGTTTCTTGCAGCGCAGAATGGTATACGCCGGACTCACTATGCCATCTTCATTAGCCATTTCGAGTCCGCCTTCAAAGGAACGAAGATGAATAATGAAGTCTCCCTGTTCCACCTTTTTGTAGTTTGCGAGAGACGCATCATCATAATGAATATTCCTCCCTGCTTGTTCTCTCGGAAGGGTTCCTTTGCCCTGAATAATAGTTAAAACGGTTTCCGTAGGGTGATTCTTGTCCGTTATATTCTTAAAGAGTTCTTCTGCCTTATAGATACTCCATGGCTCATCGAAGCCCGGAAAGCGGAGCTTCGGACGCTTCTCAAGACCGCTACTTGAGGGTGTTAATGCCCTGATTATCCCTCCACCGGATAATGTTCGTGGAGGTGGTCATTATGACTAACAATACACAATTCAAGACGCTTGTGAACACATGGCTAAATCAAAAGAAGCCCATGATCACGCCGTCAACCCACGCCAGCTTTACGCTGATTGCCGAAAATCACCTGATCCCATATTTCGGCAAGCGCAAGATTGGCAGCATCACCGAAGCGGACATCCAGAGCTACATTTCGTATCTCTACAATGCTGGACGCTTGGATAAGACCGGGGGGCTTACCGTGAAGACGATAAGGGATGTTATCCTCGTTCTCCGGTTATCAATGGAGTATGCCTACAAGGAACGGGCTATTCCACTCCTGAACTGGGATCTAATTGAATACCCCAAAGAGCTTGGTATCAAGAAAGTAGTTTCGCTCTCAAAAGATCAAGAGCAAGCTCTAATCCAGTGTATCTATATGGACTTGAACCGGAAGACAGCGGGAATTTTGATTGCATTGTTTACCGGAGTCCGGATAGGCGAGCTGTGCGGCTTACAGATGAGGGACATTTCGCTGACGGACAAGACCATCAGCATCAACAAAACCGTCCAGCGTATCTACGACAAGAAGAAGGGAGAATCGTATCTTCATGTAGGACCACCGAAGACGAAGACCTCTGCGCGAACGATTCCTGTTCCGTCACTTCTCATGAACATCATCAAGAAATTCTACACGGAAAACCCGAATCAATATTTTCTTACGGGCAAGACAAAGCCAACCGAGCCGAGGACATATCGACAATTTTTCACGCGTTTCTTGAAGCGGAACGGTTTGGAGAAAGTAAAGTTCCATGAGATCCGACATACGTTTGCAGTTAGAGCAATCGAGATACCGGAGTTTGATATAAAGTCGCTTTCTGAAATCCTCGGACATAAGAACGTATCTTTTACCCTGAATGTGTACGGGAGCGCAAACCTTCAGCAAAAGGTCAAGTGCATGAATCTATTAAATGACCTATTATAATTAAATGGATTATTGCTGGCAAACTAATGTAATTTGATTTTAGTAGTCCCTAATATAAGATTTTGAAAGGCGTTTTGTGGAGGTATCAAAGACGATGTTGGCACAGTCCATTCAGTATGCTATAATAAATTTATACCTATAGGTTTGGCTGAACAGGAGATTTCTATGGACGCACGAAAGCACTTAATCATCATAAAAGGAAAAGACCAGACGGACTCGGTCGCGAGCTTTCAGTTCCATGACGGGAAGTGCGAGGTCGTCTATACCAGTGCGCCCAATAAGTCATACAGCTTTCAGCGTAGCAATGTGGAGATCCTACCCCTGCAAAAGAAAATCGACCCTGCACGGGTGATTGTCACCGTAAACGGGCAAACCATCAGCGGAATTGATGAGATTCTCGACTTCGGTGGGTATTATCGTATTGTCCGCAACGGAAAGAGAGATTTATCGTTCTACAGGAGCGAAGTGCAGTTCCAGCAGAATTGTCTGGCGGACGGTAAAAATCAAGAAGCATTCCAATATTTCAAGGAGACTGCCGCTGCAATCAGTCTGGTGGCGGAAAACGGTATCAACATTCTAAGCATGCAGTATGACAAGATCCAGCAGGTCAGCGAGGATACCGTGTTGGCAAGCTATCTTGCACCGCAGAAAGACGTCAAAATGCCCCAGATGCCGGAGGCAGTGATCTATCCGTTTGGCCTGAACCAGAGTCAAAAGCTGGCGGTAGAACGGGCGCTTTCCTCCAAAATCAGTATCATTCAGGGGCCACCGGGTACTGGAAAGACACAAACGATCCTGAATATCATCGCCAATGTTGTTCGCAGCGGAAAAACCGTGGCGGTTGTCTCCAACAACAATTCCGCAACGCATAATGTTGTGGAAAAGCTGGAGAAGAAAAATTCAGCTTTTCTGACTGCGTTTCTCGGCAGCCTTGCCAACAAAGAGAGGTTTCTGGATGCACAGACAGGCGCCTATCCGAATATGAGCGATTGGGAAATGCCGCCGGAGGAGCAACAGCAATTAGACAGGGAAACGACTGCGCTTTCCAAAGAACTGAACGAAATGCTCAATGCTAAAAACCGCATTGCGGAAATCGAGCAGGAGTTCTTGCAGCTAAACCCGGAGCAGCATTATTTTGAGGAATATTACGCAAGTTACAGTGACGTGCCAATGGAGAGCTTGGACAAGCTGTCCTCGCAGAAGCTTCTTGCGCTTTGGATGGAATTTGAACAGCACGCAGAGCGTGAGACTCGCTTGGGCCTGTTGCAAAAAATATCTATCATGTTCCGATTCAACCGTAATGCGCTCAAATTGTTTATCCGCGCCCCAGAACAGGTCATTCCCTATTTGCAAAACCAATTCTATTTCGTAAAGAGGCGGGAACTGGAGGCCGAAAAGCAGGAATTGAACCGAAAGCTGGAGCGCTACGCTTTCGATGCGAAGATGGATGAGCTCACACAGAAGTCCCTGCGGCTGTTCCGGGCGGAACTGGCAACACGGTACCATTGGCGGAATAATAGACGGTGCTTTGAAAAGAATGATTTCCGCCGAAATTCTGCGGAGTTTACCCGTGAGTACCCGGTGGTACTTAGCACGACCTATTCCATCAAGGGAACGCTGAGCATTGAACATATCTATGATTACCTGATTGTGGATGAGGCCTCGCAGGTTGATCTGGCTACCGGGGTACTGGCCTTCTCCTGTGCACGGAATATCGTGATTGTTGGGGACTTGAAGCAGCTCTCTAATGTGCTGACGGAGGATGACATTCGCACCAGCGATGCCATTTGGCAAAAGTATTCCTTGGATGAGCGGTATCGCTTTTCTAC
>CEAA01043616.1_pt1 | contig 11263 bp, 7 predicted proteins | sample 557551 | NCBI WGS metagenome assembly CEAA01 (sample SAMEA3182115, study PRJEB8094) | gut metagenome | biome: human; feature: gut; material: Stool; isolation source: human stools | place: Canada | collected 2013-06-11
ACGCCGGTGCCGCAGTCGTCGCCCATGTTGCCGAACGCCATGGACTGGACGTTGACGGCGGTGCCCCAGGAGTAGGGGATATCATTGTCGCGGCGATAGACGTTCGCGCGGGGGTTGTCCCAGCTGCGGAAGACCGCCTTGATCGCGCCCATGAGCTGCTCCTTCGGGTCGGTGGGGAATTCCTCGCCGATCTTGGCCTTGTACTCGGCCTTGAACTGGCCCGCGAGCTCCTTGAGATCGTCGGCGGTCAGCTCGACGTCGAGGGTAACGCCCTTCTTTTCCTTCATCTGGTCGATGAGCTGCTCGAAGTACTTCTTGCCGACCTCCATAACGACGTCGGAATACATCTGGATGAAGCGGCGGTAGCAGTCCCAGGCCCAGCGGGGATTGTTGGACTTCTCGGCGATGACGTTCACGACGTCCTCATTGAGGCCGAGGTTCAGGATGGTATCCATCATGCCGGGCATGGACGCGCGCGCGCCGGAGCGGACGGAAACGAGCAGAGGATTGTGGAGGTCGCCGAACTTCTTGCCGGTGATCTTCTCCATCTTTTCCACATACTCCATGATCTCGGCGAAGATCTCGTCGTTGATCTGGCGGCCGTCCTCATAATACTGGGTGCAGGCCTCGGTGGTGATGGTGAAGCCCTGCGGGACCGGCAGGCCGATGTTGGTCATCTCGGCCAGGTTCGCGCCCTTACCGCCGAGCAGCTCGCGCATATTGGCGTTGCCCTCGGTAAACAGGTAACAATACTTTTTGCTCATAATGTTCCTCCAATTTACAAAGTATCTATGGTTTTTGATCCCAATCGTTCATAAGCTTTTATATTATAGACAGGTTTTTCCAAACTTGCAAGAAATTCCATCGAAAAAATTCAAAATGTTTTATAGATTTTCTCTTTGAGCCGTGCATTTCCCCGTAACTTTTCTTGCACTCCGTGTTTTTTTGCGTTATACTGTATGTTGTAGTTATATTGTCCGGAGGAGCGCATGGAGCTGTCGGCCTTTGCAAAAACGAATACCGCCGCGCGTCTCCGCGCCGCCGCGAGCCGCGGCGCGCTGAGCCACGCGCTCATCCTCTCGGGAGCGGGCGACCGGAACGCCGCGGCGCATTACGCCGCTGCCGCGCTGGAGTGTACCGGTACGGACAAGCCCTGTCTGGTCTGCGCGTACTGCCGCAAGGTGCTCGCGGACATCCATCCCGACGTCCTCACCGTGCGCGACGACGAGCACGCCGAGCTGAGCGTGGACGTCATCCGCGGCGTGCGGACGGACGCCTTCATCCGCCCGAATGAGGGCGCGTGCAAGGTCTACATCTTCCCCGACTGCACGCGGCTGAACGAAAAGGATCAGAATGTGCTGCTCAAAACCGTGGAGGAGGGGCCGCCCTACGCCGCCTTTCTTTTCTGCGCGGAGAACGCAAGCGTTCTGCTGCCCACCATCCGCTCGCGCTGCGTGGAGGTCAAGCTCCCGCCCGCGGGGACCGTCGGCGAGGACGACGAGCGCACGCGCGAGCTGCTCCGCCTGATCGCCGAGGGCCGCGCCGCCGCGCGCGCCGCCTTTCTGCTGAAGCTGGAAACCGCCAAGGCGACCCGTGAGGAGCTTGCCGCGCTCTTTGAGGGCGCGCGCGTGATCCTCGCCGACGCGCTCTGCACGCTCTGCGGCGCGCCCCCCGCCGAGCCGCGCGACGAGCAGGCGCTGCGCGCCGTGCTCGGCTCCCGCTTGACAAAAGCACAGATCCTCGGCACAATAGAGCTGCTGGAGACCTATCGAAACCATTGTGAATATAATGTCGGCGTCGGCCCGCTGCTCGGCGGCCTCGCCGTTGAATTGGAGGAGATCCTTTGACTGAAGTGATTGGCGTCCGCTTTCGCGGCGGCTGCAAGGAGTATTATTTCGACCCGCACGGCATCGCCGTGGAGGCGGGTCAGTTCGTCATTGTCGAGACGGCGCAGGGCACCGAATACGCCCAGTGCCTGACCGGCAACCACGAGGTGGACGACGGCGCGGTCGTCCGTCCTCTGCGCGCTCTCGTGCGCATCGCGACGGAAAACGACCGCCGCACGATGGAGTACAACCGTCAGCGCGAGAAGGATGCCTTCGGCATCTGCCAGCGGAAGATCGCCGAGCGCGGGCTGGACATGAAGCTCGTGCGCGTGGAGTGCAGCTTTGACGGCAGCAAGATCGTGTTCTTCTTCACCTCCGAGGGGCGCGTGGACTTCCGCGAGCTCGTGCGCGACCTCGCGGGCGTGTTCCGCGCCCGCATCGAGCTGCGTCAGATCGGCGTGCGCGACGAGGCCAAAATGCTCGGCGGCCTCGGCATCTGCGGCCGTCCGTTCTGCTGCGCGCAGTTTTTGGACGATTTTGTGCCCGTGTCCATCAAGATGGCCAAGACACAGAATCTCAGCCTGAATCCTACGAAAATTTCCGGCGCGTGCGGCCGCCTCATGTGCTGCCTGAAGTACGAGCAGGCGGCCTATGAGGACGCCGTGAGGCGGATGCCCAAGAACGATTCCTTCGTTCTCACGCCCGACGGCCCCGGCAACGTCAGCGCCGTGAACCTCGTGCGCGAGATGGTCAGCGTCCGGCTGGACGACTCGTCCGAGGGGCAGAAGAGCTATCACGGCTGCGAGATCCGTGTGCTGCGCAACGGCAAGGGCTCGCGCGAGGGCATCGAGATCCCCGCCGAGCGCCCCGCCCGCTTCGTAAAGCAGGACGCGGAGAGCGAGCTGGATGCCGTTCCCTCGCCCGTGTTCCGCGCGCTGGAGCTCTCCGAGCCCGATGCTCCCGCTGTGCCGGAAACGTCTGCCGCCGAGGAGAGCGGTGAGAAGCGTGAGCGCCGTCGCCGCGGGGGACGCGGACGCGGTGGAGAGGGCCGCACCGAAGCAAAGCCGGAGGCCGCCGAGGGCGGCGGCAAGGAAAAGCGTCCCGAAAGGAACGCGGAAAGGCCCGCCGACAAGGGCGGCGAGCGCCGCAGACCGACCGAGCGCCGGGAGGGTGAGAAAAAGTCTCCTGTCCCCTCTGCCGAAAGGAAGCCCGCCGAGGGCGGCGAGGGTGAAAAGAGCGCGCGCCGCCGGCATCATCGCGGCGGACGCGGACGCCGGGGCGGACGCGGCGGAAGCGGCGGCGGAGCACCGGGCGCAGCGCCGAGCGCGGAATAAAGTCAAGAAACGGGAGCCGCTTTTCCCTGCGGTTCCCGTTTTTTCGTGGGTTTTTCGCGCGGAGCGTGTATGATAGAGCAAACGGCTTTCACAGGGAGGTGGGCAGATGCACGAGCAGGAGGTCCTGGCGCTTCTCCGCGCCGGGGATGAACGCGGCGCGGAGGCGCTGCTGCGCCACTATGCGCCGCTGATGCGCTACATCATCGCACCCATCGTGCCGGACGCGCAGGACCGCGAGGAGTGCCTTTCCGACGCCGCGCTGCGCGTGTGGGAGAAATTCGGAACCTACGATCCCGCGCGTGGCTCGTGGACGGCATGGCTCACGGCGCTCACGCGCAACACCGCGCTCAACCGCGCGCGGAAAAAGTCCTGCGGCAGCGAGGAGCTTTCGGGCGACCTGCCCTCCGCCGAGCCGACGCCCGAGGAGCGGCTCTTGCAGCAGGAGCGCCGACAGGCGCTCGAGCGCGCGCTGACCGCGCTGCCGCAGCGGGACCGGCTGCTCTTTTACCGCAAGTATTACTACCGCCAGTCCACCGCGCAGATCGCCGCGGAGCTGGGAACGACGGAGCGCGCTGTGGAGGGGCGGCTCTACCGCATCAAAAAGGCATTGCGCAAGGCGCTGGGAGGTGACGACGCATGAACGACCGCGAATTTGACGCTCTGCTGGAGTCCGCCGCGCCCGAGCTTCCGCCCGACGACGTCGCACGGGACGTCACGCCGTGGCGCCGCGCGATCGGAAATATTCTCGGCGGCAGCGCCATGTGCTCCATCACGCTCAACTTTTTCTGCCTGAACTATCTGCTGCCGACCATCGGCGTGATCCTGCAGCTGCTTGGCTTCCGTCCGCTGCGGCGGGAGAACGGTTGGTTTCGCGCCTGCTGGCTGCTCGCCGTGCTGCGCGCGGCGCTGTTCCTGCCCTGCATCGTTCTCAACGCGACAATCTATTCCAACGCCGTATACGCCTCCTCCGTGGGGACGGCGCTGACCTATGCCATGCTCGCGGTGCAGATGCTGCTCTTCTTCTGCTTCTGGCAGGCATTACGCGCAATGCAGAAAAAGGCGGGGACAGGAGGGGGCGCCGCCCCCGCAGCCGCGCTGCTCATTTGGTATGCGGCGGTCCTCACGCTGGCCTATGTCCAGTACAGCGGTCTGCTGCTCGGCCTTGCGATGCTCGGCTGCTATATTCTCATTCTGCGCAGCCTCTTCCGTCTCTCCCGCGAGATGGAGGAGAGCGGCTACGCGCTCACGCCCGCGCCGGTGCATCTCTCGGACGAGATGCTGGTCAGGGCCATCGCGGCGCTGCTCGCCGTCGGCATCGCCTGCGGCTATCTCTTCTTCGGCAGCTATCGCATGGACTGGCAGCCAAAGAGCGACAGCCTCAGCGCCGAGGCTGTTGAAATTCGCGCGCAGCTGCTTGCCCTTGGCTATCCCGAGGACGCGCTGAACGACCTCAGCGAGGACGATCTGCTTGCCTGCCGCGGCGCGACGCTCGTCGTAGTGCACGAGGCGGATAAGCCGATGAACGGCGGCCGCGAGGTGCGTGAGGAGATCGGCAGCTCGACGCACATCTCGACCGTCTACGATGTCAGGGAGCTGCACTTCACCGACGTCGCCGTGCGGCTGCCCGGCGAAGCGGAGCGCTGGCGCGTCCTCCACCACTTCCGCTGGACGGAGGAGGTGAAATTCCGCGGCACGGAGCTCGTCCGTCTCTGGCCCGCCTACTATCAGGACGACAGCTGGCGTCCCGGCGGCGGTGCGCCGACGGGCCGCGTGCTCTACGACGACGCGGAGGGGAATGCCTACGCCGCGCCCTGTGCCTCCCTTACCGTCGAGCGCTACACGGTGACCAACTGGTTCGGAAGGACCTATCACCTGGAGGATATTTCCGCCGAATTCTCCCTGCCCTCGCGCGGGAAAAATCGGCGCGGCTATGTCGCCTATAGCACCGAGGAGGCAGACGGTGAGACGACCTTCCTCGCCTCGCGGAGCAACTACATGCATCAGGAGAGCCTCCTCCAGTACCCCGTCCGGACCGCGAAGGATTACGGCCCCGTCTTCCGCCGTGCGCAGAGCGCTCTGGAGTTCTCCATACTGGACGACGGCAGCATCGACCTGTGGAACTATGAACCATAAGAAAAGCGGCTTGCAGCAATGCAAGCCGCTTTTCCTCTATGGGCAGGCAAACCGTGTGCTGCGCGAAAGGCGTTGCTTTTTCCCGCAGCCGTGGTATACTGGGGAGTGAGAAAAAGAAACCGACAGGAAAGGGCCTCCCCATGCAGAAATTCGACCATGTGCTGCTCGCCAGCGACTTTGACAACACGCTCGTCTACACCCAGTCCGCGCTCGACAACGGCACCGACATCCCGCCCATGTGTCCGCGCAACCGCGAGGCGCTGGACTACTTCATCCAAAACGGCGGCCTGTTCGCCATCTCCACCGGCCGCGCGCTGCCCGCGTTCATGGACTACGCCAAGGACGTGCCGATGAGCGCGCCGTGCGTCATCGCCAACGGCGCGGCGATCTACGACTTCCGCGCCAATGAATACCTCTACACCGCCTTCCTCGGCAAGGCCATCTACGACCACATGGCCGAGGTGCTCGCGCGGTTCCCGACACTCGCCTTCGAGGTCTACCATGACGACTGCCGCATCCACGCGATGAATCCCAACCGCTACATCCGCAACCACGAGCATCTGACCCGCTCGCCCGTGCAGGTGGTGGAGCGCTTCACTGACATTGATCTGCCCATCATCAAGATCCTTTTTGAAGAGGACTTTCCGGTGCTCGATGCCGTGCGGACCTTCATTCTCTCGCGCCCCTGGGGGCGCGAGTACGAGCTCATCTACTCCAACGAGCATCTGCTCGAGCTGACCGCCGCCGGCGCGACCAAGGGCGGCATGATCCTGCGGCTCGCGTCGCTCCTCGGCGTGGCGCGCAAGGACATTTACTGCATCGGCGACCACAAAAACGATATTCCGATGCTGGAGGTCTCCGCCGTGCCCTTCGCGCCCGCGAACGCCATTCCCGCCGTACACGAGTTCGGCGCGCACATCGTCTCGCATTGCAGCGACGGCGCGGTGGCCGACGTGGTGGAGTATCTGGATAAGATCTACTGAAAAAAGAAAAGCTGTCCGTCGGACAGCTTTTCTTTTTTATCGGGTAGAGGTTATTCCGCTTCCTGCATGGCCTTTGCGGCGGCGACGGCCTTCTCCTGCGCGTCGGCAGAGCACTGCTCGTAGCGCACGAAGTGCATGGTGAAGGAGCCGCGGGATTGGGTCATGGAGCGCAGGTCGATGGCGTAGCTCATGAGCTCGGCCTCGGGGCACTCGGCCTCGATGATCTGCTCACCGTCGCCGGTCGGGGTCATGCCCATGACGCGGCCGCGGCGCTTGTTGAGGTCGCCGAGGATATCGCCCATGTACTGATCGGGCACGGTGACCTTCAGCTCGCAGACGGGCTCGAGCAGAACGGGGGACGCCTCGGGCATCGCGGCCTTGTAGGCAAGGTTCGCGGCGGTCTTGAACGCGATTTCGGAGGAGTCGACCGGGTGATAGGAGCCATCGTAGAGCACGCACTTGAGGTTGACGACCGGATAGCCGGCGAGTGGGCCGTGGAGCACGGCTTCGCGCAGACCCTTTTCAACGGCGGGGAAGAAGTTCTTGGGTACGCTGCCGCCGAACACTTCCTCGGCGAAGACCATCTCTTCGCTCTCCTCGTTGGGCTCGAAGCGGACCCAGACATCACCGAACTGGCCGCTGCCGCCGGTCTGCTTCTTATGACGGCCCTGCTTCTGCACGGTCTTGCGGATCTTTTCACGGTAGGGCACGCGCGGGGTGTCGAGCTCGGCGTCCACGCCGAAGCGGGTCTTGAGCTTGCTCACGAGCACGTCGATCTGAATGTCGCCCGCGCCGGAGACGACCATCTGATGGGTCTCGGCGTTGTTGACGACGGTAAAGGTCGGGTCTTCCTCGTTCAGACGGTTGAGGCCGGTGCCGAGCTTTTCCTCCTGGCCGCGGGTCTTGGGCGCGATGGCGCGGGAGTAGCAGGGCTCGGCGTAGGGCATACCCGCCAGCTTGACGATGCTCTTCGGGTCGCAGAGGGTGTCGCCGGTCTTGACGCGGTCCATCTTGGCGATGGCGCCGATGTCGCCGCAGCAGATCTCCTTGACCTCCTCGTTCTTCTTGCCCTTGAGGGTGTAGAGACGGCCGAGCTTTTCGGTGTTGCCGGTGGTGGTGTCGTAGAGGGACATATCGCCGGTGATCTTGCCGCGGACGACCTTGACCAGAGAGAACTTGCCGTACTGGTCGGAAACGGTCTTGAAGACGATGGCGGCGGTGGCGCCGTTTTCATCGTGGGCGACCTCAACGGCGTTGCCGTCATCGTCCTGCGCAGCCTCGGCGGGCATATCGGTGGCGACGGGAACGAGATCAAGCACGGTCTGCATCAGCATATCGACGCCGAGACCGGAGATGGCGCTGCCGCAGAGCACGGGAGCGACGCTGCCGTCGCGCACGCCGAGCTTGAGGCCCTTGGCGATCTCCTCGGCGGAGAGCTCCATGGTCTCGAAGAATTTTTCCATCAGCTCCTCATCGGCGCCGGCGGCGGCTTCCATCAGCTCGGCACGCAGAGTCTCGACCTCGTCGGCGATGTCGGCGGGAATGGCGCACTCGGCAGCCTTGCCGCCCTTGACCTCATAGGCCTTGTTGTGCAGCAGGTCGACGATGCCGGTGACCTTCTTGCTGCCGTCGATGATGGGGGCGACGATGGGCGCAACAGCGGTGCCGAACTTGCCCTTGAGGGCGTCGAAGCAGGCGTTGTAGTCGCTGTTCTCCTCGTCGGTGCGGTTGATGAAGATCATGCGGGGCTTATTGCCGAGCATCTTCCAGGCGCGCTCCGCGCCGACGCTCAGGCCGTCCTTCGCGCCGCAGACCAGCACGGCGCACTCGGCCGCGCGGATACCGGAGAGAACTTCGCCGGCGAAGTCAAAGTTGCCCGGAGTGTCGAGCACGTTGATCTTCACGTTCTTGTACTTCACGGGGGCGACGGCGAGGGAGATGGAGATGTTTCTCTTGATCTCTTCCGCGTCGTAGTCGCAGGTGGTGTTGCCGTCGGTGACCTTGCCGAAGCGGTCGGTGCCGCCGGTCATGAACAGCATACTCTCAGCGAGGGTGGTCTTGCCGCTTCCGCCGTGGCCAAGCAGCACGATATTGCGAATGTCTTTTGCACTCATAGGGGTTCATGTCTCCTTCCAGATCGTAATTCCCTTGCGGGAAGTCACTTCAACAGCTCAATTATATAATATTCTTTCCGTCAATACAACTATTGTAATTTTAGAAGTTTGATAGCCATTTTTGCTAAAAATGCTCAATAACGGTCCGCCCAGAAGCCCTCGATGAGCGCCGCGAGCGCCCAAAGGAGCAGATAGAGCAGCATCGAGACCGGGGTGAGCGCGCTGTACGCGCCGACAAAGGTGAGGTAAAACGCCAGCAGCGCGGACATGGCGCTGCTCCCGAGCGAGAGCACGGCGGCCACGCGCACGGCGTGGACCAGACGCTTGCTGCCGACGGCGATCTCGGCGTAGGGCATCAGCCCCTCGCGGTAGAGCAGCGCATAGGGATGCTCGCCGTCCTTCTCCGAGAGCGCAAGGCGCGTGGAGACGGTGGGATAGACCGCGCGGGCATCGGTGCCGAACTTGCGCTTCAAAAGCGCGGGCGTGATGCTGCCGTCGCGCACGGCGAGCACCGGCGTGATGCGGCTGCGCTTGAGCGCGTGGAGCGCCCAGTCCACATTCTCTGCCGCCGTGTACTTGACGGCGAAAACGGCGATGAGCGTGCCGTCCACGGCGAGGAACGCGCCGGTCTTGAGGCTCAGGCCGCCGGGCATCGTGACGTGCATCTTGCGGCAGAAGGCAGCAGTGCCGAAGAGCACCGTTTCGCCGTGGATGAGGCCGGAGACGCCGCCCTCCTCATAAAAGCTCAGATCGTCGAGCGGCTCGAGTCTCCCGCCCTCGCCCTCCAAAAGCGTGTCGAACAGGCGGCTCAGGCCGCTTTGCGAGGCGTGCGCCATCGTGGCGGCGTAGGAGATGACCTTGCCGCTCTCCTCGCCGTAGATCTTCAGCCCGTTCAGGCTGACCGTTCCCGGCGGGAACAGGTCGGTGTCGGTGAGGATGACGCAGTTGCTGCGGCGCAGGCGGTCCGCGCCGACATAGCCCGCCAGCGCGCTGCCGGACTTGACGAAGCGCTTCGTCAGCCGACGCAGCGGCAGAGAATAGCACAGCGGAAAGGCAAGCATATTGATCGCCGTGAGCAGCACGCCCCAGTTCCAGAGGAACAGCAGCCGCTCCCCGCGCCGCAGCGTGGAGAGCACGGCAAATACGAGCGAGGCGGCAAGCAGCACGGGCAGCAGCACGCTCTGCCAGTGCGAGGCGGCGTCCTCCCGCTGCGCGCAGCGCGAAAAGCCCTGCGCGCTGCCGCGGCGCTTGGCGGCTCCGCCCGCGGTGACGGTGACGAGATAGTCCGGCTCGCCGACCGCGGCGACGCGGAAGGTATCGTACATCGCGCCGAAGAGCAGCGCGCGCCCAAGCAGGGCGCAGCTCATGCCGAGCATGGCGACGGCGTGGAACGGGACCGCGAGCGCGGCGCGCGCGGGCAGGAAAAAGTCGAGCGCCGTGTCCGCCAGCGTGACGGCGCAGGCGAGCGAGGAGAGCAGCTCATAGGTGACTGTCCTCGCGCGGAGCTGCTCGAAGGCGTAAACGAACACGTCGCGTCCGAGGACGCAGACAAGAAGCTCGGCAATGAAGAACGGCAGGCAGCTGAGTAGCCTTTCCTCGGCGAACAGCGCGGGCATGACGCCGAAATGGTCGAGCAGCAGCGCGAGCCACGAGAGCGCGGTGACGAGCAGCGCGGCCTGCGCGCTGCGCAGGCCCATGCGCGCGTCGTCGCGGTAGCCGGCAGCCAGCTCGCCCGCGTCCGGCTCGGGGGTGTCGTCCCGCTCGCCGAAATCCTCGGTAAAGAAGTCCTCCGGCTCGTCGGGCTCCTCCTGCGGCGGCTCCTCCCCGGGCTCGTCGGAATAAAGCCGTTCGGTGTCGCGCAGCCTTCTGCGCGAGAAAAGCCCGCGGCGCTTCGGCGGCAGAAGCTCGATCGGCTCCTCCGCCTCCTCGTCGAGCACGGACTGCACGGTGCTCTCAAGCACCTCCTGCAGACTCACGGTGTCCTGCGCGGGCGTGGCGGACGATGCCTCCTCCGGCGGCGCGGACGGCTGCGGCTCCGGCGGCTCTGCGGCGGGCGCGGCGGTTTTTCCGATCCGCACGGCGGGCCGCGGCTCGGGCACCCCGACGTCCTCCAGCTCTGCGGCGGCTTCGGCGCCGTCCTCCCGGGAGCCGAACTCCGCCAGAATGCTCTCGAGCGTCAGGTCCGCGTCGTCCGACGCGCTGCGGGCCGCGCCGCGCAGCAAAAACTCGGACTCGGCGAGCGTTTGTTCAAATTCTTGATCCTTTTTGTGATCCATGGAAGACCTCGTGAATGGCGGCGCGCGTCAGCCAAGGCGCTGACGCACGGCCTCGTAGAGCAGAATGGCGGCGGCGGCGGAAGCGTTGAGCGAGGAGATGCGGCCCTTCATCGGGATGCTGACGAGGAAGTCGCAGCCCTCGCGCACAAGCCGGCCCATGCCGTCGCCCTCGCTGCCGATGACGATGGCGGCAGGGCCCTTGAGGTCGGCCTCGTACAGGCTCGTGGCCCCCTCGGCGGCGGTGCCGAAGATCCACACGCCCTGCTGCTGCAGTTCCTTCAAAAGCGCCGGAATGTTCGGCACGCGCGCGACGGGCAGATAGCTCACCGCGCCCGCGCTCGTCTTGCCGACGATGCTCGTCAAGCCCGCGCTGCGGCGCTTGGGGATGATGACGCCGTGCGCGCCCGCGCACTCCGCCGTGCGGATGATGGCGCCGAGGTTGTGCGGGTCGCTGATCTCGTCGCACACCACGAGCAGAGGGGCCTCCCCACGCTCACGGGCGGCGGAGAGGATGTCCTCCACGCTCGCATACTCGCGCACGGCGGCAAGGGCGATGACGCCCTGGTGCGCCTTCGTCGCGCTCATGTAGTCGAGCTT
>CEAA01042261.1_pt1 | contig 11162 bp, 10 predicted proteins | sample 557551 | NCBI WGS metagenome assembly CEAA01 (sample SAMEA3182115, study PRJEB8094) | gut metagenome | biome: human; feature: gut; material: Stool; isolation source: human stools | place: Canada | collected 2013-06-11
AAACTGAATCTGGCGAAAGCGGACATGCCGGTTCTTCATCCGCTCCCAAGAGTGGACGAGATCGCACCGGAAGTGGATGCAGATCCGAGAGCAGCGTATTTTCAGCAGGTATTGAATGGTAAATTTATCCGTATGGCATTGATCTTAAGTCTGTTAGACCTTACGGATCCTGTGACGGGAAAGAAGGTGTTTTTATGTTAAACGTAGAATCCATTCAGAATGGTATTGTGATCGATCATATTCCCGCGGGAAAGGGAATGGACATCTACAGATTGCTGGAATTGGAATCCAAGACGCAGTCTGTAGCATTGCTGCAATCGGTGAAAAGCCAGAAATACGGCTGCAAGGATCTGATCAAGATTGAGGGCGAGACGTTGCCGGAGCGGTTGGATATTCTGGGATATCTGGACAGTCAGATCACACTGATCGTGATCCGGGACGGAAAAGTTGCAAAAAAGTATCATCCGGTTCCTCCACAAAGACTGGTTAATGTGATAAAATGTAAAAATCCCCGTTGTATTACCAGTATAGAGACGAATTGTGACCACATATTTGAACTGTCACCTTCCGGAAGATATCGTTGCCTGTACTGTAATCAGGAGATGCCTGTAGGAAGGTAATTGTATGTATCGGAGACAGAATCTGCAGGTTACTGAAAGGAATGAGAATTACTATGCAACGTAAATTACACGGACAAATGTCAGAGTCGTTTCTGATTGCTGGAATTTTGTCAATTTCCGGCGGATTACAGGATGCTTATACTTATATGTACCGTGGCAAGGTATTCGCCAATGCCCAGACCGGTAATATCGTGTTGCTGGCCCAGAATCTGGTAGACCGGAACTGGTCCTTGGCGCTTCGGTATTTTTCCCCGCTTTTGTTCTTCGCGTTGGGAGTAGCGGCAGCGGAGTGCATCCATATGCGATATCAGAAGGCTCAGAGGATCCACTGGCGGCAGCTGGTGCTTGCTATAGAGATTCTGTTGCTGTTTGCCGTGGGATTTTTCCCGAATGAGATGGATCTGCTGGCCAATGCCATGGTATCTTTCGCCTGCGCCATGCAGGTACAGGCTTTCCGCAAGGTGAACGGTTATGCTTTTGCCAGTACCATGTGTATCGGTAATCTGCGCAGCGGCATGGAATCCCTGTGTGCCTATGGGAAGACGAAGGACAAAAAAATCTTACGGAAATCCGGCAATTATTTTGGAATCATTTTCCTGTTTGCCGTTGGTGCGGCGCTGGGCGGACATATGATCGGCTACATAGGGGCGAGGACCATCTGGATCTCCTGCATCATATTACTGATCAGCTTCCTGTGTATGTTCATTAAAGAAGAAAAGAAGGAACATCCCGAGATCGTACAGGAGGAACGGGAGATTCGTGAAAATCTGCAAAACATCCGCAAAGAAGCAAAAGATGTGGAACATATTCTGGAGGATGATATCCGTTCCCAGATTGAGAAGTAAAAGTAAAAAAAACTGCAACGAAAAATATTACAGTGCTTTTACATCGTCCCGTAAAGCACCGGTCATCTCCTGGACAAAAGTAGTCTGGGAGGAAATCTCTTCGGTATTGGCAGCAATGGTTGCTACCTTCTCCGTCATCTCATTCATCCGGTTCACCAGCTCTTCGATGGAAGTCATGCTTCCCGCTACCTTAGGCAGGATTGCTTCCGCTTTTTCACTGTTCTGGGACAGCAGCATCTTGGTGGAATCGGAGAGCTGTCTTATCTCTTCGGCTACGACAGCAAATCCACGACCATGTTCTCCGGCACGGGCAGCCTCAATGGAGGCGTTCAGTGACAGGAGGTTGGTCTGGCCTGCAATGGAAGAAATATCGGCATTGCTCTGCTTGTATACATTGATAAAGTCAGAGATCGTCCCCAGAGATTCGTTCAGCTCATTGCACAGATTGGAAATGGACTGAATGTGCTGTGCCAGAGTGGTCGCCTCATTAGCGGAGGCTTCATTGGCAGTATTCAGTTCGCTGATATTATCACTGAGGGTCACAAAACGCTCCGTGATATCGGCCAGCTTCTGCTGATGGATCTCCTGCTCTGCCTTTTCCTGTTCCCGCAGATGCGCGATGGCCCTGGTCTCTTCTTCCGCAAGGCTGCGAACATAATGAACACAGTTCTCTTTGACATTTACGTTATTGTAAATCGCACGCACCATGTTTTTACAGGTGGAATAACCACAGGATTCACAGTCGCGGTGCTGTTCTTCACGGGTGGTCTTGTTCATGCCATCGAAGATCTCCTTGGCCTGTTGTTCGGAAGGTTCCTTGATGGTTACCGCTTTATTCGTATAGTGGCGGATGAAATCCTCCGGTTTCAGACCGGAAAAGGCAGCCATGAGATTCTTCAGCCGCTGATCCGGTGTTTCGTCTGCGGCCCAGGGACTCTTGCTCTTTTTCCCGAAGGGCTTTTTGCCGGAGCTCTGTTCCAGCTTGGAGTTGCGCATCTTGGCCAGAGTCAGCATCACATCATCTGTATTGCGCTCCGGATCGGTGGCAGTACCGTAGATGCAGCCTCTGGAGCAGTTCAGGATATCTACCATGAAAGGCTCCTGCTTGTGCTGTTTGATCCGTTCGGCATATTCCCGGAGATAGTGATAAGCCTCGTGCTCACCCTCTACCTGACGGACAATCTGTTCCTTACCCAGAAAATGTTCCACATTTTCTCTCAGGCCGCCGGGCATGGGATAGAGAGAACCGAGACCGTATTCCAACTCATCCGTGTAAGGCGTGCAGGAATTGTATTCGTTGCCGATCTTTTTCATTAACTTTTCGAAGGTCACATTATAGGATACATAGCCGGCGCAGTTGGGATCGGTGATCTCCAATTTCTTTGCAATACAGGGGCTGATGAAAGCAATCTCATCCGTGACATTCATGTATTTTTTCATGTAAATGGCGGTACACATCATGGGGCTGTGTACGGGAATCATCCGGGGAATCAGCTCCGGAATATATTTTTCCACGTAAGTTACCACAGCAGGACAGGGCTGGGAAATACCGCCTGTGAAATTATGCGCTGTAATATACTTTAAGTATCCCCAGGTGGTAATATCCGCGCCGAAGGATACGCTGCAGATATGGTTCACTCCTTTTTTCTTCAAGTATCCCAGAACTTTCTGATATTCAGTGGGGTAATTGGCAAGAAACGCGGGAGCCAGGATCACAGAAATCTTTTTGCCGGCAGCGAGAGCTGCGAAAAAATTCTCCGTATCATCATAAAAATCTCTTGCCTGATGAGGACAGGCATCAAAACAGGCCCCACAGGCAATACATTTGTCACTGTCTACCATTACTTTACCGGCTTCGGTCGCAATATTGGCAGTGAGTACGGGGCAGGACCGCACACATTTGTTGCAGCCCGTACAGGAAGCGTTGGTATATACTAATTCCATGGTTCACTTCTCCTTTTTTGTGATCTCAATCGCTAATATAAAAGATATATTTTATCAATATTCTACCATATTATGACAAAATGCGCAATTTTGAGCAATAATACATTATCCCATTATTGTAAGAAAAATACCGCGAAGACTGACGGAAAATGACACCTTATAGTATAATAGCAAAGATTGTGTGATGAAAAAATATTCCAAAAAGGATAATCCGGTCATGTTCAGTGGCTATCAGTTCATCCTGGGTGGCATCGTTATGGTGCTGTTGGGATTTGGCATGGGCGGACGGATCCCCCATGTATCCGTCAGCGCATTGCTCATGCTTTTTTATCTGGCATGTATCTCCGCAGTGGCATATTCCTTGTGGGGTATCCTGTTAAAATACAATCCCGTCTCCAAAGTAGCAATTTTCGGATTCACGAACCCGGTATTCGGTGTCCTTCTGTCTGCCTGGTGGCTGGGCGAGGGCTCCGCAGAACTGGGATGGAATGCTTTGCTTGCACTGATTCTGGTATGTATCGGTATCTGTATTGTCAACGTTAAATTTGAGAAGCAGGCGTAAAGCCATACTTTTCCAGATTCACTTTATTACCGATGACTTCAATGCCGTCGGCCCGGAGTCGGTTGGCCTGCTCGTTGGAACCGCCGAAGGCAAAGGCACCGGAGAGTTCCCCTTTGGAATTGACCACGCGGTAGCAGGGGATATGGTCGGGATCCGGGTTCTTGTGCAGGGCATTGCCCACGGCCCGGGCCATCTTCGGTTCTCCGGCCATGGCGGCAACCTGACCGTAGGTGGCGACGCAGCCTTTCGGAATCTTTTTGACGGCTTCATAGATCCGCTTCGTAGGACTGTCGGTGACGAGATCATAGCTTTCTGCGATCATGCGCCGGATGTCCTCATCGGGAATCGAACCATCTAAAATAATGGTGTTCCAGTGCTCTTTGTTCAGATGATAGCCCGGGATGACGGAGGGAAAGGTGCTTCGCCAGAAATCCCGCCAGGCAGGATCTGTTTTCACATTCAGATGCAGGAAGCCATCCTTTTCATAAGTCCATAGAAAAGCTTTTTTACTGCCCTTCACACGTACCAACTGCCAGTTGGGATCGTGGAAGGGCATTTCTATATAAGTATTTGGAAAAGACAATCCGTAGTTCAGCGCTTCCTCTCTTGTTTTCATGTCGTCAGACCTCCTTTTTTCTATTATAACACTCTTTTCTTTTCTATGAAAACATGATAAACTTTTCCGAGAAACAGGTCACGAAGGCGGGTGGTAAAAGCCCGGGAATGGAGACAATATGATACTGATACATGATGGCTACATGATCGATCCCAAGTCGGGCAGAGAGGGCAATTATGATATCCTGATCGACGGTGACAAGATTGTAAAGATTGCGGAAAAGATAGAACCGAGGGGCAAAGTGACCCGGATCAATGCGGAAGGGTTATTGGTGGCTCCCGGGCTGGTGGATGTGCATGTGCATTTCCGGGATCCCGGCTTTACGGCAAAGGAAGATATCAACACCGGTGCTGCGGCAGCAGCAAAAGGCGGCGTGACCACAGTGGTACTGATGGCGAACACGAAGCCTACGGTGGACAGTGAGGAGACGCTGCATTATATCCTGGATAAGGGAGCGAAGACAGGCATTCATGTGACCACCTGCGCCAATGTGACCATGGGGATGCAGGGAAAACAGCTGACGGATATGAAGAAGCTGGCAACGGCAGGTGCCGTGGGATTCACGGATGACGGAGTGCCCCTGCTGGATGCGGAACTGGTGCGCCGTGCCATGGAGATCTCCGCAGAGCTGGACATGCCCATCAGCTTCCATGAAGAAGATCCGAAATATATCGAGAACAACGGTGTGAACCGGGGAAAGGCCAGCGAGTATTACGGTATCGGCGGTTCTGCCAGAGAGGCGGAGATCGCGCTGGTGGAGCGGGACCTGAAGCTGGCAGAAGAGACCGGAGCCTGCATCGACATTCAGCATATCAGCAGCAAGGAAGCGGTGGAGCTGGTGCGTCAGGCCAAAAAGCGCTGCTCCAATATCCACGCGGAAGCCACTCCTCATCATTTTACCCTGACTGAGGATGCCGTGATCAAGTACGGTACACTGGCGAAGATGAATCCGCCCCTGCGGGAGGAAGCGGACCGTCAGGCGGTGATCCGGGGACTGGTGGACGGCACCATCGATATGATCGCTACGGATCATGCCCCCCATACTGCGGAGGAAAAAGCAAAGCCGATCACAGAGGCACCCAGCGGCATTACCGGGTTGGAGACGTCTCTGGCGCTGGGCATTACGGAACTGGTGGACAGAGGATATCTGACCATGAAGCAGCTGTTGCGTCTGATGAGTACCAATCCGGCGGCTATGTACCATCTGGATGCCGGATATCTGGCCGAGGACGGCCCGGCGGATGTGATTCTGATCGATACCGCAGCGGAGTTCACTCCGGAGAAATATGCGTCCAAGGCCACGAATACACCGTTTACCGGATGGAATCTGAAGGGTGAAGTGAGGAAGACCATCTGCGGAGGCAGAATCGTATACGAAGCGTAGAGCCCATGGTAGAGAGCACTTATAAGAGCGCTATAGCGTTATAAATAGAAGAGAAAAGGACAATAACATGAAAAAGAAAATTACAGCAACTGTGCTTTCCCAGAAGGAGATCGCACCCAGAATTTTTGACATGTGGATCGCTACAGATCTGGCTGAACAGGCAAAAGCCGGTCAGTTCATCGGCGTATACCCCAAGGACCGGAGCACCTTGCTGCCCCGTCCTATCAGCATCTGTCAGGTAAGCGACAAAAAGGATGCCCTGCGCATTGTGTACCGGATTGCCGGACAGGGCACCGCGGAATTTTCTTCTTATACAGAAGGAGACAGTGTGGAGATTCTGGGAACTTTAGGCAACGGCTTCCCCACAGAGGCAGCGGAAGGCAAAAAAGTATTCCTTATGGGCGGAGGTATCGGTATCCCTCCCATGCTGGAGCTGGCAAGAGAGCTTCCAGCTTCCGCAGAAAAGCAGATCATCGTGGGCTACCGTGATAACCAGCTGTTCTTAAAAGAGGATCTGGAAGAGAACGGAACCGTATATATTGCCACCGAGGATGGCAGTGTCGGCACGAAGGGCAATGTCATGAATGCCATCGAAGAAAATGCATTGCAGGCAGATGTGATCTTCGCGTGCGGACCGATGCCCATGCTCCGTGCGATCAAAAAATATGCGGAAGAAAAAGAAATCAAGGCCTATATCTCTCTGGAAGAGCATATGGCCTGTGGCGTGGGTGCCTGCCTGGGCTGCGTGGTAAAGACCAAAGAAGTGGATCATCATTCTCATGTGCATAATGCGAGAATCTGCACCGATGGCCCCGTATTTGATGCTGAGGAGGTAGAGATCTGATGAATACACAGACAACGATTGCAGGAGTAACTTTCAAAAACCCCGTAATGACAGCATCCGGAACCTTTGGCTCCGGCATGGAATATGAAGAATTCGTAGATCTGAACCGCCTGGGTGCGGTGGTGACCAAGGGTGTAGCCAATGTGCCCTGGCCCGGCAACCCGACCCCTCGTGTGGCAGAAGTATACGGCGGTATGCTCAATGCCATCGGTTTGCAGAACCCTGGCATTGACGTATTCATGGAGAGAGATATTCCTTTCCTGAAAAAATATGATACGAAGATCATTGTGAACGTCTGCGGTAAGACCGTAGAGGATTACGTGGATGTGGTAGAGCGACTGGGAGACGAACCGGCAGTCAGTATGCTGGAGATCAATGTATCCTGTCCCAATGTCAAGGAAGGAGCCATTGCGTTCGGACAGAAAGCAGATGCTCTGTACAATATTACTTCCGAACTGAAAAATCATGCAAAACAGCCCATTATCATGAAGCTGAGCCCTAACGTAACGGACATTACGGAGATGGCAAAGGCAGCGGAGGCAGCAGGCGCAGATGCCCTGTCCCTGATCAATACCATCACCGGTATGAAGATCGACATTCACCGCAGAAAATTCGCCATTGCCAACAAGACCGGCGGCATGAGCGGCCCTGCCATCAAACCCATCGCTGTCCGTATGGTCTATCAGGTGGCACAGGCGGTACAGATCCCCATTATCGGTATGGGAGGTATTGCCACGGCGGAGGATGCCATCGAATTTATCCTGGCAGGTGCCAGCGCTGTCAGCGTCGGAGCCATGAATTTTGTGGATCCCTATACTATCGTGAAAGTAGTGGAGGGCATCGAGGATTACATGCGTACCTACCATGTGGAGAATCTGACCGATCTGATCGGTGCAGTGCAGTAAGATACAGAGAACAGAATACGGTATAAGTACACAGAGACCTTCATATATATAGATATATCTGTATATATGGAGGTCTTTTATTGTGGAGCTGATCAAGAGAAATATACATATGGACCGGGTAAAACGATCCACTGTCATACAGTTTACCATGGAGGAGGATCTGAATCTTCCAGAGGATAAACCGGACATCAGTACCCTGAACCTGGAAAAGGGAGAAGTTGTCATCGAGGAGATCCGGCCCGGTACGGATGAGGTGACGGTACGGGGAAAACTGGGCTATGCCATTCTGTATCATACGCAGGAGACAGGGAGCAATCTGGTGCTTTTAAGCGGTGCACTGCCCTTTGAAGAAAAAATTCATATGGAGGGAACGTTGCCGTCAGATACTGTAGCGGTGAATGGAACTGTAGAAGATTTCACGGTAAATATGATCAATTCCCGGAAGCTGAATCTGCAGGCATTGCTGCTTCTCACGGCCCGGATCGAAGAGATTTACGATGAAGAACTGCCCGTGGGAATCCAGGGAGGCAGCGCCGGAGAAGGTGTGGAATACCGGATCTCGCCCATGGAGGTGTCGGAGCTTTCCATCTGCAAGAACGATATTTTTCGCAAAAAAGAGGAGATTCCGCTGCCCTCCAGCTATCCGAATATTTACCAGATCCTCTGGAGTAATGTGTCACTGCGGGATGTGGAATTCAAGCCACAGGAAGAGAAACTGGCAGTGCAGGGAGATATTCAGGTCTTCGTTCTCTATGAGGCAGAGGGGGAGGATCGGTCTATTCGTTCCTATGAGACGACAATTCCGCTGAATGGCACTCTGGAATGTCAGGGATGTCGGGAGGAACTGCTGCCGGATATCCGGTATTCACTGGTAAGACAGGAACACGGACAGCCAGAGCTGACGATCCAGCCGGATCTGGACGGGGAAGAGAGAATCCTTGGGCTGGAATGTGCTCTGGAACTGAATATCCGTCTCTATGAGGAAGAGCAGATCGATATTTTAAGAGATATTTACGGCGTGACAAAAGAAGTGATCCCGGACACCAGAGATGCCAGCCTGCGTCAGTTGCTGGCCAGAATCACAGGCAAGACAAAAGTGACGGATCACAGAAAGACCGATATCGGCTCACCGGTACTGCAGGTGTTGCACAGTGAGGGAATCGTGACGATCGATCATCAGGAGACCACAGAGGAAGGAATCCGCCTGCAGGGCAGCATTGATCTTACAGTGTTGTGCATTACGGAAAATGATGAGACTCCTTATGTGAGTACCAGAGAGCAGATTCCGTATGAATATACCCTGAATGTGCAGGGAGTGACGGGAACGGATCAGGCAGAGGTACACAGTGAACTGGAGCAGCTGCAGGTGAATCTGCTGGAGGGAGAGGAACTGGATGTAAAGGCTGTTCTTTCCTTTTCCACGACCGTGATGAAGAATATTCCGTTAGAAGCCATCGAAGGGGTGGAAGAGCGGGAAATCGACAGTAATGTGCTGGCCGGACTGCCCAGTGCGGTGATCTATATTGCGGCACCGGGGGATGACCTGTGGAGCATCGGCAGGAAATATCATATGCCGGTGAAGACTGTAAGAGAATTAAACGCGCTGGAAAGCGATGAATTACGCCCGGGGCAGAAGGTGCTGCTGGTAAAAGGTCTGGCCTGATACAGTTCGGAAAAGAAAAACCATGTTGTACATGGATGCGTTCTGTGGCATCGGTACAACATGGTTTTTCTATAGGAAAGTCTGTCGAGAATACGACATTATTCTTCTGTGGTCAGTCCGGCATCTGCTGCCAGCTTGTCGAATTTCTCCATAACAGCATCATAAGTCTTCTGGGAGATCTCGGGAAGAGAACCGCCCCAGGTCTTCTCAGCCTGTGCGTAGCCCTTCTTGAATGCCTCGCGCATGGACTCGATCTTGTCCGGGTCACCGCCGGTCAGAGCATTGGCAAACTGAATGATACGGTCGGAAGTCTGGTTCACACCCCAGTAACCGTCCTCGGCGATATCTGCCTGCGCCTGTGCCTTGGTAGCAGGATCTACGGTGAAATTACCGGAACGTAAAAAGGACCAGATGTCATTGGCATTGCCGTAGGTGTTAGCCTGCTTGCCCATCATCTGTTCTACCAGAGAACGAAGCTGACTGGCACGGTTTTCCGCATCTGCCTTTAATTTATTGACCAGATTGGTATCCGGTGTATAGGTTTTCTTCGTGGAAGAAGTCTTGGCAGCGGTGCTGTGCTCATAGATGACACCGGTATCTTCCGCGGTAGTTGTAGTTTTTGCTTCCTCTGCGGAAGTTTTCTCTTTTGCTGCACTTGTGCTGTGATAGCTGTAGGCTGCAGCGGCCTGGGTTGATGTAACTCCGTTTACGCTCATAGTTTCCTCTTTTCCGGTACGGTTCTGCTGTCCGTACCTGTTGTCATCCTTGACTATACATGTTTTAACCTTCTGAGGGTTTTTGGTTTCACCTGTTATATCGTCCCCGGACAGTGGATACTTTAGAGGATTTAGAGAAAAACAGTGGAAAAATCTATGGAAAGAACCGCACTCCATTGACAAAATACGCAGGATTGTATAAAATTAAGTACAATTATTGTATACACGCTATTCAGAGGCATGTAGTTTTGGAATAGCGCCCTAACGTATTGGAGACAAAAATGAACGAATATCGGATAAAAGCGTATGCCAAGATCAATCTGGGGCTGGATGTGGTCAGAAGACTGGAGAATGGTTACCATGAAGTGAAGATGGTCATGCAGACTGTAGGAATCTATGATGTGCTGGACTTTGAGAGAACAGACGGTGGGATCGTGATAACCACAGATTCCGGTGAACTGCCTACGGATGAGAATAATCTGATCTACAAAGCGGCAAAACTGATGATGGAGACTTATCCTATCAGTGGAGGCGTGAAGATCCATCTGGAGAAGCATATTCCCATAGCAGCGGGCATGGCCGGCGGCAGTACGGATGCAGCAGCTACCTTAAAAGGAATGAACCGTCTGTTTGATCTTGGGTGCACACTGAAGGACCTGATGGAACTGGGGGTGAAGATCGGTGCGGATGTTCCCTATTGCGTCATGGGCGGAACGGCGCTGGCTGAGGGAATCGGCGAGAAACTGACACCGCTTGCTCCGGCACCGGACTGCTATGTACTGGTGGCAAAGCCCGATATCAATGTTTCCACCAAATACGTGTACGAACATCTGGATGCTCAGGAGATCGTGAAACATCCTGATATTGACGGTATGGTGGAAGCCATCGCTGAGGAAAGCTTACAGGGAATCCTGGACCGGATGGAAAATGTGCTGGAGACGGTAACCGTCAGTGCATATCCTGTAATCCAGACGATCAAGGACCGTATGAAGGAGCTGGGAGCCATCAACAGTCTGATGAGCGGAAGCGGTCCCACGGTATTCGGTATTTTTGTAGAGAAGGA
>CEAA01042122.1_pt1 | contig 10929 bp, 13 predicted proteins | sample 557551 | NCBI WGS metagenome assembly CEAA01 (sample SAMEA3182115, study PRJEB8094) | gut metagenome | biome: human; feature: gut; material: Stool; isolation source: human stools | place: Canada | collected 2013-06-11
TGGATTATCCGTCCGGGTCAGGTGTTGACTATTCCGGAGGTGTAGACGGTGACCATTACCGAAATTATAACCATAGCTGTTTCGGCCGCCATGTCGCTGGTTGTAGGCGGTTTTCTGCGGCATGTGTCCAAGGCATTCAAGCACATCAGGGGCGATTTCCAGACGCTGAAGGATGCGCAGCGGGATTCACTGCGGTATCAGATAGTCCAGGCCCACGACTATTTTGTATCGCAGGGGTGCATCGGGAAATACTCGCTGGACTGCATCGAGGACATGTATGCAAGCTATCACAAGCTGGGCGGAAACGGCTTTATCACTGGAATCATGGCAGAGGTTCGCGCTCTGCCGAAGAAATAAGGAGTGTTGTAAAAATGCAAGGTATCATTCTCATTCTGGCCCTGGTCGTCGTCGTGGAGGCCGTCGTGGAGTACATCAAAAGCATCGGGAAAATGTTTGCGACCGGCGACTGGAAAACCGCCGTAACCCAGCTTTCGGCGGCGGCCATCGCCATTGCGCTGTGCTTCGCGGCGGGTGCTGACCTGTTCGCTGCACTGGGACTGCATTTCGGCCTGTGGTGGATCGGCGTTGTTTTGACCGGCCTGTTCGCCAGCCGGGGGGCCAACTATGTAAGCGACATCATTCGCAAGCTGCAAAGTCTGGGTAAGCCCAAGGTGGAATAGGTACATAGAAAAAGCCGGGCGGGGATTACTCCTCGTCCGGCTTTGTTGCTTTATTTTGAATCTGGGCTACAATTTTACCCACAAGGGAGTTTGCAATCCTTAGAAAGGGTTGCAATAATGAGGGGGACGCAATACAATTCGAGACGCTTTTTACTTTTCATTTTTCGACACCCCTGTGAGGCACGGAACATTTATCGCGGCCAACCGTCTCTTTGTTTCATTGATGGATTTGAAAAGCACTGGTTGAACGACAGAAGCCCACACCCTCATGCGCTCCTGTATCTCTAAAATGCTTTTATTCATTACGCTCTCTACCCCCATTCTTTTTCCTCCAATCTTTATATTTGCCGCTCTTCACCCGCCTATCTTCTGGCGGCTGCGTGTCGGCTGGTATGGCCCACTGGTTGCCAATCTTCACGGCGGGGATTCGGCCTTCAGCTATAAGGCGTCGGACGTTGCCGGTATATAACCCGTGTTTTTCACAGAACTGCGTGACGGATAGATACTCCATTGACTTTTCCCGCCTTTCGTGGTATATTAGGTGTAGGCAAGGGGCGCTTTGGTGTTCGCCTTTGCTATCTGCTAGTCCTCACGCTGTGCAAGAGCGTGGGGGCTATTTTACTTTAACGGCATTCACCGCTAAGAGCAGCAGCAGAGCAACCAGACAAATTATGTACCGGACAACCCTTTTTCGCATTGGCCTCACCTCCCTTCTGTCGGAGGTGTGCGCCCCTTGACTACGATATTATTATAATACGAAATCGTTTAAATGTCAATAGCTTTTTCAAAAATAAAAAAGAAAAAGCGGGTAGGGTCTAAACCCTATCCGCTATCTTTTGTACAAAACCGAACACGCTACAATTTATAAGTAAAATGTTCGCCTTTGTTTCATTTGGTGGAGACGAAGAGGATCGAACTCTCGACCTTACGGATGCGAACCGTACGCTCTCCCAGCTGAGCTACGCCCCCATATACTGTGGATTTTCCCGGGCGACTAACAAAAAACCGCAAGGGATTTTTAATCCGTACAATATATTACCGTAAAGCCGACCGTTTGTCAAGCCAAAACCGCAAAATTCTTCATGAATTTATTCGGGTAAACCGAAGGTCAGCCGGCCGGTCAGCGGCGCCGGCGGCAGCTCCAGCACCGCCGCCCCCAGCTGCTCCGCTTCCGCCCGGATATGGGTGACCAGCACCACCAAGCGGTCCGCATAGCCCGCCGCGATGTATCCGGCCAGCTTCCGCCAGCTTGCCTCGTCCACCCCGCTGAACGGTTCATCCAGCAGCAGCACGTCGGGCTGCACGGCCAGCGCGCGCGCCAGGGCGGCCCGCCGCCTCATCCCGCCGCTGAGCGCCGCCGGACGCTTGTGCGCCGCGTCGGCCAACCCCACCAGCTCCAGCCAAGCCGCCGCTCTCGCGCGGGCATCCGGCCCCTCCAGCACCACCGCCACATTCTCCAGCACCGACAGCCAGGGCAGCAGCCGATCCTCCTGGAACAGCATAGCCGTCCTCTTGCCCTCCAGCCCCGTGAGGCGCCCCTTGTCTGGCTTTTCCAAGCCGGACAGGAGCCGCAGCAGGGTGGTCTTGCCGCAGCCCGACGCCCCGAACAGGCACACCGCGCCGCTCTTCGGGAACCGCAGGGAAACCGCCTGCAGCACCGGCTTTTGCCCGTAAGCGAACGATACGTCCTCCAACGCAATCATGTACCGTCCCCCTCTCCCCCGGTGTTGTAGCGCTTAAGCCGCCGGACAGCCAGCAGCAGCCCCTTCTCCAGCACCATGCTCAGCGCCACCACCACCGCCGTCCAGGCGAATACCTCAGGCGTTTCCAGATACACCTTGGCGTCCTGCAGCTGCCTGCCGATGGACATGGCCGGCCGGCAGATGACCTCCGCCGCGATCCCCGATTTCCACGCGAACCCCAGCCCGGTGGTGGCCGCCGCCAGAAAATACGGCATCACCGAAGGGATCCGCACCCGCACCAGGGTTTTCCACCAGCCCAGCCGGTATACCTTCGCCATTTCCAGCAGCCCCGCGTCCGTCTCCCGGATCCCCTTTTCCACGTTGCCCCAAACCACCGGCACCACCATCAGAAAGGCGATAAACGCCGGCAGCGTGTTGGTGCGGATCCAGACCAAGGCCAGAATGATAAACGAAGCCACCGGCGCGGCCCGCACGATTTTGAGCAGCGGGGACAGCAGCACGTCCGCCGCCCGGAACCGCACCGTCAGCACCGCCAGCAGCGACCCCGCCGCCAGCGCCGCCGCGAACCCGACGGCCACCCGCAGCAGCGAGCCGCCCGCCGCCTGCCAAAACCGCGCATCTCCCGCCAGCCGTCCCAGCGTGCGCGCAACCTGAAGCGGCGCAGGAACCAAAAGTTCCTGCGCCACCAGCAGACTGATCCCCTGCCAGACAAGCAGCCAAAAGGCCGCCGCCAGAAGGGCCGTCCCGATCCGTTTTCCTTTAGCCGAGATAGTAGAGGCTGTCATCAGGCAGCTTTCCTCCGATGGAAGCGGGCTTCGCCGCAAACAGCACGTCGAAATAGCCCTTAATCTGCTTCATCATATCCTGTCCGTCCACATATGTCAAGTTGCAGCGCGGAATCGCCTGCTTGGCCACCGCCGCCTTGGGAATGATCCCGTAGGTCTCGCACAGCGCGGCCGTTCCGTCCACGTCACCGGTCGCCTTTTCGATGGAGGCTTTGTACTCGCTGAGGAACGCCTTGACCGCCTGGGGGTTCTTCTCCACAAACGCGGAACGAGCCACCACGCAGCCCATCATCAGGGTGCTCTCATCCCCTGCGGCATTCTTCCACTCCTTAGTCATATCCAGGGCCACCCGCAGCTTGTCGTTCTTGGCCAGCACCGTGGTCACCACCGGCTCCGGCACCAGCGCCACCCCGGCTTTCCCGGACGCCAGCTGGGTGGCCAGCTCGTCGTTCTCGCTCAGGAACTCCAGCTTCACGTCCTTGTCCGGATCCAGGCCGTTTTTCTCCAGCACATACCGCAGCACGTATTCCGGATTGGCCCCCTGGCCGGTGGAATAAATGGTCTTACCCTTCAGATCCTTCACACTGTTGATAGCCGTGCCGTTTTCCAGAATGTACAGCACCCCCAGCGTGTTGACCGCCAGCATTTTCACCTTGCCGTTCGTCTTGGCATACAGGGCGGACGCCAGATTGGTGGGCACCGCCGCGATATCCGCTTCGCCGCTGGCCACCTTGGCCACCGCCTCGTCCGGTGTGGACAGCACAGAGAAGGTGTAGTCGTTCTGGGCCGTCTTCTCCTCATTGGCTTTCATCAGATTGACCAGGCCAATGCCGGTCGGCCCCTTGATGCCGAATACATTCACCTTGGTTTTCTCCGCCGCCGCGGAAGATGCGGGCTGCTGGGATGCGTTTGAGGAAGCGGTCTCCCCCGTGGAACATCCGGCCAGCAGCGCGCCGGCCAGCAGGACGCTGAGCAGTCCGGCCGTTATTTTTTTCAGTTGCATACGTTCTCCTTCTTTCTCCCATCAACCTATCCGATTCAAGGCTCTCCAAGGAGCCTGGGATCGTCCACATAAATCCGCCGCCCCTGCCGGCGGATAGCGCCGCTCTGCGTCAGCGCGTCCAGCGAGCGGTACAGACTGGAACGCCCGATGTTCAGGGACTGGGCCAGCTCCAGCAGGCTGCCCGGCAGCGTCACCTGACCGTCCTCTCCGCGGTGGGCCAGCAGATACCCAGTCAGCCGTTCGTCCGCCTGCCCGCCGGTAAACCCGGCGATTTTGCCGTTGAGGAAGCGGATGCGCCCGGTGAGGAACCGGATGTAGTTCTCCGCCACTGGAAAATGGGCGCGCATCCACCCGGTCACCAGCTCCTGGGACAGGAACAGCACCACGCAGGGCCGCAGGGCCGCGATTTCCGTCACATAGGATTCTGCTTCGCCGAACAGCGCCGCCGCGCCGAAGACCTCCCCGGTCGTCAGCCGGTTCATCACCACCCGGCGGCCGTCCTCTCCCGGACGGTATACCTGCACCTCGCCCTGCAGCAGAAGCCCCAGCGCCCGGCGGAAGGCATGGCAGGAATAGATCGCCTCGCCCTTTTCAAAGCGCACCGGCCGGGGCGCCTGCGCCCACAGCTGCCGCCGTGTCTCCCCGTCCAGCCCATCCAGAAGGAACAAGCCGTCGGCGGTTTGCCGCATCGCGGCGGTAAACGCGATCTCCTCCATACCACCCCTCCAAAATTGTCCCAAATGGGACAATTACAGGATTAGTATAGCATAGATTTTCCAAAACGCAAGCCCTTTCGTTAAATAAATAACGGTTTTTCTCTTCTCTTTACGCCTCATCCAAAAATCCCCAGAAACCACCTTGTATTTTTTTCGTTTTCCGTGTATGATACTTATAGAAAAAACAGAAATGGCGCGGGATTTACTCCCCCGCCGCGAAAGGAGGCGACGCCCATGCGCGGTATGCGGAATATCCGAAGAAAGACAAGCTACGACAAGGCGCGGGAAATTTTGATGCAGGCGGATTACGGTATCCTGTCCACCACCTGCGGGGACGGTCTGCCCTACGGCATTCCCCTGTGCTTCGCTCTGTCCGGCAATTCGATTTATTTCCACTGCGCCACCGAGGGACAGAAGCTGGACAACCTGGTGCACGACAGCCGTGTATGCCTGACCGCCGTCCTCCACGCGGAGAATCGGCCCGCCCGCCTGACCATGACCTATGAAAGCGCCATGGCGTTCGGCACAGCGCGCATCGTCTACGCCGAGGATGAGCGGCACGCCGCCCTGCGCCTCCTGTGCGCCAAATATTCCCCCGATATGAGCGAGGAAGCCTTGGTCGCCTATTTTAAAAAGCATATCGCCAACACCACGGTGGTGCGCATGGAGGTGGAATACATCAGCGGCAAAAGCAACCGCCCCGGCAAATAGAAAAAGACGGTTCCAGATTCTGGAGCCGTCTTTTTTCGCCTGCATGCACATATTCTCCGAGCCGGCAACGCACACTAGCTTTGTATCAATTGCCGGAAAGGAAGTTGTTCTCGTGATCAAAAACACCATCGAGGCGCCGCTGTGGCCCTCCGTCGATACAATCCCCGCCCAGTACCCTTGGCTGTCCGCCGACGAAACCTGTGAGGTGGCCGTCCTTGGCGGCGGCGTCACCGCCGCCATGTGCGCCCTGCGCTTTGCCGAAGCGGGCATCGACACCGTCCTGGTCAGCGCCAGCCCCGTCGGCTTCGGCGGTTCAGCCTGCTCGAGCGGTATGATGACCCTGGCCAGCGGCGATTCCCTGGTGTCCCTCGTGGAAGAAATCGGCGCCGAACGGGCCATGTCCGCCGCCGAGCTGCTGCTCGGCTCTCTGAAAAACCTGGAAGATTTCTGCGCCTCCACCGAGGACGGCTGCGGCTTCCACCGCAAGGACAGCCTGCTGTATACCAGTGAAGAGGCCTGTACCTCCAAGCTGCGCCGGGAATACTCCCTGCGCCTGCATAACGGCCTGGATGTCGAGCTGCTCAACGCCGACACCGCCAGCGAGCAGTTCACCTTCCCCATGGAAGCGGGCGTGTATACGAAAAACGCCGCCGCGCAGGTGGATCCCTACCGCCTGACCCATGCCGCCGTCCGCGCCGCCAAGGAGAAGGGGGCCCGGATTTATGAAAACACCACCGCCTCCGCCATCAACCAGTCGGCGCAGGACGATATCACCCTGGAATGCTCCACCCATCACCGGATACAGGCCCGGTATGTCATCGTGGCCGCCGGCCTGGAGACGCACCGCTACTGCGGCGGCTTGACCCAGGCGGGCACCACCTACCTGCTGGCCACCGAGCCGGTGGAGGAGTTTGCCGGCTGGCGGGGCACCTGCCTCATTCATCGGGAGGGCGACGCCCGGCAGTATATCACCGTCACCCCCGACCAGCGCATCCTCATCGGCGGCCTGGACAGCAGCGTCCTGGATGAAAAGGGCCGGGTAGCCCGCCTCATCAACCTGCAAAACCTGGCGGAGAAGCGCCATCACGCCCTGGCGTATACCCTGCGGGATATGTTCCCCGCTATCCGCAATATTACAGCGGAATACGTCTGGGCGGCCAAGGACGGCCGCACGTCGGACGGCCTGCCGGTGATCGGCCGCCTGCCCGCCAACAGCCGCGTGGCCTATGCCATGTGCTGCGGCGATAACGGCATCCTCTACGCCGAGGCGGCCGGTCGCCTGCTGCTCGATCAGTATCAGGGCGTGGACAACCAGCAGCTGGGCCTGTTCTCCCCCAACCGGGAATGGCGGATCAAGCGCTAAAGCGCTTGATCCTGGAAAAACCTCTTGCCGGCCCTCTAGGGGGGCCGGCATTTCGCGGCTCTGCCGCGAAACCGCGCTTTTTCTCCGACTCCTTCTCCTATTGAAATAACAGATAATGCTGACTCGTTTTTCAACTCCTGCTCTCTGTAAAATGAAAGAAAACGCTAAAAAACCACTAGCCGACCCTTTAAGCCGGCTAGTGGTTTTCGTGGTTTTCTCTTCAGAAGAAGCCAGCGACAAAAGGGAACCGCGCTTACCCGATGAGCGCCTGGGTGTCCCGCGCGATGACCAATTCCTCGTCGGTGGGGATAACAAACGCCCGCACGGCCGAATCCGCCGTGGTGATCTCCCTTTCCTTGCCGCGGCAGTCGTTGGCCTGCTCGTCCACCTTCAGCCCGAGATAACCGAAGGAGCTGAGAATTTCCCGACGCAGATCGATCTGGTTCTCCCCGATGCCGGCGGTGAAGACGATGGCGTCCACCCCGCCCAGGGCCGCCACATAGCCGCCGATATACTTGACGATCTCATACGTGCGCATATCCCACGCCAGCTTGGCCCGGTCGTTGCCCTCTTCCACCGCCTTGGCGATGTCCCGGTCGTCGCTGGACACGCCGGAAATGCCCAGCATACCGGACTTCTTGTTGAGGATGTTGTCCATCTCCTCGGGAGACAGATCCTCCTTCTCCATCAGGAAGGTGACCACCGAGGGATCCAGCGCCCCTGACCGGGTGCCCATCAGGAAGCCGTCCAGCGGGGTCAGGCCCATGGTGGTGTCAACGACCTTGCCGTCCTTGATGGCCGCAATGGAGGAGCCGTTGCCCAGGTGGCAGGTGATGATCCGGGTGCCTTTCCCGTCCGGCTTGCCCAGCAGCTCGCAGCAGCGAGCGCTGACGAAGCGGTGGGAGGTGCCGTGGAACCCGTACCGCCGGATGCCGTATTTCTGATAGTATTCGTACGGCACGCCGAACATATACGCCTTGGCGGGCATGGTCTGATGGAACGCCGTGTCAAACACCGCCACCTGGGGCACGTCCTTGCCGAAGGCGGCCACGGCGGCGTTGATGCCCTGCACATGGGCGGGATTATGCAGCGGGGCCAGGGAGGAATCCCCCTCGATGTCCGCGAGCACCTTTGCGTCGATGCGCACCGATTTATCATACTTGGAGCCGCCCTGCACCACCCGGTGCCCGATGGCGGATACCTCGGAGAGGCTGTCGATGACCTTTCCTTCCCCTTCGGTCAGAGCCAGCTTCACCTGCTCGAAGGCGGCGGTGTGATCCGGCATGGCGACTTCCTTCGTCACCACCCGGCCGTCTCCCGTCTTGTGGGTGAACCGGCCGTCGATTCCGATGCGCTCGCACAGCCCTTTGGCCACGACCACCTCGCCGTCCATGTCGATGAGCTGATACTTGAGGGAGGAACTGCCTGCGTTGATGACCAGAATTTTCATGCTTGTACTCAATCCTTTCGCGGGTTCGCCCTTTCCCGGGCAACTTCCACAATTGCATTTTGCCCCAAAACAACGTATACTATCATAGTACGGTTTTGCTTGTTTTTCAAGGGCTTTTCTGCCCGAAAGGCGGGATTTTATTGAAAGTTGCCGGAATCGTGGCGGAATATAACCCCTTCCATAACGGCCACGCCCATCAAATCGAACGCACCCGCGCCGCGGACAACGGCTGCGGCGCCACCCACGTCGTCGCCGTCATGAGCGGCCATTTTGTCCAGCGGGGAGAACCCGCCCTGCTGCCCAAGGCCGACCGGGTGAAGGCGGCCCTGCGCGGCGGGGTGGATCTCGTCCTCGAGCTGCCCGTCCCCTGGTGCCTGTCCTCAGCGGAGGGCTTCGCCTTCGGCGCGGTCTCCCTGCTGGACGCCCTGGGCTGCGTGGATGTCCTCAGCTTCGGCAGCGAATGCGGCGACCTCCAGGCGCTGGAGCAGGCCGCCGACGTGCTGGCATCCCCTCGCTTCGCCGATCTGCTCGCCTACCATCTGGAAGGCGGCCTCCCCTTCCCCGAGGCCCGGCAGAAAGCGGCGGCGGAGCTGCGCGGCGGCGTCGCCGCCTTGTTTGAGAGCCCCAACAACACCCTGGGCATCGAATACATCAAGGCCCTGCGCCGCCTGACCTCCGGCATAGTCCCCTTCACCGTGCGCCGCTTCGGCGCCGGGCACGACGCTCGGCTCCCCGCCGGGGACATGGCCTCCGCCACCTTCCTACGTTCCCTCATCGAGGCCGATCGGCTTCTGAACGCCACCGCCTACATGCCCGCCCCCTGCGCCGCCGTCCTGGCCGAGGCCGCGCAGGAAGGCCGCTGCCCCGCGGCTGTTTCCCGGCTGGAACGCGCGCTGCTGGCCCGCCTGCGCACCATGTCGCCGGCGGAATTCGCTTCACTCCCAGCCCTGAGCGAGGGACTGGAAAACCGGCTGGCCTCCGCGGCCCGGCAGGCCGGATCCTACCAGGAGCTGCTGGACGCCGTCAAAACCCGTCGATATCCCCTGACCCGGATCCGGCGGCTGGTCTGGTCCGCCTTTCTCGGCCTGTCCGCCTCTCTCGCCTGGGACGCGGCGGCAGGCCGGTGGAAAAAGCCGCCCTATCTGCGGGTGCTCGGCGCCAACGACCGGGGGCTGGAAATTCTCCGGGCGGTGAAAAACCCCGCCCTGCCCCTGCTGGCCCGCCCCACCCATATCGACCGGCTGGACGCGGATGCCCGCGCCGTGCTGGACGCCGAATGCCGCGCCGCCGACCTGTACGCCCTGGCCCTGCCTCAGCCGCCCCCCTGCGGCGGCGAATTCACCGCCGGCCTCATTCGGCCTTAGCGGGCCGGAAACGTCCCTTTTTTCACAGTCTGAGGGCCTGCGGGCCCTCTTTTTTTTGCGCGCCGCCGACTAGGCCTTGTTTGATAAATGTCAAAACGTCCAAGCGGCGGATCTTTTTCCGCCACTCTGCGTTGATTTTCCTTGCCATACATAAAGTATGGCAGCGTCAAATCGCCTTGATTGACGAAAAAATCTCTCGCCATTGAGCATTCTGCCATTTATCAAACAAGGCCTAAATCACAGCGAATTTTCCATCCGAACAAAATCTGCCAATTCCATCGGCAAAAAATTTCCACCGGTAATCCGGGCGATTCGGTTTACACTATAGTCGGAAACCATCATCGATTCCGGTCCTCTCGGCCGTTCGATTTTGATAGGTCAAACCATTGGAAAGGATGAACCGATTATGTCCAACCAGCCCAAAGCTATGCAGGATCCGGCCATGAAGCAATATTTCGACACCCTGCCCACCAGCGTGCAGGAAACCATTGTGCAAAGCGGCGTGGAGATCAACTCCGTCGAACAGCTCAAGCAGTGCGCCGAGCACTTCATGCAGAAAAACGGATAATCCTCCCTCCCCCGAAACCCCGCAAATCCCGCAAATGCTGAAAAACGCCCGCAGCATTCGCTGCGGGCGTTTCCAACGGAAAACAATCTTATTCGTTGTCGACCTTGTTCATGTGCTCGATGAGGTTCAGCACCTTGTTGCTGTAGCCCCACTCGTTGTCGTACCAGGACACCAGCTTGAAGAAGTTGGAGTTCAGGCCGATACCGGCGGTCGCGTCGTAGATGGAGGTACGGGAGTCGGAATAGAAATCGGAGGACACCACCGCGTCCTCGGTGTAGCCGAGGATACCCTTCATGTAGGTCTCAGAAGCCTCTTTCAGGGTGGCGTTGATCTCTTCCATGGAGGTGGCTTTCTCGGTGCGGACGGTCAGGTCCACCACGGAAACGTCCAGGGTGGGCACACGGAACGCCATACCGGTCAGCTTACCCTTCAGCTCCGGAATAACCAGGGCGCAGGCCTTGGCGGCACCGGTGGAGGAGGGGATAATGTTGCCGGCAGCGGCGCGGCCGCCGCGCCAATCCTTCGCGGAGGGGCCGTCCACGGTCTTCTGGGTGGCGGTGGTGGAGTGCACGGTGGTCATCAGGCC
>CEAA01027274.1_pt1 | contig 10926 bp, 3 predicted proteins | sample 557551 | NCBI WGS metagenome assembly CEAA01 (sample SAMEA3182115, study PRJEB8094) | gut metagenome | biome: human; feature: gut; material: Stool; isolation source: human stools | place: Canada | collected 2013-06-11
TAACTCAAAGGTTCTGAGTTTTCATAGCCTGAAACTGTTACCGTAGCCGCATTGACATAAAGTGCAGAGCAAATACTTTCAAGAAAATTCTTGCACACATTATCAAATCTGTCATCGCTTTCAAGTATTTTCAAAAAGCTCTCGAACTTTTCGTTATAGGTCTTAGCTGGTATTTCCATACAAACAGCCCTCCTCTGCTTATATAAATACGTCTAGCATCATTATAACATATTTTCCGTAAAATCACAAGGGGAATTATAGAAATTTATTTATAATGCACAAAACAAATGACCAAATTTATATATTATTAAAAAACAAGCCCCGTAGTTAAGCTTAAAAAAGTTTAACTGACGGAGCAAATGTGACCGAACCGATAAGCCGAGTTTTGTCGAGTGCGATAATCTATCTGGACTGTACGTCGCCGCACAGCTCTAGCCACCTATAGCCCCAAGTCTGACGAGCAGCCATTGACTTGCAAGCTACCATTGGTGTTGCATCGGATAAGGTTTACATAGCAATGACGTCTCCGCCATTCTGGTGGGCTTTTACCCCACCTTTCCACCCTTACCAACAAAAGTTGGCGGTATATTTCTGTTGCACTGGCTCTAAGGTCACCCTCGGCTGACGTTATCAGCTATCCTGCTCTATGATGCTCGGACTTTCCTCATAAACCTAGAACGTTTACGCTATCGCATAGCTCGCTCACACTATGATTATATCACATGAATGACGAAATGTCAAATATGCCTTTAACACAAGCAGCCCACAGAGCTGTTGTCTGTGGGCTGCAAAACGCCAGAGCCGACATCGGCAATCTGATACTCTGCACTATTTCTTTGTTGTAACTGTCTTTACAGCAGACCATGCACCGTAATACTTTATGCCATTCACTGTGGTATAGGTTCTTACTCTTACATAGTATTTTTTATTTCCGCTAAGCTTTGAAACTGTTACTTTATCTGTCTTATTGCTTGTTATTACCGTTTTCTTTGCTCCGCTGAATGAAGAATTTGTAGCATACTGTATCTCATATCCTGTCGCATGACCCTTTGCGGCATAGTCGATATAGAAGCCCTTGCTCTTAGCTGTAAGCTTCTGTATCTCCTGCTTTGCAGGGTTTATCACGAAAGTCCTTGTTATAGTTCCTGCATATAAGCCCTTTCCAGTTATGACAACAGTTGCTTTTCCCACGTTCTTATTATTTCTGTATGAAACAACATAATCAATGCCCTTTCTAAGTGCTGTACTGCCAAGCTTGACAGTCACGGACGGCGTTTTAAACTTGCCGTCAAAAGAATAGGTCGCAATCGAAAGTGATACAGAGGCAGAAGAAATGCTCTTTGGAGAAAGTGCAGGGATATCAGCTGACTCGACAACTGCCCCACATACCATGCAGCTTCTGTGCTTTCTTCCTTTTACGCCCACAGCCGCAGCCTTGTCTGTTATCCAGTCGCCTGCAACGTGACCCTTGGCCTTTATTTCTGTCTGTGCCTTTATGACCTTTCCGCATACTGAACAGTGTGAACCCTCTGTTTTGCCAGCGGTGGTGCAAGTTGCCGCAACAGCTTTGTCTGTAACGATAGTATGACCCTTTGCCCCAACGTAACCTTCCTTGAAGCTGTCATGGCACTCCATACACTCAACAAGCGTGTAGCCGTCTGTTTCACAGTCTGCCGCTACAACTGTTCTCTTGTAAACATGTCCCTTGGTCTTTATGACCTCTGTATATGTATCCCCACAGCGTGTGCAGGTAAACGTTTTTTCTCCGTCTGTTTCGCAGGCTGGCTTTACTGTCTGTGACGTATAGTCATGACCAAGTGGTGAAGTGAAATTATCCTTGTATATATCACCACAGTTTTCGCAAGTATGGAGCGTATAGCCACCCTTATCGCAAGAAGCCGAAACTATCTTATCGTTGTACTTATGACCTGTTGCATTGATCACCTTGCTGTAGCTGTCACCGCATACAGAACAAGTAAACTTTGTATAGCCGTCATTATCGCAGGTCGGCTTTACTACCTCTGAAATGCCATATGTATGACCCAAAGCTTCCAGCTTTTCAGTATACACATCTCCGCAATCTGCACAAGTGAACGTCTTTACTCCGTCTGTATCGCAAGTTGCTTTCTTTGTTACTTCTGCTGAATAGTTGTGACCTTTTGCCTTTATCACTTCTGTGTACTTATCACCGCAATTTGCACAGGTATATGTGATAACCTCATCGTCTGTACAATTTGCTTTCTTTGTTACCTCTGCGGAATAATTGTGTCCCTTTGCCTTTATCACTTCTGTGTATTTATCTCCGCAGATCGCACAAGTATATGTGATAACTCCGTCGTCTGTACAGTTTGCTTTCTTTGTTACCTCAGAAGCATAGATATGACCTTTAGCTTTTATTACTTCGCTATAGCTGTCACCGCAAGTATCGCAAGTGTAAACACTAACTCCGTCTGTATCGCATGAAGGCTGCTTAACTGTCGTCTTTGTATACTTATGTCCTGTAGGAGCGGTGAAATCATCCTTGTATGTATCTCCGCAGTTTGCACAAGTATGGAGCGTATAGCCTCCCTTATCGCAAGAAGCCTCTGTTACTACGTCATTATACTTATGACCCGTTGCAGGTATCTTCTCTGTATAGCTTTCATTACATTCTGTGCAAGTGTATGTAATAACTCCGTCCTCTGTGCAAGTTGCTTTTTTTGTTATCTTTCTTGTGAGATAGTGCGGTACTATAACATTAGGCTCATCAGCCGTGCCACAGTAAACAACATTTGCGCCGTCTGTAGCAGTGATATAGTAGAGTATCTCCTCGTCTGTGACCTCATAAGCCGCAATAGTTGCCTTGTAAACCGAGCCTGTGGTATTTCTCATATCAACAGACTTCCAACTGTCGGCAGACTTATTTTTATAGTAAAGCGTTGCTCCCGCAACCTTAACATTATCCGTAATATCAGCCGTTATAGCTATAGCCTTGTCTGGCGTCAAAGTTTTCACAGGGGTGTGTACAATAACAGGCGGCTCACCCTCTAATGGACAACAGCTTATAACGTTTGAAGCCTTTGACTCGTTAAGGTCAGTATCCACCACTGTGAAATAATAGTAATAATCTGTGCCTGCCCGAACATTTTCGTCAATGAACGAAAGCTCGTCCGCATTAAGAACAGACTTGTTCACTCTTGTGAAATTCTGCTTCTCAGGCTTTTTGTCAGCATCATATTTTGTTGCTCTGTAAATATTGTAGCCTGCAAGGGTATCATAATCGTCCTGCATCCAGCTAAGAAAGTTCTTGCCAAGCTGACCCTCGCCTGTGAGTGACATAGACTGTGCCGAGCTGTTTGTTATCTCAAACTTAAATCTGCCCCAATCTGTACCTGTGACGAGCCACTTATCGTCAGCCGCCGCAGCTCCCTTTACACGGATATACATTGTGCCAAGGTCGATATAAGGGTCTATCTTGAACTCGCTTACCCATTCACGGGCGTTCGCCCAATCGCCCGATACTGCGAAATCAGTATAAGGCTCGCTTCCTCCGTATGTCACCATAGGCTGAACATCAGAAGCCATATCACGATTGAACTTAACGTGCATTTTAACTGTCTGTGCACCGCTGACCTTGTCTATCCTGTTGCCGTCCTTATCAGTGAGATAAGCCTCGGTGACGAATGGGTAGATTTCCGACATATCGTCATCAAGTGTGAGATAAGGCTCTTGGATAAGGTCATTTTTTGAAACGTTCCAATCGGCATCATAGCACTGCACCTTTACAAGGTCAGGGTTCGTTGTACCCCAATAGTTGCCGGAGATGTCGAAGGTGGTACGATTGTCTGAAGCATCAAAGGACCCGATTGCTCTTATATTATCATAATTATTAAGATAAAACGAATTAAGAATGGCATTATTTGCGAACAGTAGATTATAATGCCTAACTGATGCCCCAACTCTTATTGAAGGTTCCTCATCTTTCTTACCATGATAATTAAGTGCTACATTTTTTTCAAAAAGATCATAAGGATATACTCTTTGGTTGTCATAATTGTCAAAAAGAGTAGTTGTAATGTCATTAGCCTCTATACCATAGTTTTGATATTTCATACTCATGTTAGAGAAATGAGAATTCGCAATGCTTTTGGCATAAAGCGTTCCAAAACTAAATGAACAATTATACATAAAATTACAATGATCTATTATAGTAACATTAAAAGGCCTACCTTTAAGTGCTGAATAGCTGGTATAATTCGCATTATATATATTAACATATTTTAATGACGCATATTTCTCAACATAATCATCATCGAGCAGACCACTATCTTTATAATAGTTATCATTTTTCGTTCCAGTAATTGTCACCGCATTATCTTCAAATCCTTTACCAGGATACATCTCGATAGGCTGTTCTTCTGTACCCTCGGCAATAAATCTGCCCTCTACCTGCAAATAAACGTTGGCACTTGCACCATACTTATTATTAGGGTCAGCAGACCAGAACTGTATCCTTGTGCCAGGCTCAACTGTTACTGTTACGCCCTCAGGGATAAGCACATTGTTTTCAAGTATCCAAAGCTTATCATTTGTAAGGGTCATATCCTCATTGATTATTCCGCTGAGTGCAATGCCATTTTGAACAGTTAAAGTATATGTGGGCTTTGGTTTTATTGTATACACAACTGTATCTTTTTCATCAAGACCATTCTTTGCGGTAATGGTAAAATTGAAAGTTATTTGAATATCATTAGGCGTACCCTCTTTTATCTTAAAACGGATAGGGTTTGATATGCCTGTGAGTTTTTCATCTGTATATGTAAAGCCATTATTTACAGAAGCAAACGTACCCACATCTGACAGTTTGACTTCATCATTTATGAACTCAACGTATTTGTTTGCCACGCCGCCGTCTGAGATTGCGTCAACTTTTACAGTAACATCAGTTGCCGCACCCCACCTGTTCCATACCGCTACACCCATGTCAATAGTTTCACCGGGCTGTGCAATGCCGTCGCCATTATTTGCAGATGAAACATCTTGATAATCAAGAGTGTAGACTTCATCAAGTGTCAGATTAGGATGTGCTTGTCTTGTTAAGCTATCACGGATATTAAGTTCAGGATAACTACGAAATCCATATGCCCTGCTTGTAGTGGCACTGCAAAGCTGACCCATTATATATCTTGAGCTATACTTTGATTTATCTGTATACTTGCTTCTGAGTATCGCCGCTGCCGCCGCAACATTTGGTGTTGCCATTGACGTACCGCTCCAACAAGCATATCTGTTTCCTGGCAATGTGCTATATATACCAACACCTGGCGCTGCCATTTCGTATTCACAACCCGAACCCTCTTTAAAATCCCAGTTTGAGAAATAGGCAAGGCTCTTATTATTGTCAGTTGCCATTACGCCAATAACATACTTATATCCTGCTGGGTATATATCCTCTGTAAACAGATAGCCCGCTTGCTTTGCGTCAGTTGTCGGCAAGCCGTCATTACCTGCCGCCGCAACGAGAACACAGCTTGGAAAAGCGTCCTGCAATGCGCTTTCAACGAGATATGACCTGCCTGTTCCACCGAAGGACATATTGATAACATCTGCGCCATTGTCAGCGGCATACTTTATCGCCTTGGCGATATCTGTGCTTGCAAAGCTTCCGTTCGCCTGACCTGCCCTTACGCACATTATCTTTGCACCATATGCAACGCCGACTCCGCCGCCATTGCCAGGGGTCATTGCGATTATGCCTGCAACGTGTGTGCCGTGACCATGCTCGTCCATAGGGTCGCTGTCGCCTTCAACAAAGTCTACGCCATGAACATCATCAACATAGCCATTGCCGTCATCATCAATGCCGTTGCCGGGTATCTCTCCCTCATTCACCCAAATGTTGTCTGCAAGATCTTTATGGGTATAGTCAACGCCCGTGTCGATAACAGCCACAACAGTACCTTTGCCGGGGGCTTCCTTTTTAGCAGGATCAAAACAATCTTTCCATACGCCTGTTACGTCCATGCAAGGAAAATGAGTTTCAGCGTTTATTTCCTCATCGGTTGCCGCAACAGTTGTTGTGTCTGTCTTTTCCCACACAAAGTCAGGCTCAGCCGACAGAATGTTTTCATTGTCCGACAGCTTGTCCACAGTTGCCCAAACGTCCTCCGAGGTGGTCGCTTCATAGAACGTCTTATAAGGGGTCATGCCGTCCTTTTCGGCAGTGTTTTCTGCCTTTGTTTCAAGAATAAACTCAACGTCTTTCAGATCATACTCGGCGCAGATATCGCTTTCATCATCAAGATAAGCCGATTCTTCACCCTCTGCATGATAAGAAAGCACCGAGAACAGCACTTTGCCAGGAGTTATCTCCGTGCTGTCACGATATTCCTGTTCAGCCTCCATATCCGAGATAGGGTCATAAGCGTGCTGAGTTTTGTCAGCCTTGTCTGCACTGCTTTCTGGCTGCTGAGCCTTGTTTTCTGACTGCTCAGTACCGCTATAGCTCTCTGCATCAGCCGTTTTGCCGCTTTCTTCAGCCGAAGCTTTCACCACAGCATTTTCGTCATACAAAACACCACTCAATGCAGTGGATTGAAAACTCAATCCCAAACACAGAAGCAATGCTACTATTTTCTTACTGTTCATAATTTTTCCTCCCTAACCTTATTTTATTTTGTATTTTAACTGTAACTAATTATCGTTGTATTCATTATAGCACATTAAAAATCAAATTTGTTAAGCTGTCAGCTTAGTTAAACGTTTTCGAAAAATATTTTTTTATTTTAACAATTATTTTGTCCATGATATTTCTCTATGCACTGTTTACAATTTACAAAAAATGTGATAGAATTAAAATAACCAAATCAAGGGAGCGTAAAAAAATGAGAACTTGTCCTCACTGTGGCAGCGAGCTTCACGATGATTCTACTTTCTGCTTTGCCTGTATGTCCATCGTCAACGAGCGTAAAGAATTACTTATAAAGGTAAACACGTCACGCAAAAGAACCATACCAATGGTTTGTGTTGCAGTCGCTATCATAGCCGCATCGTCAGTGTTTGCCGTTGTCAGCAAGAAAAACAATGCCGTAGAAACTAAAACACCTGAGCCTGCAAAAGCTGTGACAACTTCTGCCACTGTAACGACCATACCGCAGACAACGACTGCCGCCACAACAACTGTACCTACTACCACCACCGCACCTGCACCAACGGCAGATGAGATAGACAAAATTTCAGGCGGTATTAGGCAGGCTTCCACAGGCACAGCAGGCACCACGACCACAGCAACCGCTTTACCCGTAGAACAAGAAGTTATTCAAGTACAGCACGAAGAGCAAAATGACTATCAGCCAAATGAAGCACAGCAGGAGGAAAACACAGCTCCAGCCGAGCCCGAGCCGTCATATTATTCCGAGGACGGAGCAAATGAGCTAAGCAGAATACTCGTAGACAAAATAAATAAAAAACGTGAAAGCAGAGGCTATGCACCTCTGAGGGTCTGCGGACAGCTTGACAGCCTGTTAGCATTAAGCCTTGAAACAATGACTAATGTACAAAGCGAGGGCGAGATCGATACTTGGAATGAAATAACATTGGATAAGCTAAAAAGCAACCTCAGCGACGTTGGACTTCCCTCAGACAGTGAATTTATAAGGGTAAGCTATGTAATGAACTGCTGTAAAAGCTATGATGAAGTATTTGAGTATGCCAAAAAAGTAAATTTTTCAAACGAGCTTTTCACTGATGACGAAGGCGACCTTACAGTTTATTCCCAAAGACTGGATTACAAATATTTCGGCTGCGCAATATATGATATGTGTCGTAGCCAGCTAAAACCTAACGGTGATTATTCATCCACTTCCGAATACGTCTGCGAAATTTGGCTAATGAAATAAGCAAAATTAAAGTTTACAAATCATCTTATAATTAGCCTTGATATATTGTTTACAATTCACAAAAATTATGCTAAAATAAACGTATGCTTTTAAGCTCTTAGCTTTATCAGTAAATAATATAACAAGGGAAAAACGTCTATGAAGTTCAATATCAAAAAGGTCACAGCCGCATTTTTAAGTGCGGCAATGCTCACCACAGGCTCGGCTCAGCTTTCTGTTTTTGCACAGCAGACGCTTAAATACGAAGCCGAAAACGGCACTTTAGGTGGCTCTGCCTATATCCAAACAGACAGCTCCGCATCAGGCTCTAGGTCAGTTCGTTTTTCAGACTCAAGCTGCACATGGTCACAGACTGTTACAGTCAGCGAAAGCGGATACTACAAAATAAAGCTTTACAGCCGCGGAGAAGGCTCGAATAAGATAAACAACCTTTCTGTAAACGGCTCAAATGCAGGCACTTTCAGCAGTGCAAACGGCTCTGCCTATAAAGCGTCCACAGTAAATGGTATTTATCTCAAAAAGGGTCAGAACACTGTCAAAATAACAATGTCGTGGGGATATTTTACTCTCGACTACATAACCATTGAAAAAATGAGCGTTTCAAATGCCTACACCGCCGCTGAAAATCTCGTTGACCCATACGCTTCACAAAGCACACAGCGCCTTTACAGCTATATGAAAGACGTTTACGGCAAAAAGGTCATAACAGGACAGTATTGCGACGGTGGCCTTAACGGCACTGAGTTCAAAGCTATAAAGTCCGCCACAGGTCAGACCCCTGCTATGTTGGGTCTTGACTTTATGCGCTATACTCCATGCCGTGTCCAGAACGGTGACACCTCTGACGCTGTCGAAAAGGCTATCGAGTTCTCACGGGCAGGAGGAATAGTAACATTCTGCTGGCATTGGAACGCCCCTGACAAATATCTTCTCTCAGGTACAGACGGCGGAAATCCACGTTGGTGGGGTGGTTTTTACACCAAAAACGTTGATCGCTCAAAGTTCTCGCTTACCAAAATAATGAACGGCTCAGACCCTAAGGGCTACAACACTCTTATGAGCGACGTTGACGAGATCGCCAAACAACTCAAACGTCTTTCTGACGCAGACGTTCCGGTACTGTTCAGACCGCTCCACGAGGCAAGCGGCGGTTGGTTCTGGTGGGGTGCAGACGGCTCGGAAGCCTACAAAAAGCTTTGGCAGGCAATATATGACAAGCTCACGAATGAATACAAGCTTGACAATATCATATGGGTATGGAATGGTCAGGCGGCAAATTGGTATCCTGGCGACGAATATGTCGACATAATCGGAGAGGATATCTACCCAGGCACAAGAGATTATTCAGCCCAAAGCTCAAAATATCTTGAAGCCACAGACTATTCACCAAACGGAAAAATAGTTGCCCTTACAGAAAACGGCTGTCTTTTCGACCTTGACAAAGCCTTTGATGCAAACACCGCATGGTCATATTTTGGCACATGGAGCGGTGAATTTTGCATATCAAGCTCTGAGAAATATACCGAGAAAAGTATGTGGCAAAAGGTCTATAACAGCGACTATGCCGTGACACTTTCAAGTCTGCCCGACCTGAAAAGCTATCCTATCAGCAGTGATAATACACAAATAACTCTTGACTCCACGTCAAAAGAAGTCACATACGGCGACAGCATTACCCTAAAAGCCAGCGTGACCTCAGACACTCCTCAGACAGTAACATGGAAAAGCTCCAACACAGCCGTTGCCACAGTAAAAGACGGCATTGTGACCGCCACGGGCAAAGGCACAGCAAAGATAACAGCCTCCCTGCCTAACGGAAGGTCTGCCGTCTGCACTGTAAAGGTCACCACAAAAAAGCTTCCAACATCAGGCTATTCCTATGCAAGCACTGCACAATACACAGGCAGTGCAATTATTCCGACAGTCACTGTTAAGGACGGAAGCAAAGTTCTACGTCAGAACATCGACTATCGTGTGATAGTCACGAACAATGTTAAAATCGGTCACGCTAACATCACTATCTCAGGCATGGGCAACTACTACGGCAGTTATACCGCAGGCTTTGACATTATCCCTGCCAAGCAGACCATACAAAAGCTTGAAACAAGATACAAAGGCTTCTTTGTAGATTGGGCGCAGAAAGGCTCTGCCACAGGCTATGACATTCAGTATTCCACCAGTGCAAACATGAGCGGTGCGGCTTCCAAACACCTCACTGCCAACAAGCCAGATAACCTGACAATAAGTGGTCTGACAGCCGATAAGACATACTACGTCCGTGTGCGTTCCTACACAAACGTTGGAAGCAAGACCTATTATAGCCCATGGTCTGACATAAAAAGCATAAAGACCGCAAAATATGATATCACAAAAGCTTCCGTTTCTGGCATTTCCACCAAGGCATACACAGGCAAGGCTATAACGCAGAACATTACTGTGAAATACAACGGCACTGCCCTGAAAAACGGAACTGATTACACAACTTCCTACTCAAACAACAAAAAGATCGGCAAGGCAATTGTCAAGATAACAGGCAAAGGCAAATATGGTGGCATTATCACAAAGAACTTTACCATAAACCCTGCCAAGCAGGAGATACAGAAGCTTACGTCTAAATCCAAAGCATTTTTCGTGGATTGGGCGCAGAAAGGCTCTGCAACGGGCTATGAGATACAGTATGCAACTAACTCCAAGTTTACAAACGCAAAGAAAGTCACCATAAAAAACAACAAAACCGACAAGACCACAATTTCCAAACTTAGCGGCAACAAGAAATATTACGTTCGTGTTCGTTCGTACACGACAGTGAACGGCACAAAATATTACGGTGCATGGTCGGTTTCAAAGAGCGTGACTACCAAAAAATAAACACAAAAGCACTCCTAGCGAAATTTGAAATGCTCCCCTTTTGTTAGACAATGTGGTATAATAGAAATATACCAATAAAAGATCTAACAAAAGGGGCATTTTTATGCCAAAAGGAAAGCCGAACAAAAGATACACACCGGAATTCAAAATCAAAGTAGTGGAAACAATGCACAGAGAAAAG
>CEAA01010253.1_pt1 | contig 10785 bp, 8 predicted proteins | sample 557551 | NCBI WGS metagenome assembly CEAA01 (sample SAMEA3182115, study PRJEB8094) | gut metagenome | biome: human; feature: gut; material: Stool; isolation source: human stools | place: Canada | collected 2013-06-11
GGGTGGATCGTTCCGGTTTTTATGTTATATTGAAAATCGTTTTACGCCAGCTTGGCTTCCAGACGCTCCCGGATGGCCTTGATAAAGCCCTCGCTGTCCACGGGAGTGGGGGTGATGCCCTCGGCCAGGCCGCACAGGTCCTTGGTCATGATGCCGTCGTTCAGGGTCTGCAGGCTGGCTTCTTCCAGTGCCTGGCCAAAGTGCACCAGCTCCGACAGATCATCCAGCTCACCGCGCTTCTTGAGTGCGCCGGACCATGCAAAGATGGTGGCCATGGGGTTGGTGGAGGTCTTTTCGCCCTTCAGATACTTATAGTAATGGCGGGTCACGGTGCCGTGCGCAGCCTCGTACTCATACTTGCCGTCGGGGCTCACCAGCACGCTGGTCATCATGGCCAGCGAACCAAAGGCGGTGGACACCATATCGCTCATCACATCGCCGTCGTAGTTCTTGCAGGCCCAGACAAAGCCGCCCTCGCTGCGGATGACGCGGGCCACGATGTCGTCAATGAGGCTGTAGAAGTAGGTAATGCCGGCAGCCTCAAATTTTGCCTTGTATTCGGCGTCGTACACCTCCTGGAAGATATCCTTGAAGGTGTGGTCATACTTCTTGGAAATGGTGTCCTTGGCACCAAACCACAGGTCCTGCTTCACGTCCAGTGCGTAGTTGAAGCAACTGCGGGCAAAGCTGCGGATGGAATCGTCCTTGTTGTACTGGCCCTGCAGCACACCGGGACCCTCAAAATTGAACACAGTGGCACGCTGCTCGGTGCCGTCGGCACCGGTGAACAGCAGCTCTGCCTTGCCTGCACCGGGAATGCGGAACTCCGTGCACTTGTACACGTCACCATAGGCATGGCGGGCGATGGTGATGGGCTTTTTCCAGTTCTTGACCACCGGCTTGATGCTGTCGATCATGATGGGGGCACGGAACACGGTGCCGTCCAGCACGGCGCGGATGGTACCGTTGGGGCTCTTCCACATCTCGTGCAGCTTGTACTCGTCCATGCGCTGGGCATTGGGGGTGATGGTGGCGCACTTGACCGACACGCCATACTTCTTGTTGGCAAGAGCAGCGTCCATGGTCACCTGGTCGCCGGTGGCATCGCGGTTGGGCAGGCCAAGGTCATAGTATTCGGTCTTGAGGTCCACAAACGGAAGGATTAGTTCGTCCTTGATCATCTTCCACAGGATGCGGGTCATCTCGTCGCCGTCCATCTCGACGAGGGGCGTGGTCATTTTGATCTTTTCCATAGCAGGGTTCCCTTTCCTCTCTGATGGTTTTTCTATCCTCAACCACGCGCCGCCATGCGCCGCGTGGGCGGGCAGGTTTACTTGCGGTAAGCGGCCGCCAGCTTTTCCAAAGCCGGCAGGCTGCGCTTTACTTTTTCGGTGTCGATACAGTAGGCAAGGCGCACATAGCCCTTGACGCCAAAGGTATCGCTGGGCACCAGCAGCAGGTCGAACTCGCGGGCCTTCAGGCAGAAGGCATTGGCGTCCTCCTCCAGTGCCTTGGGGAAGATGTAGAAGGTGCCGCCGGGGCGCTCCACCTCAAAACCCAGCGCGGTGAGCTTATCGTACAGCAGGTTCATGTTGGTCTCGTAGACGCTCAGGTCGCTTGTGACCTCCTGGCAGCGGCCCACGGCCCGCTGGATGATGCTGGGCGGGCAGTTGTGGCCGGTAAAACGGGAGATCTGGGCCATCATATCCACCAGAATGTCCTCCCCCTCACAGCCCGGACGCACGGCCACATAGCCAAGGCGCTCGCCGGGCAGGCTCAGGCTCTTGGAGTAGGAGAAGCAGGTGAGAGTGTGGGGATAGAAGGCTGCCGGGTAGGGCACCTTCTTGCCGTCAAAGGCGATATCCCGGTAGGGCTCATCGCTCACGAGGAAAATATTGTGGCCAAAGGCCTTGCTCTTCTCGGTCAGGATGTCGGCCATCCGGGTGAGGGTCTGGGCCGAATAGACCACACCGGTGGGATTGTTGGGGGTATTGATGAGCACACAGGTGGTCTTTTCGCCGATCATCTGCTCAAAGGCATCCAGATTGGGCTGGAATGCCGGGGCCTGCGGCGGCACCACTTTGAGCACCGCACCGGTGCCGGCCACATAGGGGCCGTACTCCGGGAAGTAGGGCGCAAAAGTCAGCACCTCATCACCGGGCTGGGTGACGGCACGGATGGCATGGGCAATCGCACCGGCAGCACCGGTGGTGGGGAAGATGTGCTTCTGCTCATAGGGCAGGCCGAAGGTCTTTGCCAGATGGGCCGCCACGTCGGCGCGGAAGCCGGGGTCGCCCTGGCTGGGGCAGTAGCCGTGCAGGTTCACCGGTTCCTCGTTGGCCAGCAGGTCCTGCATGGCGGCGGTAAATTCCGGCGGGCAGGGCACGCTGGGGTTGCCCAGCGAGTAATCGAACACATTCTCGTAGCCGATCTCGGCGGCACGTTTTTTTCCGTACATGAAAGTCTCGCGGATCACGCTCTTGTTGCCGAGCATGGCGCGGTAGGTCTCATTCAGCATAATACTTCCCCCTGGATTTATGATTGATGTGCCGCCGTATAGCTCTGCTCCACCTTGATGATGCAGTTATAGGTGGGGTCCTGTTCCTTGATGAACTGCTCCATCTGGGTCAGCAGCTCCACCTTGTCCCCGGCATAGCCCGCCGGGAGCACCAGATCAAAAAGCACATTCGTGTGGGTCTTGCCCGGCACGATGCGCAGATCGTGCAGTGACAGGGCCGGGTTCAGCTGGCGGAGTTTTTCGGTCAGACGGGTGCGCAGCACCCCCACCGCAGCATCCGAGGTCACGATGGGATCGTAGTGGATGGTGACCATGAGATGGTCATTCTTCATAAAATTCCGTTCGATGTTGTCGATCAGGTCGTGGGCGTCCAACGGATCCTGCTCGGCAGGCAGTTCCACATGCAGCGAGGCAAACTGGTGCCCCGGGCCGTAGTCGTGCACCATCAGGTCATGCATGCCCAGCACGCCGGGGTAGCTCATCACAGTCTGCTCGATGTGATCCACCAAGTCATCGCTGGGGCGTTCGCCCAGCAGCGGGCTGAGGGTGTCCATCACCAGACCCCAGCCGGAGATCAGAATGAACACGGCCACGCCCACACCCATCAGACCATCCAGAATGTTCCAGCCGGTCAGGCGGCACAGAATGGTGGCAATGAGCACCGCACCGGTGCTCAGCACATCGTTGCGGCTGTCCGCCGCCGTGGCAATGAGGGTCTCGGAACCGATGGTGCGGCCGACGGTGCGGTTGAAGCTGCTCATCCACAGCTTGACCAGAATGGAAGCGACCAGCACGGCAACGGTCAGCAGACTGAACTGCACCGCTGTGGGATGCAGCACCTTGACCACCGACTCCTTCAGCAGGGAAAAGCCAATGCCCAGTACCGTCACGCTGACCACCAGCCCGGCCAGATACTCATACCGGGCATGGCCGAAGGGGTGTTCCGCGTCCGGTGCTCTGGACGCCAGCTTGAACCCCACCAGACTGACGATATTGGACGATGCATCCGACAGGTTGTTCAGGGCATCGGCCATGATGGCGATGGAACCGAACAGCGTGCCCACGGCGAGCTTGCCCAGGCAGAGCAGAACATTGCACACCATGCCCACGATGCTGGCCAGATTGCCATAGGCGGCCCGGGTGTGCGGGTCCTGCGGATTGTCGGGGTGACGGATAAACAGACGGATCAACAACTGCGTCATAAAAAACCTCCCGGGCAGCGCTGGCAGCCTGCATACCCAATGTCCCTAGTATAGCATTTTGCTTTATGGTTTTAAAGTGGTTTCCGGAAAACTTTGCCCGGTATACAAAGACCCCGGCGGGGTGTGTGCCCTGCCGGGGTCGATTTTGCAAATAAGGGCCCGCCTTACTTTTCAGAAGGCTTGCTCAGGTCCACGCTGCGGATGATCTTGCGCACCGGCAGGATGCTCTTGGCATTCATGGACAGCTCGTCCACGCCCATGCGCAGGAAGGTCTCGGTGAGGGCGGTGTCGGCACCCAGCTCACCGCAGATGCCCACCCAGATGCCGTGACGGTGGCCGGCTTCGATGGTCATCTTGATGGCGCGCAGCACAGCGGGATGGTGCGGGTTGAAGAAAGGCTCCAGCTTTGCGTTCTGGCGGTCCAGAGCGCAGGTGTACTGGGTCAGGTCGTTGGTGCCGATGGAGAAGAAGTCGCACTCCTGTGCCAGCTCGTCCGCGATCAGCACGGCGGCGGGGGTCTCGATCATGGTGCCCACTTCAATGTTCTGGCCCATCTTTACGCCCTCAGCGGCCAGCTCTGCACGGCACTCCTCCAGGACGGCCTTGGCGTCCTGCAGCTCCCGCAGGCTGGTGATCATGGGGAACATGATGCTCATGTTGCCGTAGGCCGAGGCCCGCAGCAGAGCCCGGAGCTGGGTCTTGAAGAAGTCCTTCCGGGTCAGGCAGATGCGGATGGCACGGTAGCCCAGGGCCGGGTTCTCCTCGTGGTCCAGCTTCATGTAGTCCACGGTCTTGTCGGCGCCGATGTCACAGGTGCGCACGACCACCTTGCGGGGAGCCAGGCTCTCCACCACCTGCTTGTAAGCCTCGAACTGATACTCTTCGGTGGGGAAGTCCTTGCAGTTCAGGTAGACGAATTCGGTGCGGAACAGGCCCACGCCGCCGGCGTCGTTCTGCTGCACAGCACCCACGTCGCCCATGCCGCCGATGTTGGCAAACACGTTGATTGTCTTGCCGTCCAGCGTGGTGTTGGGCTTGCCCTTCAGTTCCTGCAGCAGGGCCTGCTTTTTCTGGTCCTCCTGCTGGCGCTTTTTCAGACTCTTGAGCAGATCGGGGGTGGGGTCCACATACACACAGGCATTGTAGCCGTCCACCACGGCCATCTTGCCGTCCCAGTCATCCTGGATATCCTTGCACTGGATCAGGGCAGGGATGTTCATGCTGCGGGCCAGAATGGCGGTGTGGCTGTTGGAGCTGCCCTCGCGGGTGATGAAGCCCAGCAGCAGGCTCTTGTCCATGCGCACCGTCTCGGACGGGGCCAGATCCTCGGCCACCAGAATGCTGGGCTCGGTGCCCTGCAGGCTGGCATTGTCCACCCCCTGCAGGATGTCCAGGATCGCCTGTGCAATGTCGATGACGTCCGCACTGCGGGCCTGCAGATACGGGTCATCCATGGCTGCGAACACGGCAGCCTGATTGTCGCCGGCGGTCTTGACAGCGTACTCGGCGCACTTGTGCTGGCCGTTGATGATCTCCTTGATGGCATCCACAAAGTCGTCATCTTCCAGCATCATGGCGTGGATGTTGAACACTTCGGCAATGTCCTCGCCTGCTTCGGCCAGTGCCTTTTCGTACAGAGCAGTCTGCTGCTCAATGGCTTTCTGCTGGGCAGCCTCAAAGCGGGCCACCTCTGCAGCGGTGTCGGCGATCTCTGCGGTGGAGATCACGGTGTCCTTTTTCTTATAGATCTTCAGCTTGCCGATGGCAATGCCGTTCAGAATGCTTCTACCGGTGCCTACCTGCATCGCTCATTCTCCTTCTTACTCATCCATTTCAAAAAAGCCCCCGCAGATCACTCCGCGAGGGCTGTGGCATCACGGCGGGATCAGACGTTCTCGGTCAGGAACTTCTGAATTGCTGCAGCGGCTGCCTCTTCATCGTCGCCTTCTACCTTGATGGTGATGGTCTCGCCCTGCTTGACACCCATGCCCATCAGAGCCATCAGCTTGCGCATGTCGCAGCTCTTGCCGTCCTTCTCGAGGGTGGCGGTGCTGGCAAAGCCCTTCACGGTCTTGACGAGCAGGCCGGCCGGACGAGCATGGATGCCGCAGGCATCCTTAACGGTATACTGGAATTCCTTCATAATCATTTTCTCCTTATTTGATTTTCCTGTGCCCGGCGCTGCAAACTCCAGCACATGGGGCGTAAAAATACAGGAAAAGTTTATACATCTATTATAAACCCTGCACCGTCTTTTTGCACCGTTCTATATTGCTGATTTTTGCGGCAAAATTTTGGTAGTTTTGAACATACAAAAGCTCCAAAAATGCTCACTTTTTACATTTTTTCATTTTTGTTTGCAAAATTTATGCATTCTGCGACCCAATTTTCCATGCAAAACCGGTTGTTCGTTCCGGGACCGTACCGGTTTTGCCGGGAGTTCCGGCCCGCATCACTCCACGGGGTAGCCTTCGGCGTCCAGCGGCAGGGACGCATAATCCACCGCCTGGGCCTGCTCTCCGGCCTCCCCGGAAGTCTGCTGCGCCGCGTCGCCGGTCAGTTCTTCGTCATGGCGCTCGCCCCAGTCGCCGCTGTAGTCCTCCCCGGAGGTCTGCTGCGCGTCCAGTTCCTCGTCGTGCCGTTCGCCCCAGTCCCCGCTGTAGTCCTCGCCGGAAGTCTGCTGGGCTTCGGCCATGGCCGTCTGCAGGTCCTTCAGACCCACCACCACGCCGGAGGGCCGCTCCAGCAGGTAGGCTCCCACAGCCTTTTTGCGCCACACCAGCAACACCCCGTAGCGGCTGGTCTCGCCGCTGCTGGCCGCCGGGATCAGGGCCGTCCATTTTTCCACCGTTTTGCCCTTGCAGCGGGTCAGATCCATGCCGCTCTGCTGCACCACCCCATTGAAGGCGGAAAAGCTGTCGTCCCATTTGCGGGGGATTTTGACTTTGTCGGCGGTGATGGACGCACCGTCCACCTCCAGCCCGTAGCCGGTGAACCAGGTCTGGATGTCCTGTGCGCTCTCGATCTTGTTCACCGACGCCGCAGCCGTCACCGTGCGGGTGCTGATGTAGCGCCCCAGCAGCGCGCTGCACACCACCAGGGCACAGCACATGGCCCCCAGCCCCAGTTTTTTCAGGCTCGTTCTGCTCAACGTGATCACAAACATATCGCCCTGCCTCCCCAGCACCATTTTTGCGTTGCACACTCTGGAACCAGTGTATGCACCGCCCGGGGCCGGTATGCGGCACAAAAAAGGAGCCGCCGCACGCTTTTTCCGTGCGGCAGCTCCCCTATGGGGTCAGTGTGCTTTTGTAAAATCCGCCGGGCAGACGCAGCCCTTTTGCCGCAATACCTGCTGCAGCACCCGGGCCACCCCGTATTCCGTGTTGGGCGGGGCCAGATACGGCACCCGGCTGCGCAGCTCCGGGCTGCCGTTTTCCATCAGGAAGCCGTAACCCACGGCCTCCAGCATCTCGATGTCGTTGTAGGTGTCGCCAAAGGCCATCATGGCACCGGATGGGATGTCCAGCAGCCTGCTCAGACGCTCCACAGCCTTCCCCTTGGTCACGCCCGGGTTGGTCACGTCGATCCAGCATTTGCCGGACACCGCCACGGCCAGTTCCTGCCCGAAGCGGGGGCCGTAGACCTTCTCGTACACCTCCTGCGCATTGTCCTGCGGCAGATAGATGGTAAACTTGTCCACTGCGGCGTCGATGGTGTACAGATCCGACACATAGGCAATGCGGTTGTAGAAGTTGCGGTATACGGCATCATAGCACCGGTCACAGGGGCGCAGGTAGGCGCTCTCCAGCCCGCAGACCACAAAGGAATCCCCGTTTTCCTCCGCGCAGGCCGTCAGCCGGTGCCAGACCTCCGGCTCCATGCGGGAGACGAACAGGTCCTTGCCGCGCCAGCGCACAGCGCCGCCGTTGTCGGCCACCAGAAGGGTCTGCTCCAGCACCGGAGCAAACATCTCTTCCAGCTTGTACAGCGGCCGCCCGCTGGCAGCCGCGAACAGGATATCCTGTCCGGCCAGCTCCTGCACAAGATGCAGAAAATCCGGCGGCAGCTGACTGTGCCCGTCCAGCAGGGTCGCGTCCATGTCCGACGCGATCAGACGAATGCGGTCCATCGCACTCCTCCTGTCATCCCATGTAGCTGATGTTGGCATCCAGCTCACCGCTGTAGCCGTTGATGCGGGCCTTCTCGGTGCCCTGCCACATATCGCAGTCGATGGGGCTGCTGGACACGCCGTAATGGGCGTTCCAGATGGTGTACTTGCGCAGGGCGTCCAGGTCCACCCGCTTGCGGAACCAGGTGGTGGAAGCGTACACGCCGGGCTTGTAACCCAGGTCCTTGACTTCCTCGCAGAAGGCGATGGCACACTTGGTGCGGTCCTCCTTGCCCAGGCCATCGGCACGGCCGGTGCCGTTGGGAGAGGTGGAAGCCTCGGTATCATAATAGATGGGGTAGTCCAGCTTGCGGCCGTTCAGCACCCAATTGCAGCCCTGTGCTTCCTCGCGGGCCTCGTCCTCGGTCACCGCCTGGGTGAAGAAATACACGCCCACCTTCAGGCCCGCGTTGCGGGCGTTGGTGAAGTGCTCTTCAAACATGGGGTCCTGCACCAGCGTGCCGCTGGCACCGTAGCCGCGGTAGCCGATGCGGATGATCACAAAGTTCACGCCCGCCTTCTTCACCTTGTTCCAGTCGATGTTGCTCTGGTACTTGGACACGTCGATGCCGAAGTTCACATTCTTCTGCATCACGCCGTCGGCGTCAAAGTAATACAGCTTGCCGTCCACAGACTGGATACCGGTGACCGGCTTATGGGTGGAGGCGCTGTAGTAATAGGTCTTGCCGTTCTTGGTCAGCCAGCCGGTGTATTCCTCCTGGTTGTCCTTTTTGCCGAACAGCCAGTTCCACAGCCAGCTGAAAAAGCCGTTCTCGTCGCCCAGGTCGATGCACTGTGCCTCGGCCTCATCCAGGGCACCCTCGTCCAGCGCCTTGCGGATCTGCTCGTCGGTCAACAGCATGGTCCCCTCCGGCGTGCGGCCGGACAGGTCATTCTCTGCGGCGTCCGTTTCCTCCGGGGGTGCCTGCGGGTCCTGTGCGGCCAGCTCCGGCGTTTCCTGCTGCAGGATCACCGGGCTGTTCTCCTGTGCGGTCTCTGCCGTTTCCGTGCTTTCCGTGGTGTCCGGCTCTGCGTCCTCCGCGCGGCCCGGCACCAGCGGGTCCGGTTCCTCTGCGGTGTCCTGTGCAGGCTCCGCCGGGTTCTCCGCTGCGGCGGGCTCTTCGCCCTGCTCTGCGGTCGTCTCAGACTCCGCGGTCTGTGCGGCAGGCTGCTCGGCGGCTTCCGGCTGTGCCTGTGCCGTGGGTCCTTCCGCCGCCCGGGGCTCTTCCGTGCTGTCCGCAGCGCATTTTTCCGAAGAAGCCGCCGCCTCGGTCTGTTTCTTCCCGAAGAGCTTTGTTTTCTGCTCCGGTTCCGTCCCGCTCTGCTGCCGGACGATGGGCTGCACCGTCACAACCCCCTGCAGGTCGGCCAGATTCATGGCCGCCCCCAGACCGCCGACGGCCAGCACCATGGCCATGGTAAAAACAGCCGCAGCCTTGCCCCAGCCGCGTGCCGAAGATCTGTTGTTCCAAATTCGTTTCATGCCGTACTTCTTCGCCTCCGGATCCCTGTTTTGGTTATAGTCTGCCGCCGCAAAAGCGGACGGCCATTCATGCATTTTCACACAGGTTCAGTATACACCCGATGCCGTCCCGCCGTCAATCGGCTGGACTTTGCCGCCGCGGCCGCCGCGCACGGGCAGGCATGCGCCTGCGCACCCGAAAAATGCTCCAAAAGGGATACGTTTCGCTGGGGCAAAACATTGCACAAAGCCGAAATTTCCTGTTTTTGCCGCCGGAAATCCCGTTTTTTCTTGCTGTCTTGACAGGTGTATGGTATTATACTTGACATGCAGTTTCTCTGCGGCGTACCGCGCCGCAGACCGGAAAGGTTGGTTATTTATGGAAAATGTGAAAGATTTTTTAAAGCGCAAGGACATCGTCATTTCTCCGCAGCGCTACCTCATTGAAGCACTGGGCGCCATGGCACAGGGCCTGTTCGCCAGTCTGCTCATCGGCACCATCATCAAGACGCTGGGCCAACAGACCGGGCTGGAGATGCTGGTGGATCTGGGCGGCTACGCTACGGCCATGAGCGGCCCGGCCATGGCCTGCGCCATCGGCTGGGCACTCCACTGCCCGCCGCTGGTGCTGTTCAGTCTGATCACGGTGGGCTACTCGGCCAACGCCCTGGGCGGGGCCGGCGGCCCGCTGGCCGTGCTGCTTATCGCCATCGTGGCCGCTGAACTGGGCAAGGCCGTGAGCAAGGAGACCAAGGTGGACATCCTGGTCACCCCGCTGGTGACCATCTTTGTGGGCGTCGGTCTGTCCATGCTCATCGCTGCCCCCATCGGCGCAGCCGCAAGCCAGGTGGGCACCCTGATCATGTGGGCCACCGAGCAGGCCCCGCTGATCATGGGCATTCTGGTGTCGGTGATCGTGGGCGTAGCCCTCACCCTGCCCATCTCCTCGGCAGCCATCTGCGCCGCACTGGGCCTGACCGGTCTGGCCGGCGGTGCCGCCGTGGCGGGCTGCTGCGCCCAGATGGTGGGCTTTGCCGTGATGAGCTACCGCGAGAACGGTGTGGGCGGTCTGGTGAGTCAGGGCCTGGGCACCAGCATGCTGCAGATGGGCAACATCATCAAGAACCCCCGCATCTGGATCGCCCCCACCCTGGCCAGTGCCATCACCGGCCCGCTGGCCACCTGCCTGTTCCACTTTGAGATGAACGGTGCCGCCGTTTCCTCCGGCATGGGCACCTGCGGTCTGGTGGGCCAGATCGGCGTGTACACCGGCTGGGTCAGCGACATTGCCGCCGGCACCAAAGCTGCCATCACCCCCATGGACTGGGCGGCCATGATCCTGCTGTGCTTCGTCCTGCCCGCCGTGCTCAGCGTCCTCTTCTGTGAGGCAGAGCGCAAGCTGGGCTGGATCAAGGACGGCGACCTGAAGCTG
>CEAA01001373.1_pt1 | contig 10663 bp, 7 predicted proteins | sample 557551 | NCBI WGS metagenome assembly CEAA01 (sample SAMEA3182115, study PRJEB8094) | gut metagenome | biome: human; feature: gut; material: Stool; isolation source: human stools | place: Canada | collected 2013-06-11
CGGATCCACCAGGTGGCATAGGTGGAGAACTTGTAGCCCTTCGTGTAGTCGAACTTCTCGACGGCCTTGATCAGGCCGAGGTTGCCCTCCTGAATGAGGTCGAGAAACAGCATACCGCGCCCGACGTAGCGCTTGGCGATCGACACGACCAGACGCAGGTTTGCCTCGGCCATGCGGCGCTTGGCCTCCTCGTCGCCCTCGGCCATGCGCTTGGCCAGATCCTGCTCCTCCTCGGGAGTGAGCAGCGGCACCTTGCCGATCTCCTTGAGGTACATGCGCACCGGGTCGTCGGTCGAGAACGTGTCGGCCATGGCCTCGGTCTCGTTCATCTCCTCTTCGGTGACTTCCTCGATCTCCTCAAGCTCCTCGAGCTCGGGCAGCGCGTCCTCGTCCACGGGGAGCAGCGCATCGTCGCCGAGCACGTCGATGCCAAGACTCTCGAGCCGGTCGTAAAACTTCTCGGTCTCCTCGCTCGAGAGGTTCATGTCCTCGAGCGCCATGAGATCCTTGCTCGAGAGCTTTCCGGCCTTTTTGCCGCGCTCGATAAGCTCGTTGAGCTTTTCCTCCGTGGTCTTTTCCGCCTCGGGCTTGTCCGCTGCTGCGGTCTTGTCCGCGGCGGGTGCGGCCTTGGTTTTGGCTTTCGCCTGCTTTTCGTCGTCGGCCGCGAGCAGCGCGTCGGCCATGGCCTTGAGTTCCGCCGGGGAGAGATTATTCATGTCTTTCTGTTCCATCTTTACCACCATACCCTTTATGTTCTTTGAGTTTGTTTGCAAATGCCAGCAGATCCGCCTCCGACACCGCAGCGCCGGCGGAGGACTGGGTCTGAAGAATGCTTATGTAATCATCGAGCGCACGCGCGCCGTTGGAAAGCTCCGCCGGCTGCTGGATGATGCCCGTGAGCAGCGCCAGCTCGTCCGGCGTCAGCTCGCCCGAGAGCGCCGCGATCTGCACCGTGCCCGTGCCGCCGTGGGCGAGCAGGACGGTGTAAATGTGCCGCAGCTCCGGTGAGGAAAACTGCGCCGCGTCCGGCACGTTCGTCCGGCTGTAAAACAGGCCTGGGTCGAGATACAGGAGCCGGATGATGCCCTGCTCGGCGGCTGCCGAGCGCGGATCGTCAAAGCGGATGCTCCGGCCGGGCGGCTGCATCGCCGTCGCGGGGCGCAGCAGGTCGCGTTCCTGTTCCTTACGCGCGCGGCTGAGCCGCCGCTTGCGCTGGCGCTGCACCTCGTCGGTCACGACCGCGGCGGGCATACCTGCCGTCTCCGCGACGCGCATGGCGTACACCTCGCGCTCGACGCTGCCGGGCAGCTCCGCGACGATGCCCGCCGCCTCTTTGACGAAGGCCACGCGCTGCTCGTCGACCTTGAGGTCATACTTTCGCTGCACGGCGCCGAGCCGGTAATCGATGTGGTTTTCCGACTGCTCGAGCAGGTTTCGAAACGCGTCCGCGCCGAAGGTCTTGATGTATTCGTCCGGGTCTTTTGCGCCCTGCATCTGCAGCACGCGCACACGCACCTCCAGCTTTTCGAGGATGCCGATCGCGCGCTGCGACGCCTTCTGCCCCGCGCCGTCGTTGTCGTAGGCGATGACGATCTCGCCCGTGTAGCGCGACAGGAGCCGCGCCTGCTCCGGCGTGAGCGACGTGCCGAGCGAGGCGACCGCGCTGTCAAATCCCGCCTGGTGCAGGCTCGCCACGTCGATGTTGCCCTCTGCCAGTATGATATACCCGCACTTTGACTTTTTAGCCAAATTGAGCGCGAACAAATTGTGGCTCTTGCTGAAAACAATGGTTTCCGGGCTGTTCATGTACTTCGGCTCGCCGTCGCCGAGGATGCGCCCGGAGAAGCCGATGACGTTGCCGCGCACGTCGATGACCGGGAACATGAGCCGGTTGCGGAACGTGTCGTACACGCCGCCGGATTTCCCGTGGCGCACGAGCCCGCCGTCAAAGAGCTCCTGCTCAGAGTAGCCGAGCGCCTTCATCGCGCGCACGAGGCTGTCCCACGTGTCGGGCGCAAAGCCGAGACCGAAGCGCGTCACGGTCTGCGCCGTGAGCTGCCGGCGGGCGAGATAGTCGCGCGCGATCTGCCCGGCGGGGGTCTTGAGCTGCGCGTGGAAAAAGCGCGCAGCGTCCCGGTTGAGTGCGAGCAGCCGCTGGCGCTTTTTTGCGCCGGGGTCGTCCGCCTGCTCGGGCAGCTGCATGCCGGCGCGGTTGGCCAGAAAGGCCACCGCCTCCGGGAACGAGAGATTCTCGATCTCCATGATGAAGCTGATGACGCTGCCGCCCTTGCCGCAGCCGAAGCAGTGGTAGATCTGCTTATCGGGCGAGACGGAAAACGACGGCGTCTTTTCGCTGTGAAACGGGCAGAGCCCGAAGAGGTTCGACCCGCTCTTTTTCGTCAGGCGCACGTAGCTGCCCACGACATCGACGATGTCGTTGCGCTCGGCGAGCTCCTGCAGAAAGGATTCCGGAAAAGCCACGTGCGTCACCTACTTTCTGTGGTTTCCGTTGGATGTACTTCCTTATTTGATCGTCCACGCAGCGGGGATGAAGAGTTCGCTGTATACCTCCAGCGCGTAGCTGTCGGTCATGCCGGACACATAGTCGCACACCGCGCGCTGTGCGCCCTCTTCCTCCGCGATGGACTGATAGACCGCGGGCAGCTCGTCGATGTGGCGGACGTAATACTCCCAGATGCTGCCGAGGATGTTTTGCACCTTGCGCTCCTCACCCTTGGCGATGGGGTTGTAGTACACGCCCTGATACATGAAGTCGGTGAACACATCCACGGCCTGCTGCATCTCCGGCGACATTTTCAGCACGCCGTCGCCACTGTGGGCGATGATGTCCGTGAGGATGGAGTTGATGCGCACGCTGTTGCGCTCGCCCACGCGCTCACGCACGATGGCGGGCACGTCCTCCGGCTGCACGATGCCGCCGCGTATGGCGTCGTCAAGGTCGTGGTTGATGTAGGCAACGCGGTCGGCCAGGCGCACGATGTCGGCCTCGAGCGTGCCGCGCGGCTGGCCGGTCGTGTGGTTGAGGATGCCGATGCGCGTCTCGTTGCAGAGGTTCAGACCGCGTCCGTCGCGCTCGATGCGGTCGACGACGCGCAGACTCTGCTCATAGTGCCGGAAGCCGGTGCCGGTGTAGATCGCGTTGAGCGCGCGCTCTCCGGCGTGGCCGAAGGGCGTGTGGCCGAGGTCGTGCCCGAGGCTGATGGCCTCGGTGAGATCCTCGTTGAGCTCGAGCGCGCGGGCGATCGTGCGCGCGAGACGCGCGACCTCGAGCGTGTGTGTCAGGCGCGTGCGGTAGTGGTCGCCCTCGGGGCGCAGAAACACCTGCGTCTTGTGCTTGAGGCGGCGGAACGATTTCGAGTGCGTGATGCGGTCGACGTCGCGCTGAAAGCACGTGCGCATCTCACACGGCGCCTCCGGTGTCGGACGCCCGGTGGACTGCGCGCTCAGCAGACCGTGCGGCCCGATGAGCAGCGCCTCGGCGGCCTCACGTTTTTCTCTCGGACAGAGCACAGGGATCCCTCCGTTTCCACAAAAAAATCAGAAAATGCGGCCGGATCGCCTTGCGCCATTTCCGGCTGCAATACTCTTATACGACATTGCTGTGCATTTCCCTCTTTTTTTTGAAAAAAAGCAGAAAAATCGCCCCGCATCCGAATATGCGGGGCGATTGTGCGCTTTGCGTGCGCGGATATCTCAGGCGGCCTTTGCGGTCTTGGCTGCGCGCCATGCCTCGAATTTGGCGCGCATGCGGTCGTTCAGGCGGCAGAACGCCTTCATCACCGGCCACGACAGCAGACCGAACACGATGAGGATGAGCGCGCTCTGCAGATCGAGCTTCTGCAGGTTAAACAGCGCCGGGAAGCCGAAATACGCGATCACGAACAGCACGCCGAGCACGACGATCATCACCTTGCGGATGGTGTTGTACGGCTGACACGTGCGGTGCACCATCATGAGACCGACGATGCCCATGACGCCGGTGCAGATCGTGATCATGGCCGTATCGTCGAGGTGGAAGGCGATATAAAACAGCAGGATGCCCACGACCATTGCCAGATCTGTCATCGCGGCCGGCAGCGCGCGGAAGAGCACGTTGCGCAGGAATTTTCCCTTGACGAGGCTCTCGTTCGGCTCCATGGCCAGAATGAACGACGGGATGCCGATGGTCACGGCGCTCACGAGCGTGAGCTGTGCGGGGCTGAACGGGTAGGGCAGCGTGGCAAAGAGCGTGAAAAACGCGAGGAAGAACGAGAAGATGTTCTTGACCAGATACAGCGACGCGCTGCGCTCGATGTTGTTGATGACGCGGCGGCCCTCCGCCACGACCGACGGCATGGAGGCGAAGTTGGAGTCGAGCAGCACGATGTGCGACACCTGACACGCCACGTCGCTGCCGGAGGCCATGGCGATCGAGCAGTCGGCCTCCTTGAGCGCGAGCACGTCGTTGACGCCGTCACCCGTCATGGCCACGGTGTGCCCCTCGGCCTTGAGCGCCTGAACGAGGCTGCGCTTCTGCGCTGGGGTCACGCGGCCGAAGACCGTGTACCTGCCCGCCGCTTCACGGATGGCCTCCTCGCTCGTGAGCGTGCGCGCGTCGACGAAGCGGTCGGCGTTTTCGATGCCGGCGCGCTTGGCCACCTCGGACACGGTGCGCGCGTTGTCGCCGGAGATGACCTTCACGGCCACGCCCTGCGCGGCAAAGTAGCCGAAAGTCTCCGGTGCCTCGGCGCGGATCTTGTTCGAGAGCAGGATCAGCGCGATCGGCAGCAGGCCGGCGTCCAGCGTCTCGTCCGAGAGCGCGCCGTCATACATGCCCAGCAGCAGCACGCGGCAGCCCTTGGCGGAGTAGCCCTCGATCTGCTCCTGATAGGGGTTTTCCCGCCCGGCGAGCAGCACGTCCGGCGCGCCGAGCAGATACGTCTCCTCGTCGTGGAACGACACGCCGCCGTATTTCTTTGCCGACGAGAACGGCAGCGTCGCCGTCGCATCCTGCGTCTTTTCGCCCGTGAAATAGCGCCGCAGCGCCGCCATCGTGTCATTGTCGGCCTGCATGGCGTAGACGTAGTCTGCCATGATCATGCGGATGTCGTCGAGCGTGAAGCGGTCGTCGCACAGGGGACAGACGTCCTCAACGATCATCTTGTTTTCCGTCACGGTGCCGGTCTTATCCACGCACAACGTATCCACGCGCGCGAGCGTCTCGATGCAGCCGAGCTCGTGCACGAGGGTCTTGCGCTGCGCCAGACGCACGACGCCCGCCACGAGCGCAAGGCTGGTAAGCAGGTACAACCCTTCGGGGATCATGCCGATGATGGAGCCGACCGTGCTCGTCACGGCGATAGGCACCGCACGGTCAAGCCACACGAACTCTTTGATGAACATCACCACGCCGAGCGGAATGACGATCACGCCGATCCACTTGACGAGGTTTTGCAGCGCGCGCATCATCTCTGACTGCTGCGGCTTTTTGGCGCGCTTGGCCTCCTGCGTCAGGCGCGAGACATAGGAATCCGCGCCGACGTCGGTCAGCTGTGCGCGGCACAAACCGCTGACGACGAAGCTGCCCGAGAGGAGCTTGTCGCCGGGGTTTTTCTTGATCTCGTCCGACTCGCCCGTGATGAGTGCCTCGTTGACGTAGCAGCTATCCTGCGCGACCACGGCATCGGCATAAATCTGGTTGCCGGCGGCAAAGACGACGATGTCGTCGCGCACGAGCTGCGCCGTGTCCACGGTCACGCGCTTGCCGTCGCGCACGGCGACGGCCTTTGGGGACGCGAGGATGCTCAGCTTGTCGAGCGTTTTCTTCGAGCGCAGCTCCTGCACGATGCCGATGGCGGTGTTGACGATGATGACGACCATGAACGTCAGGTTCAGCCACTGCTGCACTGCGATCACACACAGCGCCAGCAGGAAAAACAGCATGTTGAAGTAGGTAAAGATATTGCTCAGGACGATCTGCTTGACCGTCTTGCCCGGCGGGTCAACGGGCGCATTCGTCCAGCCGGCGTCCGTGCGCTCGCGCACCTGCGCGCTCGTGAGTCCCTGCTCCGGAGCGGGGTGAACGACCGGAATGTCGCGCCGCGCCGGCGTCTCGGGCTCGGGCGCGCGTTTGTCTTTTATTTTTTCGATCAGCTTGGCCAAAGGTCTGCCTCCAAAATGAGTATACCGAATATTATAGCGGCATTCGCTGCGGAAAAGAACAACAGTTTGTGAATAATAGCTTAAAATTGCCGAAAAATTTCGGCACTCTGTACGGTGTGTAACAGCAGCAGCGCGGTCGTCACGCTGCCGATGCCCCCGGGAACGGGCGTGCAGGCGGCGACGGTCCCGGCCGCCTCGGCCGCCACGTCGCCGAGCAGCGTGCCGTCGGGCAGGGCGGTCACGCCCGCGTCGAGCACGATCTGCTCCGGATGCACGCAGTCAGGCGTGATGAGCCCCGGTGCGCCCGCCGCGGCGAGGAGTATGTCGGCCTCGCGGCAGCGCGCGGCGAGGCCGGGCGTTTTCCGGTGGCAGAGCGTCACGGTCGCGTCCGCGCGCGTGAGCAGCAGCGCTGCCGGACGTCCGATGACGAGACTGCGCCCGACGACGGTCACGCGCCGGCCCGCAGGGTCGAAGCCGTATGCGCGCAGCAGGTGCAGGCACGCCTCGGCCGTGCAGGGGGCAAAGCCCGCCGCGCCCGTCAGCAGTGCGCCGAGCGATGCCGTCGTCATGCCGTCAACATCCTTGCGTGGGTCGAGCGCGTCGAGCAGGTGCTGTGCGCGCAGCGCCTTCGGCAGCGGCCGCAGCAGCAGCACGCCGTGCACGGTGTCGTTCGCGCTCAGGGCGCGCAGCGTGCCGGTCAGGGCATCCGCCGCGCAGTCTGCCGGCAGCTCGACCGGGCGCACGGCCACGCCGCACCCGTCCGCCGAGCGCGCGATGCTGCGCAGGTAGGCGCGGTCATCCGGCTGCGCGCCCACGGACACCGCCGCAAGACACGGCTGTGTGCCGAGCGCGGCTGCCTTTTCGCGCACCTGCGCATAGATCTTACTTGCGACCGGCGCGCCGGTCAGACGTGTTGCCATCGCTCAGCCCTCCCCGCGCAGCGCGGCAAACACCGCGTCCGCGGTCTGTGTGCAGCTTTGCACCACGGTCGCGCGCAGATGCTCGGTGCGCGCCTCGGTCACGGTGCGCTCGTCCGGCGTGAGCAGGCCGGTGTTGACAAATACGTTCATGGCCGCAGCCTCCGCCGCGGCGCGGCACAAAGCGGCGGCGCAGCCGACGTCCGAGCGCAGGAGGGGACTTGCCGTCTCGAGCGCGGCGGTCAGCAGCAGTGCGGTCTGTGCGCAGTGCTCCAGCATTGCCAGCGGCGCGAGACAGGCCGTCTGCGCTGCCGCCGCGAGCTTCGCTGCGCGGTCGGGGTCGGTCCTGGGGATGGCGTAGGCCTTTTGCAGCGGCAAAAAGCCCGCTGCGTCCGCCTCGATGAGCGCGAGCAGCGTCGTGCGCTGCGTCTCGCAGGCGTCGATGAGCGCGCGCAGCGCGTCGCTGCGCTCGGCATAGCGGGGATTTGCCGCCGTGACGTTTGCGGCCATCGCGGTCAGGCTTGCCGCCAGTGCCCCGGTGAGCGCGGCAGCGCCTCCGCCGCCCGGTGCGGGCTGCGCGGAGGCAAGCTGCGCGGTAAAATCGGAAAGGGTCAGATCCATATCAAAATACCTCCTGATCGGGGTGGAAGATCCCGTTGCGCCGCTCACAGACCGGCGTCTGCAAGGGGGACGGCGCGCTCCGTCTCGCCGACGGGGCGCACGGCGCAGCGGCCGGCCGTCAGGTCGCGCACCTGCGCGGCAAAGGCTTCGCCGGCTTCCTCCGGCAGCAGGGCGCAGAGCGTCACGGCGGCGGCATACTGCGTCTCCTGCACGACGCCGCCGAGCGCGGCAACGGCCGCGCGCACCGGCTCGTAGAGCGCGTAGGGCATGCTGACCTCGCACGCGAGCCAGCGGCGCACCACGGAGATCCCGGCGTCTGCGAGCGCATCGGCAGCGGCGGCGGTATATGCCCGCAGCAGACCGCCCGTGCCGAGCAGCACGCCGCCGAAATAGCGCGTGACGACGCAGACGACATTCGTCACGCCTGCGCGGCGAAACACCTCCAGCATCGGGATGCCGGCCGTGCCCTGCGGCTCGCCGTCGTCGGAGTAGCGCTCCGTGCCGTCGCGCAGCAGGTAGCACCAGCAGTTGTGCCGCGCGTCGTGGTATTGCTTCTTGCAGGCGGCGATGATCTCGCGCGCCTCGTCCTCGGAGCTTACCGGCTGCACGAGACCGAGAAAGCGCGAGCGCTTTTCCACGTATTCCGACGCGCCGTTGCCTGTTGGGATGCGGTAGCTGTCCATGCTCAGACCTCCTCATCCGGGATGACGAACGGCTCGAGCCGCGGCCACTGCTCCGGGTGGATGATCACCTCGAGCGCGATGCCGTCGTCGCGGTAGTCGGTGTGCAGCACGGCGCAGTCGCGGTGCAGCGTCTCAAGCAGCGCACCCTGCGCATACGGCAGCAGCAGCGTCACATGGTGGTCGGCGCGGCCGAGGATCGCGCGCACGCGCTCGGTCAGCTCGTTTGCGCCCTCGCCGCTGCGCGCGGAGATGCACACGACGTCCTCACCGTGCGGCAGGATGCCGAGATAGGCGTCGCACTTATTGAACACGCGGATGCACGGCGTGTGCGCTGCGCCGAGCTGGTCGATGAGCCGGTCGACGACGTCGGCCTGCGTCTCCCACTCGGGGTTGGAGAGGTCGATCACGTGCAGCAGCACGTCGGCATACGTCAGCTCCTCGAGTGTTGCCTTGAACGCCTCGACCAGATGCGTCGGCAGCTTGCGGATAAAGCCGACCGTGTCCGAGAGCAGCACCTCCTGCGCGGCGTCGACGCGCCAGCGGCGGGTGGTCGTGTCGAGCGTGTCGAACAGGCGGTCGTTGGCAGGGATGTCCGACCCCGTCAGGCAATTGAGCAGGGTGGACTTTCCGGCGTTCGTGTAGCCGACGAGCGCGACGACGGGCATGGCGTTTTTCTCGCGGCGGCGACGCTGGGTGCGGCGGATCTTGCGCACGTCCTCAAGCTCCTGCTGCAGCTTCTGGATCTTGCGGCGGATGTGGCGGCGGTCGGTCTCGAGCTGCGTCTCGCCGGGGCCGCGCGTGCCGATCGGCGACGAGCCGCCCGAGGCCGTCTGCCGCACGAGGTGCGTCCACATACCGGTCAGGCGCGGCAGCAGGTACTGGTACTGCGCCAGCTCCACCTGCAGCTGACCCTCGCGCGTCCGGGCGCGCTGGGCGAAGATGTCAAGGATCAGGCCAGAGCGGTCGAGCACGCGCACGCCGAGCTCCTCCTCGAGCACGCGCATCTGTGACGGGGAGAGCTCGTTGTCAAACACTGCGAGGTCGCAGTCGTTGGCGAGGATCAGCTCCCGCAGCTCCGCCACCTTGCCCTCACCGAGGAAGGTGCGCGGGTCGGGTGTGGGCTTGCTTTGCAGCAGCGTTGCCACGGGCTGTCCGCCGGCCGTCTCTACGAGCGCGGCAAGCTCGGCAAGAGAGACCTCCGTCGAGCGCTCGCGCTCCTCCATGCACGCCGCGGCGAGACCGGCCAGCGCGGCGCGTTCGATTTTCTGTTCGGTAGATTGCATAGGGGTCATCCTTCTGATGTGAAAATATTTTGTGTCAGACTGCGCTCATGACGGGGCAGCGGCTCGCCGCCCGCGGTGGGCGGCGGAGGCGGCGCGGCGAAGCGCTGCACGCCCCAGATGCCGACAAGGATGGCGGCCGAGGCCACGGCGCTGATCCAGCCGAACGGCTCGTGCAGAATGAGCACGCCGGTGAGCACGGACACGACGGTCGAGAGGTTGATGAGCACTGCGGTGCGCGCAACGGGCAGCACCTCGAGCGCGCGGTTGAGCGCGAGATAAGACAGCACCGAGGCCACCACGCTCAAAAACAGGATCGCCAGCACGAAGGGCGCGTGCGTCATGGGCTGCACGACGGCGCTCAGATCGTGCCGGTGCTCGAGCAGGGACAGCACGCCGAAGGACACCGTGCCCATCAGGAACGTGACATATGTGCGCTCAAAGGCCGAAAAGCTGTCGGCGCAGGCGCGGCTGGCGACCATGTAGGCCGCACCGGCAAAGACCGTGCCGAGCAGGACAAGAAAGCCGAGAAGACTCCCCGCGCCGATGCCGGAGGTGTAGACAGCCAGCACGATCACGCCCGCGACGGACAGCACCGAAAACAGCACCTGCCGCGGCGTGGCCTTTTCGCGCAGGAACACCGCTCCGTAAATGAGCGAGCACAGCGGGATGAGCGCGATCATGACGCCGGAAAACGACGTGCTCGTGAGCTTGAGACCGTACTGCTCACAGGGGAAGTAGAGAACGGGCTCAAACAGTCCCGCCAGCAGCACTGGCCGGAGGTCGCGCCCGTGCAGGCGCACGTGAAAGCGCCCCGTCAGGCACAGCAGATTCATCAGCACGAACGCCAGCGCAAAGTGCCAGAACAGCAGTACGAACGGTGAGCCGTAATTCTGCGCGACGCGCGAGGCGAGAAACGTAAAGCCCCAGATGAAGTATGTGAACGCGGCGAGCCAGAACGCGGCCGTCGGCGAGGGGGTGCGGTGCATGGGTGTTATCC
>CEAA01025696.1_pt1 | contig 10519 bp, 7 predicted proteins | sample 557551 | NCBI WGS metagenome assembly CEAA01 (sample SAMEA3182115, study PRJEB8094) | gut metagenome | biome: human; feature: gut; material: Stool; isolation source: human stools | place: Canada | collected 2013-06-11
GATATTGACCGGCGACCACGATTCCGGGGTGTAATCAGCCGGATCTAATGTATCTGCATAATCAACAAGTTCCTGTAATTGCTCTTTTACACTTTTCTCTACCAGAACCAGATCATCTAATTTCTGCTTTAGTGTACTCAGCCACTGTTCCCCGTACTGAGACAACATTTCTTCATTGTTTATATTTGCCTTTATTCCGGTCAAAAGGATATTGACCGGCGACCACGATTCCGGGGTGTAATCAGCCGGATCTAATGTATCTGCATAATCAACAAGTTCCTGTAATTGCTCTTTTACACTTTTCTCTGATGACTCCGTTCCTGCTGCAAAAACGTTAGCAACGCCCATGCTCATGACCATCATCACGGCCAGCAGGACTGCCAGGCTCCGTTTGAGCCACGACTGTTTTGTCGTTGTCATGGATATCATTCCTCCTTTTGAGATTGTAGGTTATTCCTCGCCGTAAAGCATAGGCTGAAGCGCTTTCAGCGCTTCCTCATAGCTGAAATTGGCGCTCATGTTGAAAAGGTCAGAATCCAGGTCGTACACCCGGCCTTCCTGCACCGCCTTGAAGTGCTGCCAGATGTCATTGGTAGAAAATTCCTCCGCAAACATTTTCCTGGCCTCATCCGGCAGGCCGTGGGCTGCCCGAAGGATCACGTCCGGCTCCTTGGTTTTCATATCCTCGGTGTTGGCGAACAGGAATTCCTGTCCGTCCCCATCGCCGTAGACGTTGGTACCTCCCGCCAGTTTGACCAGGCTGCCTACATAGCTGTTGTCGGTTGCTATAATGTAGGAACCGGGCAGGCCCATGAGCACCAGTACCTTGGGGGATTCCTTACCGGCGTTTTTTTCTGCAAATTCTGTCATAAAGGAATCGAATTCCTCCAGCATGACAGCCGCTTCTTCCTCACGGCCGAATTTCTCGCCCAGCCCTTCAATAGAGGCGTACATGCCTTCTACGCTTTTGAGGTTTAAAAACAGGGAGCTGACCCCGATGGAAGCGTATTTGGGCTGCAGGTCGTTTTGCAGAGTTGCCGGCGACAGGATGTAGTCCGGGTCAAGAGATTTAATGATCTCCAGATCCGGATTCATCGCCATGCCCACCGTGGTAACGCCGTCGTACCGCTCCGGCAGCTCGCTGGTGGACTGGCAGATGCCCACCAGGTCAAGATTCAGCCGGTTACAGATCTGCGCTACCGCCGGGGAGGTGGCTACCAGGCGGACTTCACCGCTTTCATTGGCGTTTGTACTGCCGGTTTCCTCCGGGTGCTGGTTGACGCAGCCGGTGACGGACAGCGCCATCACACCGGCTAAAACAAGGGATAGGATTTTTTTGAGTTTCATTGCCCGCACCTTCCCTTACTTTTTCTGAAAGGGGTTCTTACCCCTTCTGAAGAAGCAGAAGTACCACACACAGCCTCCCGCAATGGCAACAATCACAATGCCACCGATGACCCACCAGATCACCGGATTGCCGGTGCTGCTGTCCTGCTCCGCTTCGGTGGAGGTATCGCTCACCTTGTTGCCGGAAGCGTCGAACTCTTCCAGGCCAAGGGCTTCGGAGGAACTGTCTTCGCTGGAAGAATCAGCGGAAGACGCATTGCTGCTGGATGCTTCCGAAGAGGAAGGAGCTGCGGAGCTTGGTGCCTGACTGGAAGAGGGTGTCTGCTCCGATGAGGTCTGGCTGGAAGGAGTCTGTGTTTGGGGAGTGGTTACCGCAGGCTGCTCCGGTTCCGGCTCAGGCTCCTGCACCGTAATGCTGGTGACGAAATCCCCGGAGCCGGACTGGAGGTTCCCAACCGTGATGTAGAAGATCACGTCCCGTCCCATGGGGATCACATACATATTGCAGCGGATGATGGCGTTTTCGCTGGGTACCTGCATCCGGAAGTCGGTGGTATTGTTGGTGAAATCCTCCTGCATGACTGTAGCGGAAACCGATGAAAAATTCCCGTTCCGGCTGCCGTCCACCTGAAACTGCGGATTCTGGATATTGTCCATAAGGTTGAGCCGCACGGTAACAAAGGTATTACCCTGCGGATCCACTTCAACCAAAGCAGCCTTGTTAAGGGCACTGTCGGTCATGGACTGGCCCAGGACGTAGGAACCCTCGCCGCCGGAATCCTCGATTTTTCCGGTGGTCGGATGCTTGTAGTGGGAGGTTGCGGTTGCGGTATAGATGCCGTTAGATGCTGCTAACACCGGTATGGAAGTAATGCCCGCCACAAGGGCGAGCATCACCACCATACTGCATATTGCCCTTTTCAGCTTTGATGCAGTATTTGTCATATTGTTTCTCCTTTGTTTAGGCTTCGTTGGACTTGCGCTTTCTGGTCACCAGAGTAACGCCCATCATGCCCGCAGCGGCCAAGGCCAGCAGAGCAAACACCGCCACGTTGGAGTCGTCGCCGGTCTGGGGGATGTTGGCCGTGTTTTCCGCATCGGTGATGGTGCTGCCTTTTTCCACCAGCGCATAGGTCCCGGCGGTCTTGGTGATAACCGTGTAATAACCGTTTTCCACCGTGCCTCTTACCAGCACCTTGCCGCTGTCGTCCAAACGATAGACTGCCAGATTCGCGGAATCATAGCCTGCGGTAATGGGAAGGCTGATGCTCACCGTACCGTTGGGAGTTACATCATTGCCGTCCGCATCCAGGAATTTCACATCATAGAGTTTGAATTTTTTGCCTACATCGCTCAGGGAGGAAACGGCAGCGTCATAGTCTGCGCCCTGCGTGATTTCCGAAACCACGATCTGCACGCCTTCTTCAAATACGCCCTTGTCGGCATTCACCTTTACGCCCGTAGCGGAATCGGTGAAGTCTACAGCCGGAGACTGCTCTACAGGTTCTTCCGGTTCAAAAGCAGGATCGTCTTCAGTGGTCTCTTTCAGGGTTGACCAGTCAAGTTTCAGCAGCACATCCTGGTCGCCGGTGCCGGCGGAAATGTCTTCCATGACCGGCACGAACACATGCAGCGGCACATAGCCGTCTTCATCTGCCAAAGCGCCCGCGACCAGCGGGAATTTGATCTGGTCGGGATACAGCTTGCCTTCATAGGAGCCGCCCGCCTGATTGAATTCGTCGTACAGGTCACTGCCGTCGGCGTTCTTCTGGGTAGAAAGGACAGTAGCAGGAATCAAGGTGCCTTCGACAGTTCCGTACTGGCCGTAGGTATAGCCATTGTCATAATAGGAGAGCTTGGCCAGATAACCAAAGCGGTTTAGATAGGCCAGGCCATGGAAATCCATTGTCAGATAATATTTACCGTCTTCCACTGTCAGCTTAACGGTATGGTTGATGGCATCGTTACTCATGGACTTTTCCTGACGGTTGGTCTTGATCATCTCACCGTAAATCGAGTATACGCCGTCTTCCAGGTTGTTTTTGTCCAAAACACCGCTGGGAATCAGACTATTCACAGCATTTTCCAAAGCTGTTCTCAAAGTATCGATTGTGTTTTGGGAGACGTTTGGATCTGCGGCAGCTTCTTTTGCGTCAGTAATTGCCATTTGCAGTGCCCGCCAGGACTCTTCTGTATAGGCACTTTCCTGAAGCTCTCCTACCTCATCCAACAGTTGATTCAGGCTACTCAAGTTGGCGCGGGCAGTCAGTCCCTCCATTGCGTCAGTCAATTCATTGACCGCGGCGGTAACCTGCGTCACACCGGCATCTTGATTGTTTTGCACTTCTTTGGCGGTCGTCAGTTTTTCTTGGAAAGCATTCCAACTATTGGGCGTATACGCAGTTTCTTCTTTAGTTTCCGCTTCAGCAATCAAAGCATCTAAAGAGGATTTATCTCCCTTTTCTTCCAGAGCATTTATCGCTTCAATCAGCTTGGCAGCCATAGCGGCATTTTCTTCATCCGTAAATTGCTTTAAGGATAGAACAGGGACAGGCGGAAAGCCGGAAGACACTTCAATATTCTGGGAAGGCCAGACGTTGGAAAGCGTTTCTTCGGTTTCTGCGATCACATCCTGCAGCGCCTGATAGGAAGCATCTGTATAATTTCCTTTTTCGATTTGCATCGCCAGATATAACTGGTACTGGACATTATTTTCCGGATTTTCTACTTTTTCCAGGCTGGTCCAATCCACCTGAAGCCGGGCATATTGCTCGCCGGTAGATGGAGAAATACTGAACATCACAGGTACGAACACAGAAACATAGGCAGCGTTTTCCCAGGTGTACTCATCTGCCGATCCAGGCGCTTCACCCTCACCGATCATGATCGGGGTCGCATCCGCAGTGACGATATGCGGATAGGCCTGATTGGTCACATCCATCAGGATCTCATCATGCCCGAAGCCGGCGGGGCGGGTATGGTCAGAAGCGTTACTGCCGTCGATTGCATAATCGGAATTCGGATCATTAAACTGGTCGAAAACAACCTCACCCGTTGTGGTTCGATGCTCCGCAAGGACAGCCGCCGGGGTAAAGGTACTGTTTTCAATAACCGGCGACAGGTTGAAAAGCGTTGTGTTGACAGAATTGAGTTCCAAAAGAAATCCGTAAAGCGACAGATAGCCCATTGGCATATACTCTAAAATAGCGGTCGCCTTTCCGTCTTTCACAACGATCAACGGGCGGTAAGCGGTATCGCCGGTTTGCTTCGCTTCATAGCTGCTACTTCCTCGGAGAGCCGTGTTTCCCATGGAGACTCTTCCATCGGTTGCATTCATCAGTTCAATATCGGCGTAATATACGCCGTCTTCCACCGGTACATCAAGTTGCCGGACAGGAGTTCCTGACGCCCGTAAGGAAGCAGCATTTACCTGAAAGGAAAATGTCTGGAATAAGCCGATGCTGAATACCATAGCCAGGGCAAGAACCGCCGCCAATCCTCGCTTGAAGGCGGACTGCTTTGTGATTGTCATTGCATATACCTCCATTTCATGTTCTCCCTCAAGGGGAAGTAAATATTGCGGTTAGTGCTTTCTAACCATCTCTCAAAAAATTTTTGCCGTTTCTACGGCGAATCCTTGATACGGCTCATGGGCTCCTCCTTCTATTGTTTCTGGTCAGGAGGCCGAGCTGTGAACTCGCCCTCCTGGTATATTCATTTTGTGCAGGAGGCTGCCCACTCAAAGTTAGCAATAGCTAACTAAACCCCTGAAAAAATACCCCTTTCGGAGTTTTTTGCGGCGGCCTGCTTCACCTGTTCTTTTTTCGGCTTTGCCCTATGGAGATGCCCCATATCTCAAAAGCCTTCCTTTGTCCTGAAGGGCGCTGTTGTTTCCAGCTTTCTCCCTCGGCGCATAAATAGTTGTATTTTTCTGCTTCACAAACTGTTTTTTCTTTTCCAATTTATTCCGCAGTTTCCCTAAAGCAGTTTCAGTATAATGATTTGTCATTTTTCTGTCAATAGATTTTCTGTTGCAAAAGTGCTTCAAACGGCCTTTTTGGGGCTCAAAAAAGCCCCGGAACCCGCATCATTCCAGAAAAAACGCACTTGGTGCAAAACTGCTCCAAAAAATTTTTATTTCCCCCTTGACAGCCCTGTTTCAGTGGATAAACATGGTGAAAATCGCCGTGCTTTCCGGCATATGCATATCCCCTACGCTGCACTGCATTTTCAGGCATACGCTGCCGTGGAGCAGGGTGTCCCGGCCCTTTCCCATGGCGATGAAATTCAGCGCCGTCACCGGGAAATACACATACCGACCGTCAATCCCGCCGTCCCGGAACTCGCCGTCGTACAGGTACTGCATTTTGTTGACCCGGCCCTCCATCTTCTTGCCGCTGGACATGGACTCGGCGGACACGGTTTTTACTGCCAGATACACCAGCCCTTCGTGATCTTTGACGATCAGCTCACAGGGATTCTCAAACCCACGGTTTGCCATGGAAAGGTTGTTGTGGTTCTTGATCTGCTCCCGGTAGATGATGAAGGGGAAGTAATAGCTGCCGTCTTTGAGGTAATTGCAGATATCCCCGCCGTGAAAATCCCGGTGCCCGGCGAAGATCTCCTTGAGGCGCATCCGCCCCTCCTGTTCAGCAAGACGCTCCATAAACTCATCAGAGAATCCGGCCGACAGCGCCCGCAGGGCGTTCTCTTTGATCTGCACAGGCGGGATGTCCTGATACTGCATATACTGCTCCAGGATTTTCATTTGGTCGCGGCATTTCTCCGCCAGCTTTTTCCCGGATACGGTCAGGACGGTTTTCCGATTTTCCTGCCGTTCCACTACATCTTGTTTTTCCAGAGCATCCAGCGCACGGGTGACCGCCCATTTGGTGGTTCCAAGGATTCTGGCCGAATCCGTCACCGTGCGCTTTTTCGGCTCCGCTTCCAGATAATACAGCAACAGCTGGATTTGAAACGGCGTCAATGTTTCAGGCATAAAAAAATCCCCTCTTCCTGTCATTCGATGTATACAAAAACAAGCCTGCGCGCTTTGAAACAGCGAACCGGCGTCTTTTTTCTATATACAGTTTCAGGCTTTAGGGAATATCTTGGTTAGTTATCGCTAACTATATTTAATATATCATCCCTTTCTCCCTTTGTCAAGCGAAAAATCATTTGACAAAGGGAGAAATTTGGAGTATACTTTAGTTAGTTATTGCTAACCGTCTGTAAACGGGCTCTTTTTATGGAAAAAATTTTCGGTGAAACAGCCAGCATAGGCGGAAAAAGCCGAAGCATGCTGACAGCAGGCTTATGTAAAAAAATCGTTCTGCAAGGAGGCTTTATTGTGAAACAACATCGTTTTTGGGCGTGGGGCGCTGTGATCTGTATGATTATGGTGATCATTACGGGCTACAAACACAAATAAGGGAAAGGATGAATGAAGATGCGTATTTATTCAAAACTGGCCTGCTTTATCGGCGGCGTATTGTTCGGTTCTGTCGGAATTAAGCTGCTTTCCAGCAAGGACGCCAAAAAGGCGTATACCCATATAACTGCCGCCGGCCTGCGTATGAAGGATTCGGCGATGAAGACCGTCGCCACAGTGCAGGAAAACGCCGGGGATATTCTGGCCTCCGCCAAGGATATCAACGAAAAGCGGGCTGCGAAAGAAGCGGAGGAAAAAGCCGCCGCTGAAATCGCTGACGAAAACGATGAAGAAAACAAAGAGCCGGAAGAATGAATCATCCGCAGCAAAGGGAGCCGTGACTGCGGCTCCCTTTTTCATGGAGGTTTTCAATGAATGCAGTAATCATACACGAGAGTCGCGGCAGGATGCGGCTGCAATGCAGGCTGAAGCAGAAGGAAATGAGCCTGCGTCAGGCAGATCTGCTGGAAGCATGGTTCCAGCAGCAGAGCTGGACCAGCCGGGTAACGGTACATGAACGCACCGGCTGCGTCATCCTGTACTATACCGGAGCCAGAGAGACGGTCCTGCGGGCTGTACGGCGGTTTTCCTGGGAGCAGGCGGAACAAAGCGTATCCCTGCCGGCCCACAGCAGCCGTATGCTCAACCGCCAGTTTGAGGAAAAGCTGGTGGGAAAGGCGGCATTAAAGCTTGTGAGCACGCTGTTTCTGCCCGCACCTGTGAGAATCGCCCGGGTGCTGTGGCACGCTCTCCCTTTCCTGCGCAAAGGGTTGTGCTGTTTGAAGCAGGGTAAAATCAAAGTGGAACTGCTGGACGCCGTTTCTATCTCCCTTTCCATGATCCGCCGGGATTTTGCCACGGCTGGTTCGGTAATGTTCCTGCTGGAGCTGGGGGAACTCTTGGAGGAATGGACAAGGAAAAAATCGGTGCAGGATTTGGCACAGTGTATGTCTCTGAATGTAGACCGCGTCTGGTTGAGCACGCCGGCTGGCGAAGTGTTGACCCCAGTATCCCAAATCCGGCCGGGGGATCGGATTGTGGTCCGTATCGGCGGTGTCATCCCGGTGGACGGTATGGTGACAGACGGCGAAGTGATGGTCAACCAGGCTTCTTTAACAGGGGAATCCCTGCCGGTGGCCAAACGGCCGGGCGGCCTTGTCTACGCGGGGACCACCATAGCGGAGGGTTCCTGTACGATAGAGGTCCGGCAAACCTCCGGACAGAGCCGTTACGATCAGATTGTCGCCATGATCGAACACTCGGAGCAGATGAAATCGGCCGCGGAAAGCAAGGCGGCTAATCTGGCGGATAAACTGGTCCCCTATACCTTTGCGGGCAGCCTGCTCAGTCTTATCCTGACCCGGAACATCACACGGGCGCTATCGGTGCTGATGGTGGACTTTTCCTGCGCGCTGAAGCTCGCTATGCCGCTGGCCGTACTCTCCGCCATGCGTGAGGCCGGCCGGGAGCATATCACGGTAAAGGGCGGGAAGTTTCTGGAAAAGATCGCCCAGGCCGATACGGTGGTATTCGATAAGACCGGCACCCTGACCCGCGCCTGTCCCAGGGTAGCCCGGGTGATACCATTCGGCGGACACAAGGAAACGGAGATGCTGCGGCTGGCGGCCTGCCTGGAGGAACATTTCCCCCACTCTATGGCCAACGCCGTTGTGGAGGAGGCAAAGCGCCGTGGCCTCAAACACGAAGAGCTCCACTCCAAGGTCAATTACCTGGTGGCGCATGGGATTTCCAGCTTTGTCGGGCAGGAGCGTGTGCTCATCGGCAGCGCCCACTTTATTTTCGAGGACGAAGGCTGCACGGTTCCCGCCGGGGAACAGGAGAAATTCAATGCCCTGCCTTTGGAATACTCTCATCTGTATCTGGCAATCGACAGTCAACTGGCGGCTGTCATCTGCATCGCCGATCCTCTGCGGGAAGAAGTGCCGGACGTTCTTGCCGTCCTGCGCGGGCTTGGGATACAAAAGACCGTCATGCTGACCGGTGACAGCCGGCGCACGGCCGAAGCGGTTGCTTCCCATATCGGGGTTGATGAATTTTGTGCTGAGGTGCTGCCGGAGGATAAGGCAAATTATGTTGCGGCGCTGCGGGCACAGGGGCACACCGTTATTATGGTAGGCGACGGCATCAACGACTCTCCCGCCCTGTCTGAAGCCGATGTGGGAATCGCCATCAGCGACGGCGCCGCCATCGCACAGGAGATTGCCGACATCACCATTGCGGCGGAAAGCCTGTGGGAGCTGGTGCGGCTGCGGCAGCTTGCTATGGCGTTAAACAGCCGTATCCGCAATATTTACCGCTTTGTCCTCGGATTCAACGGAGGCTTGATTGCCCTGGGGGTTGCCGGGCTGCTGCCGCCCTCCACATCGGCGACCCTACACAATCTCTCCACCCTGGGCATCAGCATACACAGCATGACACCCCTCCCCATGGGCGATGATAAGGAAACACGAAAAAAATAAGCTGAAGCGTACAGAACCACCCCCTCCCCGGTTCTGTACGCTTTTTTTCTGAAAAGAGATTCCTGTTAATCAATTAAAACTGAGTCCATCCACAAAAAAAGAATCTATTCCCCCTTGACTTGATGGGACATTTGATGTATCATAACATTGTTACATAGCACTGTTATACGGAGGCTGTCATGGAAGAAAAATCACCGGATACCTTAGAAAGAATACAGCAGGCCGCTTTGGAGGAATTTTCTGAGAAGGGATTTCTTGGCGCTTCCCTGCGGCAGATCGTAAAGAACGCCGGGGTGACCACTGGGGCTTTTTACGGCTATTTTTCCAGCAAGGAGGCTCTGTTTGCCTCCATAGTGGAGCCCCACGCCGCCGCCCTGATGGGGAGATTTATGCAAGCGCAGACCGGCTTTGCCGAGCTGCCGGAAAAGGAGCAGCCGGCGCACATGGGAGAATCCTCCGGCCGCTATGTGGAGTGGATGGTGGACTACATCTGCCAGCATCGGGAGCCGGTCAAACTGCTGCTGTGCCGGGCGGATGGGACTTCCTATGAGCACTTTATTCACAATATGGTGGAGGTGGAAGTGGAGTCCACTCTCCGATATATGGAAGTGCTTCGCCGGTTGGGGAAAAACATCCCTCCGCTGAACCGCTCTCTTTGTCATATCATCGCCAGCGGGATGTTCAACGGGCTCTTTGAAATTGTGATTCACGATATGCCCCGCGAGCAGGCATTCCAGGATGTGACGCAGTTCCGGAGCTTCTACACAGCCGGATGGCTGGAATTGATGGGACAATAGTCCCGTCTTTTTTCGCGTATTGGTTAGTTATTGCTAACTTTCAATAAGGAGGTTGTTTTTGTGGAAAAACGAAAAAAGAACGATGTGGCGGCTCTGCTCCGTTATGCGGGCGGCCACAAGGGGCTGACCTTTCTGGGCCTGGCCCTGTCGGGGATCGCCATGCTGCTGAGCATGGCCCCCTACATCTGCATCTGGCTGGCGGCGCGGGATCTGATCGCCGTGGCGCCGGACTGGACGCAGGCGGAATCTGTCGCGCAGTACGGCTGGCTGGCCTTTGCCTTTGCGGTGGGCGGCATTGTGATCTACTTTCTGGGGCTGATGTGTACCCATCTGGCGGCTTTCCGCACGGCGTCCAACATCCGCAAGCAAGGCGTCGCCCGTGTGATGAAGGCCCCGTTAGGCTATTTTGACGCCAACGCCTCCGGCCTTATCCGGGGACGGCTGGACGCGGCGGCGGCCGACAC
>CEAA01020724.1_pt1 | contig 10368 bp, 8 predicted proteins | sample 557551 | NCBI WGS metagenome assembly CEAA01 (sample SAMEA3182115, study PRJEB8094) | gut metagenome | biome: human; feature: gut; material: Stool; isolation source: human stools | place: Canada | collected 2013-06-11
GAGGCCGGCGGCATCACCCAGCACATCGGCGCTTACCGGGTGAACATCGACGGACAGTCCATTACCTTCCTGGACACCCCCGGCCACGCCGCGTTTACCTCCATGCGGGCCCGCGGCGCTCAGGTCACCGATATCGCCATCCTGGTGGTGGCCGCCGACGACGGCATCATGCCCCAGACCATCGAGGCCATCAACCATGCCAAGGCCGCGGGCGTTTCCATCATCGTGGCCATCAACAAAATGGATAAACCCACCGCCAACCCGGATAAGGTCATGCAGCAGCTCACCGAGCACGAGCTGGTTCCCGAGGAATGGGGCGGCGACGTCATCGTCGTTCCCGTGTCCGCTCATACCGGCATGGGCCTCGACAAGCTGCTGGAAACCGTCCTGTTGGTGGCGGAGATGAAAGAACTCAAGGCCAACCCCGCTCGCGCCGCCAAAGGCACCGTGGTGGAGGCCCGCCTGGATAAAGGCCGCGGCCCCATCGCCACCGTGCTGGTGCAGAACGGCACCCTCCACGCCGGCGACGTCATCGTCGCGGGCACGGCCGTGGGCCGCGTGCGCGCCATGACCGACGAAAAGGGCATGAAGCTGCAGGAAGCCGGCCCCTCCGTCCCCGTGGAAATCATGGGCTTGGACGAGGTGCCTACCTCCGGCGATATCTTCAACGCCGTCACCGACGAGCGGCTCGCCCGCGAGCTGGTGGAACAGCGGAAAACCGCCGCCAAGGAAGAGCAGTTCAGCCAGTACCAGAAGGTCACCCTGGATAATCTGTTCGATCAGATGCAGCAGGGCGACATGAAGGAACTGAACATCATCGTCAAGGCCGACGTGCAGGGCTCGGTGGAAGCGGTCCGCCAGTCGCTCGAAAAGCTGTCCAATGATGAGGTGCGGGTGAGGGTCATCCACGGGGCGGTGGGCGCCGTGAGCGAGAACGACGTTATGCTGGCCTCCGCCTCCAACGCCATCATCGTGGGCTTCAACGTCCGTCCCGAGCCCCTGGCGCAGACCGCCGCCGAGCAGAGCGGCGTGGATATGCGGATGTACCGGATTATTTACGAGTGCATCGAGGAAATTGAAACTGCCATGAAGGGCATGCTGACCCCCAAGACCCGCGAAGTGCTCCACGGCCGCGCCGAAGTCCGGCAGGTCTACCGCATCACCGGTGTGGGCCTGGTGGCCGGCTGCTACGTGCTGGACGGCAAGGTCTACCGCAACGACCTGCTGCGCATCGTGCGGGACGGCATCATCATCGGCGACGACAAGATGATTTCCCTCAAGCGCTTCAAGGACGACCAGAAGGAAGTGGCCCAGGGCTACGAATGCGGTATCGGCCTGGAAAAATTCACCGACATCAAAGAGGGCGACATCTACGAGACCTATATCATCGAGGAATACCGGGATTGATGGGCGTTGCCCATCAATCCCTGGAAAAACGCCCTGTCGGCTCTCGCCTTCCTGCCGCCGGATGGCGGCACCGGGCCTTTTTCCTTTCAATTTTCTGCTGTCCGCGTATGTTTGCGGGCGGATGTGTCACACTAACCTGTAAGTGAAACCGTCCCGGCGAGTTCCCGGGATCCGGCTGCGGCCGGAAAAGGAGACTGCCTATGTCTAGCTATCGGTTGGATCGCACCAGTGAGGACATCATGCGAGAGCTGACCGCCATTCTCCGCCATGTCAAGGATCCCCGCGTCAGCGGCATGCTCAGCATCGTGCGGGTGGAAGTCACCAACGATATGTCCTATGCCAAGGTGTATATCAGCGCCATGGAGGGGCTGGAAGCCGCCAAATCGGCCGTCAAGGGCCTGACCTCCGCACAGGGCTTTATCCGCCACGAGCTGGGGACCGCCCTGCACCTGCGTCATACGCCCGAACTGCGCTTCGTGGCCGACGACTCCATCGCCTACAGCGCGGGCATCGCCAAGACCCTCCTCGATCTCCAAAAGGAGGCGCCGGCGGATGAGTGAACGCGTGACCGCCTCCCAGGCCGCCCGCCTGCTGGACGGCGCCGACCACATCCTGATTCTGACCCACCAGTTTCCCGATGGAGATACTCTGGGCTCCGGCTTCGCCCTATGCCTCGCCCTGCGGAAGCTGGGCAAGACCGTGCGGGTGGCTTGCTCCGACCCCATCCCGGAGAAATACGAGTACATGACCGCCCATATCCCTATGCCGGATTTCGAGCCCGCCTATGTCTGCGCGGTAGACGTGGCGGATGTCAAGCTGCTGGGCGGGCTGAGCGTGTACGGCGACCGGGTGGACCTGTGTATCGACCACCATGGCTCCAACGTGGAGTACGCGCAAAGCCTCCTGCTGGACGCAGGCTGCGCCGCCACCGCCATGCTGATCTTCCAGGTCATCCAGCAGCTGGGCGTGGCGCTGGATAAGGACATCGCCCAGTGCCTGTATACCGGTCTGGCCACCGATACCGGCTGCTTCAAGTACGCCAACACCACCGCCGAGGCCCACCGGATGGCCGCGGATTTCATGGAGTGCGGCATCCCCTGCGAGATGATTAACCGCACCATGTTTGATGTCAAGTCCCGCGCCCGGGTGGAGCTGGAACGGCTGGCTCTGGATTCCATGACCTTTTATTTTCAGGGCCGCTGCGCCATCATGATCATCACCAACGATATGGTGGAGCAGAGCGGCGCGTGCGAGAACGACATGGAGGGCTTGGCCCCTATCCCCCGGCAAATCGAAGGGGTGTGGGTGGGCGTCACCCTGCGCCAGAAGCCGGATGGCAACTTCAAGGTCAGCGTCCGCACCGGCAACCATGCCGACGCCGCGGATATCTGCGGCCGTCTGGGCGGCGGCGGCCATGTGCGTGCCGCGGGCTGCGCGATGAACCGTACGGCCGAGGAGGGCGTTGCCCGCCTGCTGGCCGCTATCGAAGCCTCCGTCCCCGCCATCACCCGTCCCTGAACGGGCGTCGTGTACGTATACATAGGGGAAACGGCGCTGTCTTTCCCTTATGCATTCCGGCTGCTCCGGACGGCACCAGCCGCCGGGGCAGCTTTTTTAAAAGTCGCGAAAGGAGAAACCTCCCTATGGACGGCATCTTCTGCCTCGATAAGCCAGCCGATATGACCTCCTTCCAATGCTGCGCGGCCCTGCGCCGCCTGCTGGGCGAGAAAAAAATCGGCCACGGCGGCACGCTGGATCCCATGGCCACCGGCGTGCTGCCCATCCTGGTCGGCCGGGCCACCCGTGCCCTCGACCTGCTCCCCGTCCACGATAAGCGGTACACCGCCACCCTGCGCTTTGGCTATACCAGCGACACCCTGGATGTATGGGGAACCGTCACCCCTACCGGCCGTCCGCTGCCCTCCCTGTCCGCCATTGAAGCCGCCCTGCCCGCTTTCCGGGGCGGCATCCGGCAAATCCCGCCCATGATGTCGGCCCTGAAAAAGGACGGCGTGCGGCTGTACGACCTGGCCCGTCAGGGGGTGGAAATCGAGCGGGAAGCCCGTCCCGTGACTATCTATTCCCTGGATATCCTCGGCTATGATCCCGCCGCCGGGGAACTGCGGCTGGACTGTCACTGCTCCCGCGGCACCTATATCCGCAGCCTGTGCGACGATCTGGGCCGCCGGCTGGACGGTGCAGGCGCTATCATGACCGCCTTGCGCCGCACCATGGCCGCCGGCTACACCCTGGAGGACTGCCTGCCCCTGGAGGAGGCCCGCCGCCTGGCGGAAACCGGGGAACTCGCCGTCCGGGTGCTCCCCACCGACTCCGCGTTCTCCTCGTTCCCCTCCCTGGCCGTCACCGCCGCCCAGGCTGTCCGCTTCGGCAACGGCGGCGCCCTGGATCTGGAACGTCTGAAGCAGCCGGTGACCAGCCCCGTCCGGGTGTACGGCCCAGACGGCGCGTTCCTGGGCCTGGGGAAGCCGGAAGACGGCGCGCTGAAAATCTTGAAGCTCTTTTGAACATACCGCCCCGTGCCCGTACTCTCTCTTGACCACGAAAGGCGTGACTACCCATGAAAACAATCGCATTCCCCGGCGTGGATATCCCCGATATTCCCCGGGCGGTGGCCCTGGGAATATTCGACGGGGTGCACATCGGCCACCGGGCCGTCATCACCCGGGCCGTGGGGGTGGAGGGCACCGTCTCGGCAGTCTTCACCTTCGAGCAGCCGCCCTGGGCCCTGCCAAAGGACGCCGCCTGGGAGCTGATTTCCCCCGACGCCAAAAACCGGGTGCTGGAATCTCTCGGCGTGGAAGAGCTGTTCCGCGCCGATTTCGCCGCCATCCGCCATCTGTCCCCCCGGGAATTCGTCCGCGACGTCTTGCGGGGTGCGCTCCATGCCCGTGTGGTCTCCTGCGGCTTCAATTATCACTTCGGCAAGGATGGCGCCGGCAACGCCGATATGCTGCGTACCCTGTGCGAGGAATACGACATCCAGCTGCGCTTGGTGGAGCCGGTGCAGGTGGACGGCCTGCCCGTCAGCGCCAGCCGCATCCGCCGCTTTATCGAGCAGGGCGAGGTGCAGCAGGCCGCCCGGATGCTGGGCCGCCCCTTTACCATCGATTTCCCCGTGGTGGGCGGGCAGAAGCTGGGCCGCCTGCTGGGTACCCCCACCATCAACCAGCCGCTGCCCCCCCACTTTATCCGGCCGAAATTCGGCGTCTACGCCGCCTCGGTGGAGGTGGACGACCGGGTAACCCACGGGGTGACCAATGTCGGCATCCGCCCCACCGTGGGGGCCGACGCCCCCCTGGCCGAAACCTGGATCGCGGATTTCAGCGGCGATCTTTACGGCCGCCCGGTGCCGGTGTCTCTGGTCAAATTCCTCCGTCCTGAAACCAAATTTGATTCCATCGAAGCTCTTCAAAAGCAAATTCTCAAGGACGCCGCAGCCGCCCGCACGGCCGTGATGGGGGACGACGGCGGCGGCGTGCGCGCCATTCTCTTTGACTTCGACGATACCCTGCAGAACCGGCCCCAAGCCTTTCGGCGCTACTGCGCTTTTTTTCTGGATAAATACTTTCCTGCCCTCTCTCCCGAGCAGAAAGCGGCCCGCGCCGAGGAGATGCTCGCCCTCAACAACGGCGGCTACGTCAATTATATCGATTATTTTCTCTCCCTGTTCGAGCGGTGGAACTGGCATGACGCCCCCGAGGTGGGTGATATCTATCGGGAATTTCAGTTTCGTTTTCCCGAGTATTCCACCCTGTTTCCCGACGCGGTGGACACGCTGAAAGCCCTGCGGAATAAGGGCTATCTGCTGGGGATCATCACCAACGGCCCCTCCGTGCTGCAGAATCGGAAGCTGGATGTCTGCGCCCTGCGCCCGCTTGTGGATCTCTGCGTGGTCTCGGGCGACGAGAATCTGCACAAGCCGGATCCCGAGATCTTCCGCCGGGCCGCCTCCCGCATGGGCGTGGGCTGCCATAACTGCGTGTATGTGGGTGATCATCCGGTCAACGATATCGAGGGCGCCCGCCGGGCTGGCATGCGTCCGATTTATATCAACGCCTTCGACGGCCCCCTCCATCCCGAAAATGTCACCGAAATCCACACCCTGTCCGAACTGACTGAAATCTTTTAGTTTGTCGGAGGCCCCCGTTTTTCGTCTCTATTTGTTTTACAAATAGTTAAATATCGCAATTGATATACGACAAGTATCTCCAAATCCCAACAAAATGTTCGAAATCTCGCCTGTCTGTATACCATGTCCGGTATTATACTCTTGCTCATGAAGGATATGGCTTCCTCTCGGTATCGTTAAGTGTGGCAACTCAACTTTAACCGATTTCGCCTCATCCTTCTATCTTTTTATTTACCTGTCCAGCATGTATTGTAATCCTACACTTTTTCATACAATATTTCCTTCTTTTTCTTGACATTTTATAATTATTTGAAGTATAATGAACACGATAATTTATCAATCTGTTTGAGGAGTGGATGTTTTGGTATTAAACAAAACATTTCTGCGGCAATTTGTTTTGTACGGTGTTATCGGTGCGTCATCTGCCTTGTTGGATACTCTCGTGTTTAACTTTCTTTTCCACATGGCCGGCCTGAACGAATATCTGGCAAATCCCATCAGCGTTCATTGTGGCATCTTTATGAGTTTTTTTCTGAATCGTAAATATAACTTCAAAAAAACCGATAAAGTTCTGAGACGTTTTCTCCTGTTCTATATAACCGGGCTGCTGGGGCTGTTGCTGTCTCAGGGAATACTTTGGCTGGGCACTTTTACGCCCTACTCCGTTACCTTCGTTAAAATTGTCTCTGTATTGATTGTGGCCGCCGTACAATTTTTGATTAACCGGGTTCTGGCGTTCTCAGAAAACGAATCCAAAGAGAAAACCGAAACGAAGTAGGGAGGAAACAATATGGACAAGCTGTATATTGTCATTCCCGCGTACAACGAAGAAGAGACTATCGAAGATGTTGCGCGTGAATGGCACCAAATCGTCGAAAAAATCGGGGAGGACAGCCGGTTGGTGATTATTAACGACGGTAGCAAGGACTCCACATATGAGAAGTTACTGGAACTGAAAAATGTCCTTCCTCAGCTGGAACCCGTTTCCAAAGAAAACAGCGGTCATGGGGGCACCGTACTTTGGGGGTATCAATATGCCATTTCTCAAGGTGCGGATTACATTTTCCAGACGGACTCAGATGGGCAGACCATTCCGGACGAATTCTGGCCCCTGTGGGAAAAGCGTTCTGACTATGATTTCCAAATCGGCTATCGGAAACACCGGCAGGACGGTTTCAGCCGGATACTCGTCACTAAGACCCTCAAGCTGGTTCTTTTTTTCTCCTTCGGTCTGTGGATTACCGATGCCAACACGCCGTTCCGCCTGATGAGCGCCGCCACTCTTCAGGAGCATATCGCTAAAATACCAGAGGGCTATAATTTGTCCAATGTGCTGGTCACCGTGCTGTATGAAAAAGCCAAGGCGCGTGGTCGCTATGTGGAAATTACATTTCGGCCTCGTCAAGGCGGCGTCAACAGCATCAATTTTAAAAAAATTATTGGTATTGGAAAAAAAGCCGTGAAGGATTTTTCCTCGCTCAAAAAGGCGATCGTCCCTTAAACCGTCTTGGGAAGAAGGTAACTTATGTGCATAGTCTGAACAAATGCCTGGATACACTGTATAACCGCCGGTATGAAATTCTGTTGTTGGCGTATACGATTCTTGCCCTGTTTTTTTGTTCGTCATCTTCGCCCTTATATGTGATAAACGACTGGACAGACGCTAATACGTATTTTACAATGGGAAAAGGCATCGTCCACGGCATGGTGCCGTATCGGGATTTATTCGATCATAAAGGTCCTCTTTTGTATTTTATCTACGCAGTGGGATACTTGATGAGTCCCACCAGCTTTATCGGTGTATTCGTTCTTCAGATTATTTCAATGTATATCGCCCTGCTATTTTTGTACAAAACAGCGCGTCTGCTCCTGGACAGTTCCCCTCGCGCCTTCTTTTCCTCCATCCTGGTCACTTTTTTTATTCTCGGGGCCGGAGTTTACTATCTCCCTGAACAACTAGACATGGGAGGGGGAAGCCCGGAGGAATTCTCACTTCCCTTTCTGACCGTCAGTTTGTATTTGATCACTCGGGATGCCAAACGAAAAACCGTTTCCCGCTTCGGCCTGTTTGTGATGGGGATTTTAATGGGAAGCGTCTGTCTAATCAAGTTCAATTTGGCCGTCTTTTGGGTGGGGCTTCTCGTCCCTGTATTTCTTTCTCTGCTGTTTCAAAAAAAAGTACGGCTATTTTTTCAAGCGGCTGCTTGCATGGTTCTGGGCATCTTAGTCGTCGCGCTTCCCTATCTCGCATATGCCTTAGCAACCGACAGTCTGTCTTCTTTTATTGAGGCTTATATCTCCTTTAACAAGCTTTATTCCTTCAACGAACACAGCCTATCCGTCCGGATTATGCAGTCTCTGGGTCGATCTCAGAACTTTTTGTTCTCCTCCTTTATAATCGGTTTTACATTTATCGGCGGATTCCTCTATGTTCTTTTTTTCTTGAAATCCTATAGTTTGGCGTACCGCGCCTCCATTTGTTTGAGCTTTCTAGCTTTAATTCTGATCGTCTTTTACGGCAAAGCCTATGCCTATTCCCACCTGCCGTTTCTGATCTTTGCCGTTTTTGGCTTCGTAGCCCTATTTCGACTTTTTCCGGAATCCACCCTGCCTAAAGCTATGAATCGGCTGAAGCCCTGCCTTCCCGCTTTGTTGGCCGCCTGTATCCTTCTGGTTGTAGTAAATAACAGCCGAATGTTTATTACCAAGGACAAGAACAAACCGGGCCGTACCATTACCACTTGTCAGTCAGAAGTTGCGGCGCTTGTCCGCAGCGGTCCGGAAGAAAAGCCGACACTGTTGGAGTTGGATATGCTCAGCCGCGGCTTTTACACGGTGTTGGATATCGTTCCGCCCCGCAAATATTTTTATAAGCCCAATATCCCCTATGAGGACTATCCTGATGTTCTTGATTCCCAGCTGGCTTATGTTCAGGAGAAGGCCGCCGACTACGTCGTCTTTTTCGCGGGTAAGGAACCGGTGAACGCTACGACACTCCGGCCCGATACGCCCCGCGATCGTATTCTTTCCGCTGTATTGGATGGCTATTCCCTTGTGGGCATCGTGGAAGGAACCGGAGCCGTTGATGGCGGCTACTTCCATGTTTATCACAAGCAATAACACTGTGGAATTTTTTCTTTACAAACCCTGCCCCCTGTGTTATACTGTTTGAGCATGTTTTGCACATGCCATCCTTTACCCGGTCAGCGGAGTATGCCCGCCGTCTGCGGGAGTCACCGTTTCCCTGCACTGGGTTTATGGAAATATTTGAAGAGGTGAAGAAATCATGATGCTTCCCGAGGAAAAAACCGCCATAATGAAGGAGTACGCCACCCACGAAGGGGATACCGGCTCTCCCGAAGTGCAGATTGCCGTTCTGACCAAGCGCATCGGCGACCTGACCGAGCACCTGAAGACCCATAAGAAGGATCATCACTCCCGCCGCGGCCTGCTGAAAATGGTCGGCCATCGGCGCAACCTGCTCAACTATCTGATGAAAAAGGACATCAACCGCTACCGCGCCATCATTGAGAAGCTGGGCATTCGTAAATAAGTCCAACCTGAGGCAGGCGGGCGTAATGCCCTCCTGCCTCTCGCTGCGCTTGCGGCCCCGCGTTTCCCTGTCCGTATTCCGGCATGGGCGGATGGCTTTAGCAGTGAAACGAAGGCTTTTTCTAGAAAAAGCCCTGGTTTTATTGCTAATGGTCACCTCGCATATGCCGGATGGAAATATATGCAATCGGAGGTACCCTATGTTCGAAAATTATCGTGTGTTTGAAACCACCCTGGCCGGTCGGCCCCTCGTGGTGGAAACCGGCAAGCTGGCCCAGCTGGCCAGCGGCGCCTGCCTCGTCCGCTATGGCGAAACCGTCCTGCTGTGCACCGTCACCGCGTCGGACAAGCCGCGGGAGGGCGTGGACTTCTTCCCCCTGTCGGTGGATTATGAGGAAAAAATGTATTCCGTGGGCAAAATCCCCGGCTCCTTCCAGCGCCGCGAGAGCCGCCCGAGCGAGAAGGCCATCCTGACCTCCCGCGTCATCGACCGGCCCATCCGTCCCCTCTTCCCCAAGGATATGCGCAACGACGTGTCCGTGGTCTGCACCGTCATGTCGGTGGATCCCGACTGCGCGCCGGAAATCACCGCCATGATCGGCACCTCTATCGCCATTTCCATTTCCGACATCCCGTGGGACGGCCCGATTTCCGGCGTCGTCGTCGGCTTGGTGGACGGCGAATATGTTATCAACCCCACCCATGAGCAGGCGAAGCGCTCCGAGATGCATGTGACCGTCGCCTCCACCGCCGATCTGGTCGCCATGATCGAGGCGGGCGCCAACGAAGTGGACGACGACACCATGTTCAACGGCATCATGGCGGGCCACGCCGCCAACCAGGAGATCGTCGCCTTTATCCGGAACATACAGCAGGAGATCGGCAAGGAGAAGTTCCCCTTCACCTCCAACGATCCCGATCCTGCCATGTATGAAGCCATCAAGGACTTCGCCATCGAGAAGGTACGCGCCGCCCTGGATACCGACGACAAGCGCGTGCGGGACGAGCGTCTGCGCCCGGTGTACGCCGAGGTGCATGAGAAGTTCGACGATGTGTATCCCGAGGCCGTCGACAAAATCGAGGAATGCCTCTATAAGCTGCAGAAATACGTGGTGCGCCGCTGGCTGCTGGATGACGGCAAGCGGGTGGACGGCCGCGGCATCGACGAGATCCGGCCCCTGGCCGCCGAGGTCGGCATCCTGCCCCGCACCCATGGCTCCGGCCTCTTTACCCGCGGCCAGACCCAGGTGCTGACCACC
>CEAA01007691.1_pt1 | contig 10285 bp, 6 predicted proteins | sample 557551 | NCBI WGS metagenome assembly CEAA01 (sample SAMEA3182115, study PRJEB8094) | gut metagenome | biome: human; feature: gut; material: Stool; isolation source: human stools | place: Canada | collected 2013-06-11
CCCAGTGCCACATCCAGCACCATCATCACGCTGAAGCCTACCGCAAAAAACACGGTGCCAACGTTGGAGTGCTGTCCTTGCGACATTTCCGGGATCAGTTCCTCCACCACCACATACAGCATGGCTCCGGCGGCAAAGCTGAGCAGATAGGGCAAAGCAGGCACCACGATGCCTGCCGCCAGAATCGTCAGCACTGCCCCGATGGGCTCTACGATGCCGGACAGTACACCGCCCCAGAACGCCCGGCCCTTTTTCATTCCCTCCGCCCGCAGGGGCATGGAGATGATGGCACCCTCCGGGAAGTTCTGGATGGCAATGCCAAGGGAAAGCGCCAGCGCCCCGGCGGCGGTGATCTGAGCCGTTCCGGCAAGGTATCCGGCATAGACCACGCCTACCGCCATGCCCTCCGGGATGTTGTGCAGCGTTACCGCCAGAACCATCATGGTGGTGCGCTGGAGCTGGCTTTTGGGGCCTTCGGCCTGCAAGCTGTTCTGGTGCAGATGGGGGATGAGATGGTCCAGCAGCAGCAAAAACAGGATCCCCAGCCAGAAACCCACCGCCGCCGGGAAAAACGCCAGCCTACCCAGATCTGCGGCCTGCTCCATAGCCGGGATCAACAGACTCCATACCGATGCCGCCACCATGACCCCGGCAGCAAAGCCGGTCAACGCCCGCTGGATGCCGTCGCGCAAAGAGTTTTTCAAAAAGAACACACAGCCTGCCCCAAGACTTGTGCCCAGAAAGGGGATCAAGATCCCCCAGAATGCGTCTTGTATCATGTAGTACCTCCTTGCGGTTAAATATAACTAACCGCATAAAAAGTATACTGCGCTCCGGCAAAAAGGTCAAGGGCAATCCCGCATAATTCTAAGTGCCGCAGCCGCCGGAACGGTGCTCAAGCCGTCAGGCGGGAATTGTGCGGTGTTGCCCAAGGGCTTTGCGGCACCTTCTGCCGAAAAAATTAGCCTCCATAAACATCCCCGCTTTTTCTTGACAAGGCTCTGCAGGTGTGCTATTTTAGGTTTCGTCAATTAGCTCATTCTAACCATCTGAGGGGCCTCGCCCCGCAGGTTTTTCTTTGCGCGAAATGTTAGGCCGAGCTAACCATGTATTTTCAAACCAGAGCTAGAGGTGTGTTACAATGAGATTGAAAAAAGTATTTGTAGGTGCCCTTGCGGCCGCCATGCTGGTGTGCGCTGTGGCAGTCCCGGCCTTCGCTGCGGAAGAGGTGGAGCAGGAAAACGGCCTGTCCTCCAGCTATGTCCAGATGAACATCCCTTACGCCGATTTCTACAAGGCTGCCGGTGTGGACAACGCATCTGAGATCGACGCTGTGACCAGTGCCACCAAGAACAAGACCCGTGCAGGCAACCTTGCCGCCGGTTCTTACCACGTCAATGCGGACGGCACCGACATCACCGGCGTTTCCTTCCCGGTCAAGGTGCTGACCCCGTGGGCGCTGAAGAATGCAAAGCAGGTCACCGATGCCGACAGCTACGACATTACCGTTACCCTGAAGGGCAAGGAATCCACTACCACCTATACCGGTGTGGATGCCCTGTTTGAGAACGAGAGCTACGCTTACTACAAGCTCAGCGAGACCCCTGCCTACTACATCACCGCATGGTATAACCTGCTGAGCGGCAAGTGGGAGTTTGGCAAGGTCAACGCCACCGAGACCACCGTAGAGGGCACCACTGTGGAGCTGAAGACCAACGGTCACCACACCACCTACGAGATGAAGATCTCCGGTTTTGATCTGGACTACAAGGCCAACAAGGTCTACGGCGTAGTGCTGACCACCGCCGATGGCAGTGAGTACGGCCTGCATCATGTGACCAACATCTGGCATGGTACCAAGCTGGGCTTCAATGCCGATGATCCTTACTTTGCATCCATCATCGGTAAGACTGTTACTCAGATCACCTTCTACACCGCCGACGGCGTGTATGTCCTGCCGGTCAGCGTGGCACTGTAAGTTTACGGAAGGCTGCCTGATTCAGCCAACATATAGCACAAAACGGCAAGGTCGCTTGAAACAGGCGACCTTGCTTTTCCGTGTCAGGAGAAGATGGAATGAACAAAAAACGATGCAAAGCGCTGCTGGGGCTGGTGCAGCTGCTCCCGGCGGTGGCGGCTGCAGCTGCCGTGCTTTTTGCCCTGCCCCGCACCGTGCCGGTGCTGGCTGCCGTACCGGAAAGACTGACGGCTGTGGTGGAGCAGCCGGTGGAAGCCGCTTTCTCCGAAGCGGAGGAAGAAGTACTGCCCAAACTGCCCTATGCCGACGGCGTTTATGTCGGCTCTTCCCGGGGCTACGGCGGCACCGTCCGGGTACAGGTCACCATGGAAAACGGCAGCATCACGGAGATCGGGATCCTGGACGCTTCCCACGAGACCAAGCAGTTTCTGCGGCGCGCCAAGCGGCTTCTGACCACCGTGGTGGAAGCCCAGAGCTGGGAAGTGGATGCCGTTTCCGAGGCAACCTACACCAGCCGGGGCATTCTGGGCGCAGTGCAGAACGCTCTGACCGGCGAGGTGGTGAATAACCCCCTGCCGCCCCAGCCCAAGCCCACCGCACCGCTGGTGGTGGAGGAATTTACGGCTCCCTCCACCTACCTGGACGGCATCTACACTGCCGAAGCCATAGGCTTTGAGGGCAGGATCACGGTGCAGGTCACGGTGGCAGAGGATCAGATCACGGATATCACGATTCTGAGCGCCGAGGACGAGGAGGAATATCTCTCCCGGGCCAAACAAGTCATCCCCACCATTCTGGAAGGCCAAAACCCCAATGTGGATGCCGTTTCCGGTGCCACCTACTCCTCTACCGGCATCCTGAATGCGGTCAAGCTGGCACTGGCAAAGGCGGCTGTTGCCCCGGCAGAGGAAGCCGAACCGGAGCAGGCAGCATCGGAAGAAGCGGCAGAAGAAGCCGTACCGTCCGAAGCAGCAAAACCCGAGGAAACGCCGGTCACTGCGCCCACCGTGGAGGTAGTGCAGCCGGAACCCAAAACCGTCGTTCCGGCATGGCTGAAAGAAGTGTGGCAGCAGCTTTTCCCGGCAGATGCACCGGACGATTCTGTGCCGGAACCTGCCCCCTCTGCGGAAGCGCTGCCAGCATCCGAGACGGCACTGCCGCCGGAAGAAACTGAACCTGAAACGGAAGGAGCAACGGAATGAAATACAAAAATTTTCTCCTCCGGGCGGTGAACCTGCTGCTGATTCTGGGGGTGCTGTGGCAATACCAGCAGGTGGTGCTGGTCCGGGCGGCGGCGGTAAGCCAGCGCAAGCAGGAAATTGCCGAGGTGGAAGCCTACAACGCTTCCGTTTTGCAGGCGCAGAGCGCAGCACAGGCAGAGCAGACCCAAAGCGGCTACCGGGACGGCACCTATGAGGGCAGCGCCTTTGGATTTGGCGATGTCATCCGGGTGTCGGTGACCATCCAGAACGGAAAAATGACCGATATCTCGGTGCTGGATGCCTCCGGTGAAGATAAACCCTACTATAAACAGGCACTGCCCCTGCTGGACGAGATGCTGGCAGTGCAGTCTGCTGAGGTGGACACCGTTTCCGGCGCTACCCTTACAGCTGAAGGACTCATCGGTGCAGTCGAGGACGCACTGGGAAAGGCGGCAGAATGATGGCAATGATGGAAAAAACGCAGGCAAAGCCTTTGACTGCGGCGCAGCAGCAACAGCGGAACAAAAAGCGCCGTACCTGGCTGCGTGCCGGGATTCAGCTGTTCTTTTTTGTGTCCATGCCGGGGGCATTCGTGGCCGGGTTTTCCGGGGTAAAGCAGCTCTTTTTGCACATCGGCGCAGGAGAGGTGCTCTCGGCAGACAGCTTTACACTTTCCCTGCTGGGGCTGTGCGGCTTCACCCTGCTGTTCGACCGTTTTTTCTGCGGATATGCCTGCGCCTTCGGCAGCCTGGGCGATGCCGTTTGGGCGCTGTCCGGTCTTGTCCAGAAAAAGCTGTTCCACCGCACAAAGCAGTTCCGTCTGCCGGAGTGGGCGGTGCTTTTGGGGCAGAAAGTCAAATACCTGCTGCTGGCAGGGCTGGTGGCGCTGTATGTGACCCGGCAGGAAAAGCTGCTGGTAGGCACAAGCCCCTGGGAGGTGTTTTCCCGGCTGACGGCCCTGCGTCTGCCGCCGGAGGGCTTCGGCGTGGGCATCGGGCTGCTTGTGCTTATTTTGCTGGGTATGGCGGTGCAGCCCCGGTTCTTTTGTCAGTTCCTCTGCCCCATGGGTGCGGTGTTCGCCTTGCTGCCGGTGCTGCCCTTTGCACGGCTGCACCGGCAGAGCGATGGCTGCATCCCGGGCTGCAATGCCTGTAAACAGCAGTGTCCGGTGTGCCTGAAGCTGGAGGAAAACAGCCTACGCAGCGGGGAGTGCATCGCCTGCGAAGCCTGCATGGGCACCTGCCCCAAGCAAAACATCCACCGATGGGATACGGCTCTGTGCAAGTGCCTGTGGCTGCCGGTACTGGCGAAGGCGCTGCTCTTCTTCCTGCTGGGCTGCTGGCTGGGCTTCTGCCGGTTTATCTGAAACAAAAAAGGGAGGCCGCCGCACAATATCGTGCAGCACCTCCCTTTTGGCTAGGACGATTTTGAATGCCCTCCGCTATGCTCTGGGCATTTTCAGCGGAAAAGCTATTTATAATTTCGGAACGCCGGAGCGTCTGCGGACGCTCCGGCGTTCCATTTTCACGGTAAAGGCTTCTGCTCCAACAAGTCTGTCATGCTACGCAAGCTGATGCCAAGGGTGGAAAGGTTATGCAGCATCGCACTGGTGGCAGGAGGCAGGATGCCCAGAGCACCCAGAAGGATCAGGGCGGAGTTGAAGCTGAGGACAAAGCGGTAATTGCTGCCCACCCGCTTTTGCAGGGCGTTGGCAATGGCTTTTAAGGTCACCAGCTCTTCCAGACTGTCGGCACGGATGGTCACATCGGCGATCTCCCGGGCGATGGCGGCACCGGAATGGATGGCGATGCCGATATCTGCCGCCGACAAGGCGGGCGAATCGTTGATGCCGTCGCCGATCATCACTACCGTATGTCCCTCGGCTTTGGCGTCCCGGACAAAGGCAGCTTTATCCTCCGGCAGCACCTCTGCAAAGCAGCGGTCCACCCCCACCTGCGCCGCAATGGCACGGGCGGTGCGGTCGCTGTCGCCAGTCATCATGACGGTCTGGGTGATGCCCAGCTTCCGGAGCTTATGCAGCACCTGTGCCGCCTCCGGGCGCAGGGGGTCTGCGATGCAGATGACCCCCGCCAGTACCCCGGACGCTGCCAGATACAGGTGGGAATACTGCGGGTCCAGCGCATCGAACTTTGCCTGTTCCCCTGCCGGGATGGTGCAGCCCTCGTCCTCAAAAATGAAGTGAGCGCTGCCGATGACCACCCGCGTACCGCCCACCCGGCTGGCAATGCCGTGCGCCACGATATACTCCACCTCGGAGTGCATCTCTTCGTGAGAGATGCCCCGCTCCTTGGCGGCACGGACCACGGCGTTTGCCATGGAATGGGGGAAATGTTCTTCCAGACAGGCGGCCAGCTGCAATACCTCCTGCTCCTCGCAGCCAGAGAAAGGCACCACCTGCACCACCTGCGGGGTGGCGTGGGTCAGGGTGCCGGTCTTGTCAAACACCATGGTGTCCGCCTGGGCCAGCGCCTCCAGATACTTGCCGCCCTTTACGGTGATGTGGTATTCCCCGCACTCCCGCATGGCAGAAAGCACTGCCAGCGGCATGGAGAGCTTCAGCGCACAGGAGAAGTCCACCATCAGGATGGAGATGGCCCGGGTGACGTTGCGGGTCAAAGCATAGGTAGCCACTGTACCGGCAAGGCACCACGGCACCAAGCGGTCGGCCAGCTGCAAGGCCCGGTTCTCGGTGCCGGACTTGAGCTTTTCCGATTCCTGGATCATGGCTACGATCTTATCGTAGCGGTTGGCACCGCCTTCGGCCTTGGCCACAAGGACGCATTCGCCCTCTTCCACCACCGTTCCGGCGTAGACGGTGGCCCCGGCGGTCTTGCGTACCGGCATGGATTCGCCGGTGAGGGCGGCCTGATTGACCATCGCCTCGCCCTCCAGCACCACACCGTCCAAGGGAATCATGTTGCCGGAGCGCACCACCACTTCGTCCCCGGCGTGAACGCGGGTCAACGGCACCAGCACCTCGCCCTGCGGGGTACGCACCCAGACCTTATCCACATTCAGCGCCATGCTGCGGGCAAGGTCGTCCAAGCTCTTTTTCCTCGTCCACTCCTCCAGCAGGCTGCCCACCGTCAGCAGGAACATCACCGAGCCTGCCGTGCTGTAATCGCCCCGCAGGAGGGAGGCGGTGATGCTGAGCGCGTCCAGCACTTCTACTTCCAGCTTGCGATGCAGCAGGCAGCGGACACCCTTCCAGACAAAGGCGATGGAGCGCCACACCGTATAGGCCGCCGCGATGGGCGCAGGCAGGAACACATTGCGGAACATCCGGCCTGCCACAAGGCTGACCATCTTTTCCTGATATTCCTGATTGATCTTCCGGCTGTCGTGGGAGGTGACCAGCACCTCTAATTCTGCGTTGTCAAAGCGGTAGGCAGCCAGCAGGGCGACGGCATCCTTCCGACTGCCCCGATAGGTCAGCACCACATCTCCAGTGCGCTCGTAGACAGTGGCTTTCTGGATGTTGTCCTGCCCGTTCAGGTAGGCTTCCAGCACATCTGCCCGGTGCAGGGTCATTCGCACGGTGCAGACATGCACCCGCATCCGTCCCTTCCCTTCATGCAAGATCGTACATTTCATTGATTTTCTTACCCCTCTGCGTAAAAAAGAGCCGCCCAAGGGCGGCTCCGCTGCGTTGTATCACTGTGCAGTCTGCTCTGCGGGCTGCTCTTCTTCAGCCGTATCCTCGATGACCTCCTGTGCAGCCTCGGCGGCACGACTCTCGTTGATGGCCTTTGCATCAGCAAGGATGTCCCCTGCTTCCTCCTGCACCTTATTCACGGTCTGCATGGTGCAGTCCTTCATCCGCAGCACCGCAGCAGTGGTCTGGGTATAGACCTTTTTGGCGTCCTTGCTGGACAGCACCTTGAAGCCGGCAGAGCCGAACACTACACCGCCCAAAAACAGTGCAAGTTTTTTTGTATCAAACATAGTTACCCCTCGTTTCTGTGTTTCCTATTTGAGCGCCCATGCCCTTGAGCGAGGGCAGGCTCTTTATCTATATATTGTAGCACGCTTTCGGGGTTTTTCAATATTTTTCGACGATGTTAGGACGTGTTAACATTGTTAGCGGCAGCTTGATATGGAGGATCACTTTTGTCATGCTCCCTTGCGGAAATTAGCAGACGCAGCCTATAAAGGCAGCAGAATGATTGTGAACTGCAGTCTACTGGTCGTTTTTACGTGCGACAGCTTTCTGTCCGCATCAAAGGTATTTCCGCAGAGTCGGCACAAGAACATTCATATTGATCGGCTTTGCGATATGATCGTTCATTCCGGCATCCAGTGCCACCTGTCTATCTTCGGTAAAGGCATTTGCCGTCATAGCGATGATGGGGATATTTGCTTTTTGGGGGTCGTCCAGCCCACGTATTTTTCTTGCCGCATCGTAGCCGTTCATCACCGGCATCTGGATGTCCATAAGGATCAACTGATACGTTCCGTTCGCAGCTTTTTCCAGCATATCCACACATTCCACACCATCTTTTGCGCGGTCTACTGTACAGCCTTCTTCCTGCAGCAGCTCAGTGGCGATCTCCGCATTGAGGTCGTTGTCCTCGGTCAGCAGGATCCTTGTGCCGCACAGGCACTTTTGATCCGAAGGGTTTGTTTCTCGTTTCGCCTGTGTTTCATCCTCGGACGCAATGCGGCAGGGAATGGTCACAGTAAACGTGGAGCCAACACCGATCCTGCTCTCCACTTCCACGGTGCCGCCCATCAGCCCGACCAGCTTTTTCACGATCCCCATCCCGATGCCGCTGCCCTCCACCTTGCTGACGGTGGAAGTGCGTTCCCGTTCAAACGGTTCAAAAATGTGCTTCTGAAACTCCTGCGACATCCCGATGCCGTTATCGGCAACCGTGATCACCGTATCGCACCAGCCCTCTTTTTCGCCGGACTTCTGCGTAACATTGCAGCGGATCGTGCCGCCGGCTCCCGTGTATTTGACAGCGTTGCTGACAAGGTTTGTACAGATCTCGGTCAGATGCGGAATATCCGCATAGATATACGGATACTGTAGCTGTGTTGTCACCGTAAGCGTCTGCCCCTTGCTGTCTGCCTGATTCCGGAACATGGCAACGCAATTACGGAAATCCTTCTCGATATCCGAAACAGAATACTCCATCTCCGTCTTATCGTTCTCGATTCGGGCAAGATCCAGAACATTGTTCAGCAGCATCAGCAGGTTCTGTCCGCACACCTGAATGTTCTCCATGTAATTTTTCAGCTTTGCAGGGTCGTCCAGATGCCGGGAGGCAAGGTCTGCGTAACCGATAATGGCGTTCATGGGCGTGCGGATATCATGCGACATATTGAACAGGAAGGTGGATTTGGCGTGGTTCGCGCTCTCGGCGTTTTCCACAGCGACCTGCAATTTTGCATTCAGTTTCTGCGTATCGTTTGCGGCTTTTCTTGCAGCAGCTTCGGCTTTACGCGCCTTCCGCAGCAGCTTCAGGATCGTGAGCAGAATGGCTGCAACCGCAATGCTGCTGACCAGCAGAGCCATAAAGAAGTTATCCTTTATAAAATCGCTCAGGGTAACCTTCCGCGCGGAGCTCTTATACATCGCAAGCGCGCCGGCAAGCATATTAACAGGCATTGCCTTGATCGTTTTGTTCAGGATGGACAACAGGCTGCGGTTTCCGCTATTGACCGCAAAGCAGGATTTTACAGGGTTCAACAGCGGAACGCTGTAAAAGCTGTATTTCTTGCTGTATTTATTCTCACTGCTGATCCCGGTAACAAAGCAATCCGCCTGTCCGTCTTTGACCAGCTTTGCGGCATCCTCCTGTGTATCGCAGTCCACGATCTCCCACTGCGGATAATAAAACGCAAGGTACTTTTTCAGGGAGAGTTTGTTTTGGGGAACGGCAATGCGGTTTACATTGTTTTCGTTAAAGTGCTGTTGGTTCGTGACCGCCATCAGGTTGGAGGTCCATGTTGTGTTGGTACAGGCAAAGTGATACTCTTCCGCCAGATTGGGGCTCTGGTCGAAATGGAAGATCATGTCGATCTCGCCCGATTTCAGCGCATCCAGTTCTGCTTCCTTGCTGTCATAGCCGACCAGCTGGAATTCCAGTTCCTGATTGCCCAGACAATCTGCTGCAAACTGAATATAGTCCGTGATTACCCCGGTAAACTCCCCGGTGGCAGGGTCAAAGGTGCTGACGCCGCTGTCACTCGTCAGAAAGCCCATCTTGATGGCGCCGTGCTCTTTGAGCCACGCCTTTTCCTCACCCGTAAGGATAGGGATATAATCCAGCGAGAAATACCTTTTATACAGATCCGCCGTATAAAAAGGAGCCGCTTCGTCCAACGCGCGCATCGCATTGTCCAGTTCTTCCTTGATATCAGGCCGGTTTTTGTTGATCGCATAGTAGATGCCGGATTCTCCCACACGGGTTATGGTCGAGATGCCACGCTCTGCCCAGAAGGATTCTTCCAGCGAAACAAAGCAGTCGATCTCGTGATTTGCCAGCTTTTGTTTCGCATCCTCGTTGTTGGAGACGTTGACGTGTTCTGTTTTCAGGCCGTATTTTTCTTCCCATTCGGTCAACATCACCTCCGGTTCCGTTCCCATCAGAACGCCGATCTTTTTGCCGTTCAGCGTCTTGAAGTCGGAGGCGGAGATGTCTGCGCGCGAGAGATCGGCGTAGAGGTAATATTTTTCCACTCCCATCGGCTCGTCTGAAAACAGCATCTCCTCGGTGCGGTCCTCCGTATAGGAAATACCGCCCATAATGTCGATCTCGCCGTTTTCAAGTTTTTCAAAGCAGTCTGACCAGTCGCAGATCACATACTCGAACTGCCAGCCTGTATAGCCGGATAAGGTCTGCAGCAATTCGTAGCCGTAGCCCTTTCTTGCGCCCTTCTCGTTGACATAGTTGAAGGTGTCCTCAAACGAACCGACACGAACAACCTTTGCAGGGGCGGTTTCCGCGGCAGCCTTCACAGGGAGCACGGCTGATAGTAGCAACAGTAGGCTCAGCATTACACAGGCGCTTTTCCGCGTCAAGGTCTGCATAGTTTCGCTCATTCCAGAGTTTTTCATTTTATCCAATCTTTCTCC
>CEAA01028818.1_pt1 | contig 10283 bp, 7 predicted proteins | sample 557551 | NCBI WGS metagenome assembly CEAA01 (sample SAMEA3182115, study PRJEB8094) | gut metagenome | biome: human; feature: gut; material: Stool; isolation source: human stools | place: Canada | collected 2013-06-11
TTCCAGTTCGGTGGCCTGTTCGCTCTCGTTGGCCTTCTTTCTGGGGGACATAGGCTATCCCTTCCTTTCTTTGAATACTTCATTTAAGTTGACACTGCGGCCAATTGGCAGTTCGCCCGGCGCACATACAGAGGGGGGTGGTGTACAGTCGCCGGCGGGATCTGCGCTCGGTGCAGAGTCAGCGGAAATGACTGGTTCGGGCTGCTCCCAAGAAGAAACCCGCCCGGATGTTTTCCAGGCGGGTTCATGCAAAATTGCTTTGGAGCTCCTCAGTTGTTTATAGAATGGGTGCTTGGAATAATCAAAGCGGTGAGCACACATGACTTTTTGCCCGCGGACAAAGATCAGTTCTTCATCCGGCTGCAGGCGGAGTACTTCATCCGGCATCAGCAGCGGACGCTTACCCAACGAGTTGGTTTTACGATACCGAGGCGTATAGTCTGTAATACGCATACTGTTGAGTTCCCGCGCTTCACTCTCGACTTCTACTGAGGCCACACCGATTCTCTCGCTGAAATAGGTGGCAGTCAGCATATCGGTACAGCCAAGGAACACCGTTGTATCGCAAGCACCCAGGATTTCCTGCCATTGATCATTGGGATAGCGGTTTCGCATCTGCCCAATGTTTTGGAAAAATACTGCTACCGATGCGCCTCTCGACCTGATTGTACTGCATTTTTTGGTGAAGTCCAAAATCGTGCATGCGTTTGGGAATTCATCCAGAATAAACTTGACTTTAACCTTCAGGTGTCCGCCCTCACAGTGAGCGTCGGCATATCGGATAAGCCGGATAAACAGGAAACTGAAGAAAAGCGAGCTCAGGAACTCGAAGGTATTGTCCTGGTCAGACACAATGCAGAAGTATGCGCACTTCTCTTTCCCGGGCAGTTCCAAATCGATTTCATCATAGGAGGTGATGTTGCGGACCAGTTGTGCCTGCATGACCTGTAGTTTGCTGCCAAGGCCGATGATGACACTGGTGCGGACTGTTTCACTGGACTGCATGAAAATGGAAAAAGGCGCAAAGGCCGGTGAAGGCGGCATGACTTCGCCGGTGAACTTGTTGATATGCTCCCGGCGGATACTGTTCATAATGCGCGTGAGGCTCCGCTCATTTTCTGTGGTCAGCATCTCATATACCTGGCCGAGATTTCTTTTTTCCGGAGGCATCTCCAGCGAGACATACAGGACCAGAGCCTTCAATAGATTGAGCTCAGCGTTGAACCAAAATGCATCCCTGGAGTCGCCGCTGGTATTGCTCAATACAATGTCACAGAAGGTCTGTGCCATAATCTCGCTGCCACCCACCTCGCTGAGGCAATTCCACGAGTCGCTGTGCTCCATCTCGATGAGATTGAATACCCGGACGGTATAGCCTTGGTCTCGGAGAAACTCACTTGTGGACTCATAGAGCTCGGACTTGGTATCTGTAATGATGACCGACTCGCCGCGTTTTGCTGCCTGCAGAATCAGATTTCTGGAGATGCTTCTGGATTTTCCTGTGCCAGATGCACCGCAGATAGCCAGATTCTCATTAAGCCTGGTCTTCTTGGGCAACGTAATAACTTGCCCTCCATCAACCATACCCAGAATATCCCTGTCTGTACTGCCAGGCGATGTGATATCAAAACAGGATTTTGCCTCCCTGAGTGTCATAAACGCTGCTGTTCCATAGCTTCCGAATTCCGAAATCGTCAGGTTCCTGTCGCGGTCTGTAGCACCTCTTCCGCCGCGCCCAAGGCGCAGCCCGAACAGGCACAGGATTGCGATGCCAACTGAAACAGCGAGAATGGAGATGGGGCCTTCCGGGAAGTGCGTCAATGCTGCACCAACTGCCCCAAGTGAAAACGATGGGAGCGCAGGTGACGTCCTATAATCACTCCCTGCTGCTTCCCATGCTTTGATATTGATCATGAACTGAGCGATTATGCCGGAAACATAGAGCAGAATCAGGATAAGAATGACCAGGCTAATTGCGCTGGTCACTTTCTTTTTCATATGGTATCACCGCCTTTCATCACGCGGACTTCTATGGGAGTTTCCACAATGGACTGGATCGCGTTGAGCTGGTAGTCATAGCAAAGGACGATTGCCGGCTCTTCAAACCCGTCCAGATACGCGCTCAGATTGGAGAATGTGAACAGGTCGCACAGATACCCAAGTACCACAGGCCGACGCCGGTCAGGCGTCATCGCGTCATAGAACTTTGTATCCAGCGGTGGGATGAAGCCATCCAAAGCCTGCCGATTGATCTCCATCTGTTTCTTCTGATCGGCGATGACCCCCAGCAAAGCGTCTCCGCGATGGTCGTTCGTGATAAAGAAGATGTTGTTATATCGGTCGGAAATCGTGAAGTATCGGCTTGAGTGCTGCGTTTCTACCTTCATGAGTTTCTGCGCCACACTCATTTTGGTGCCAATGATGACCTCACTGAAAACCTCAACCGCAATGCCTCGCAAGCGCAATACCTGCTCTAACGCTGCAACCATGTTCTCCTCAGTTCCGGCAAGCCAGTACATTCTGGAGTGGCCGGTATAGTATAGGCAATGGCAGTATCGTCCGCAGATGATGACGCCCAGGAGCCTGGAGGACTTGGCCACCGTCTTGACGCTCTGATCCGTACGGCGGCCAGGTTCCTGAATTGCTGCTCTGAACTCCTGGACAGGATAATAATAGATCTTCCTGGGATCATACGGCGCGGAGCTGGCCAATGGATTGGCCAACAGGCTTGGTTTTTCCCCAGGAAGAAAGACGGCACCGGCATTTCGTGCCATGATCAATGCGGTTGCTTGTGCGTGGTAACGTAGAATCCGCTCTGTGATATTCCTTGAGCCGCTGTTGGTATCCTGCTGTGCCATCACAAAAGGGAATACCGTGGAATCCTTCTTGGCAATGTACTCGAGCCCCAGCGGCGTCAACCGCAAGGATCGAATGACCCGCTGTCTGTACTTCGTACGATAGACCGTTACATAACCCTTCTTGATTGCCTCATACTTCACATGGCGATTCCACTCAGGATGACCACCGATTCGCTCTGCCAACTGAGACGGAAACTCACGACAGTACCCAATAAACCAAAGCAGTTCCAGCATCCGATTATTCGTGCCGGCAAACAAAATATCACCTCCACCATCATTCAGAAAAGAATTTGAATCGCCACGAGACTGCCCGTAAGGCTGCCGGCAAGACTGCCAGACCTGATTGAACCGTTCTCAAAAGCGAAGAAGCTTTCATACACCAAGCCAAAAACACCCCGTACTTTTGGCTGAGCGATTTCATACCAAAATACGGGGCCCCTGGAGCCAGTATTTTTCTTCATCCGGTTTCATACCATTTTCTGAACGACTTTTTTTGTAGAATTAGGTATCGGATTTGATGTACTTTCCAGCCCACTCAGGCAAAGATTCCGGTAGCATCAGATAGAACTCTGTGGCGTCGCAATCGGACATCTGAGTGGTCTGGAGGACGGTGCAAAGCAGTCCGCTGTCGTTGGTCAGAAAGACCGACTCGATCACATCCAAATATCGCTTTGTCTCAATATTGTCGTAATCGCGAACACGGCGCACACCAAGTGCCAGGTCATATTTGTGAACGATACAGATCACGCACTTCTCAAAGCGCTCTATCGGGTCGGCCGCCTGGAAGCGCAGTAAGCAGCTCCGCAGGGGGCGGGCCAGATAAAGCGTATTGTCACGTGGATTGCGCTTGGGAAGGATCGCCGGTAATGTGATCTTCAGCCACTTTGGTTCTTCCGTCACACGGATACCCATGGCATCGCTGACAGTTTCATATAAGGCCGCTGCGTTGGCCCAGTCGGTTCTGGCCGCCAGCCCACGCAGACGGACTGTGGCCTGCTCTGCGTTCCGCACCAAACTGTACATCTCATGGTGGGGGTTATACCGGGGCATATCCTCCAGCTTGTGGGCCAGACGGAACATCTCATTGCTCATCAGCTCATAATCTGAAGCAACTTCCATGAGCGATTCCATGTATTTTTCGCTTGCCATTTCGCACCTCACAGTTCGTAGGAGCCAGTGACGCCATCTTCGCCGACTACGATAACAAAGTCGTTTTTCATCCGGCGTTCGATTTTTACAGCATCGTTGATTGACCGCATGACCAACAGCCTTCGTACTCCATCCGGCAGATCAAAGCAGGTATCGTTGATTAGGGACAGCGCTTTTTCGCTGACTGGGATTAGATCATAATCGAAACCGGTCGCCGACACAGTAAGAAGCGCCGGCATTTCACCAGCGCAAAAATCCTGTATGCTGTCTTTGATGCTGATAAGCGCCCAAAAGCAAGATACGCTGCTGCTGATATCGACCTTCGCCGCCGACATCCGATTCGAGGCCAGATATTTGGCATCCGGTGTCGTATAAACCATGCCCTCGCGGTGCAGCAACGTCATGATTTTCCCGTACTTTTTGGTATCCAGATGTGAGAAGAGTTCGCGCATCTGCCGAACCTCTACCACGCCAAAAACCGACAGGAGTTTGACCATTACCGTGAGTTCTTTCCCACGGTATTTGCTGGCAAAGGACATTGTTGCTTCCTCCTTTCGCCATCAACTGATGACATTCAGTGTAATTTGAAATTCTGATTGCGTTAAACGCACACGATATGTAAAACAGGCCTTCGGCCTGTCAACAAACGAATGCGTTAAGTGTTGTGAGTCTGCACAATCTGGCTGAGCTCATAACGGTCTGTGGTAATGAGCTGCTTTTCCAGATCAGATGCCTTGAACTCCACTGTGATGTGATTGCTGTTGGTTGAGATCAGGCCATTGCCGCGCTCAAAGCGGATAATGTTCGCAATTTCCGCGTCGGTCAGTTTCAGGGCATCCTGGACACGCATGGCCTCGTCATCCTCCAGATTCAAAATAATCTTGGTCTTGGCGTTGTTAATGATGCCTTTTCCGTATTTGCCTCCGTCGAGGGAGAAGAAATCGGAAAGGTCTTGCGTCGCGCAGACAGCGCTGCCGCCATAACCTCTGATAATTTTGAATATCTCCAGAACGAATTCCGCAGCCATGCTGTTGCTGGAGCTTCCGATCAGCTGCCATACCTCGTCCAAAAAGATCGCCTTTTCCTTGGTACGATCCTCCTTGGCCTTATCCCATACGAAATCGAGTGCAACGAACATGCCGACGGTCAACAAGTCACCCGTCAGTTCAGAGATGTCGAGGACTGTGTATGGGTTTGAGAGATCCACATTGGTCTGCTGATTGAACGTCTTTGCGGAGCCGTGAACCAGACGGTTGAGGATATTGCCCATCCGTCGGGTCTCCTGCGATTCAATCAGCAGGTTATAGACATCTTCAAGGATCGGCATCTCACGGTATTTTTCCGGATCAGTCGGGTCAATCAGCGAGTCATTGTCGTGGGTGATCCCTTTCAGCGCATAGGTGCGGATGAGTGTTTCGTCCAGCAATTGGCGTTCTTCATGGGTCATATCCGGAATCAGCAATCCGAAGAAGATGTGCAGCTGCTGGATTTTGCGGGCCAGAATGGAGTTTTCATTGATCACCCCATCAATGATCGCATTGGCTGTCTGGTCAACCCGGCGGATCTCCATGATGTTGATACACTGTTTCGAGGCCGGGCTGATAGAAATGAATTCACCACCGACATTTTTACAGGCACGCAGGAACTCATGTCCTTTCAACGGGGCCAGAATAAAGACCTGTGTTCCTTTCCGGCGCATCCTTAACGCAAGTAATTGCATCGTGAATGTTTTGCCTGCGCCGGACGTGCCGATAATTGCCAGATTCGCATTTTTGTAGACCCTGGAATTGAAAATATCCACGATCACAAGGCTGTTATTGTGCTTGTTGACACCCAGAAGCACACCATTCTCGTCCGACATTTCATAGGATGTGAATGGATAGCAGCTGGCAGCTGCGGAGGTCAGGACGTTCCGCTTGCCTCGTTCAAAGAGTTTTCGGTCGAGATTGCAGAACGGCATGCTCGCGCGCATGGCGTCTTCCTGACGGAATCTGCATACCCGGAGATCCATATCCTGCGAGATCATGAGCCTTTTTACCTCTGCCACACGCCATTCCAAATTCTCCAGCGTATCTGCTGTGATGGTCACAAGGATATTCATGTAGTAGAAGTCCTCGTAGTTGGACAAGCCTTGTTTGAGGTAGTATCCAGAACGAATGGCACTCTCAATATCATCGAAGTCCGTATTGGTATCCGAGGTATCTTTGATGCGGCTCCGATTGATTCGGATCTGCTGGCCAAGCTTCGCCTGAATGCGTTCTTTCGGCTCACGCTGAAAATAGAAATCAACATCGATTCCCTCACCTGCATTGACCAGCAGAGAGGTCCAGCCTGCCACCACGCGGGGGTTAAATCCATCGGACGGAACCATCAGATAGGCATGATACAGTCCATCCATGACCGTATAGGATCCATGCTGGAGATCGATGCTTTGAGGAGCAATGACGGTTGGGATCGTCAGTTCTGTTTCCGGCGCATGAGTTGTCTGGTATATCTGGGCCTGCTGGATGCGCTTTTCTACCGGAATGGATTCACTTGTCTCCCGATTGAAAATTGTGTATAGGAGCTCAAGAAGAAATGCGTTTTCATCATCATGGGAGACCACCACATTGTCACAATGGAGAAAGTACTGACGTGCCGTCCTCGCCGCTGTCTCCAGCGTGGAAACGACCTCGTTATAGTCCGTTTTTCGGTTATTGAATGTCGGCTCATATTCGAAAATAATCAGGAACCTGCGTGTAATGGCTTCTCTGGAACCGATCGTCTTGATCAGATTGTAGTAGTCCTGCTGCAGTTCCCGGCATTTGGGATCTTGCTCATTTTCCATGTCACGCTCGATCGCATTCAGGTGTTTGCTGATATCTGCTTTCTTGGTTAAGACTTTAATCTGAACCTTGACGGGGCTGATTTTGAGCCAGCTGGCGAAGGAAGCAACGATGTTCTTCTGTTCACGGACACTCCGGAGGAGGAAGTTGATGGGTTCAACCTCCAGGATCTTGATGTATCGGCCATCCTTCATATGAATGATCCCGTTGCGGATATCCTTGATTGGCACCAAATCCTCCGCCATTCCACCTTTCCGGTTTTTGTGCAGCGGTACTTTTTTTACAGATGGAGAAGGTGCTTGGGAACTCTGCCGTTTACTCCGCTTGGGTTGCGGCTTACGGCGCCGCCGATGGTTGTTTGGGCGCTTGATCTTGATGCCCAGTTGCTCGGGGGGTTGATGTGTGACTTCTGCATGTCGGATATTCCGAACTGTTTTGGAGGGGCTCGCTTGCGCCGGTACGTCCGACCGGTAAAGGACTCTCCGGTTCTTCAGCCATCTCACCCAGTTGATGGCAAATTCAGTAAGGGAATCGCCATCAATGCCAATCACTCCGAATACGCCGAGAGGCAGCGTAATCAGGCACAGAATAATGATTCGGATGGACAGTGAAAACGGAAGATTGATAATTGGGAATCCGGTCAACACAACAAGTGCGCAGCCTTCAATGGCATTGCGCATCCGAATCATTCCGCCAAACAGCCTCCCACTTGTCAAAAAGTTTGGAGGGATATAATAGACATCACGTTCGTCTTTTGTGTTACTCATGTTGAATTATTACCTCGTTTACACGATCTGGCCTCCATGCACACGACGGTTCCACAGTTTGATTGCTGTTTCAACATCCGTGCGCACTCCAGTTGTTGGCTGCAGGCATTCCGGATTTTTACAGCGGACAGTGGCTCCGTCATCACAGTATCGGATTTCCGGGATTGCTCCACAGAAAGGACACGGACGAATGGAAACAGAAGAGGCCCAACGCCTCCTGATCTCCAGGAGACGTCGGGCCTTCGTTGCTTCATCCCATCCGCAACCCGAACAGCCGTTTGGATTGCTGCATGTGACCATTTTGTTGTTCTTACATACAGACGTGGTGCTTTCCATATCTGCTCTCCTATCAACCTATAATCCAGAATGGACCGCCTGCAGCGGAACTGCGGCTGGCCTCATTCAAGATGATAGACAGGTCCCATGTTTGATTGGAACGCTGGTAACTGGCTGGGTCTGCCACCAGTATCTCGCCCTCCGAAGTCACACCGCGCAGGACGATGAAGTGGCCGGATTTTGTAAAATGGCCTTTCGTCATAAGCGCCACTACAAGCTTGCCGTCGGCAAGGGCATCGACAATACGCTGCGGCTCTGAGGGGGAACATCCCTCACACGCAAGGCCCCAAGAGCTTGCGGCGCCAGGGATAAGCGTGTGATAGGAACCGGATTTACTGGCCCAGTAGCCATTTTCATACGCCCATTGCGCCATGTGCGGAGGGTCTATGGTCTCCGAGGTCAAACTGGAAACCACAATCGACATCGAAGTCGGGCCACAGGCATAGCCGCCAATATCATCTGTGCCATACGGCAGGTTCTTCCAGCGTTCATCCAGCTGATTGTAGTAGACGACTTGCGTTTCCCCATCTGTGAAGACGACGCCTTCGTATGACAAACCGTCAGCAGAGAATTCAGTGGAAGACAGCACCTGATAGCTGCCATCATCCAGAAAAACAGAAAGGTTCTGGGCATAGTCATTGGAGAGCGCTTTTTGTTCTTCACTGAGATGGAAGATTTCATCTGAAAAATAACTCTCACCATTGTAGGTGATGGTGTAGACCCGGACAGTTATGGTTTCAGTGGTCGCTTCGCCGGTTTCAGGGTCAGGCTCGCCTTCAACCTCTCTGGATTCATCCTGGTAGGTGAAGGCGTATAGTTTATCCAGGTGCGTGTTCAGCAGGCTCTCAAGATCCGATTGTGAAATGGATTCCACATCCGTATCCTTGCTTGCACAGTACATAGCAATAAAAGCATTGGCATTAAACACGACATCTGCTCCATAGGGGTTATTGACCTCTTTTTGATCACAGCCGGAATCTGCAAAATTGGCATCAATCCTGTTCAGCACGTCTGTTAACCCTTCGGAAAGGATGGAACTGATACCAGCGTTCAAGTCAACCATATTCTGCGTCAACACAGCATCGTCGGTAATCCCGCTTGGCGTATCCGTTCCAGTACCGAACAGGGATCCGAAAATGATAACAGGCAGCATTGCCACAATTAAAATTGGAAGCAGGAGCAGGCTTACAAGGATCCCAATCCATTTTTTGGAGTGTTTGACAGCAGCAAGGGCTGCCCCGTGCGCTCCGCCGGTGGCAGCCCCTTTCGCTATGTCGGATACCGCTTTGCCTGTTTTAGCCGCTGCTTTTACAGAGGCGCCTGCAGACTCACCTTGTGTTCGTTGTTCTTCAGGCATCAGACACGATCCTTTCTTTTCGGAATTTGCGGCAGCTGGTCAACAATTTGTTCGTTATATCCGATCTTCCCGGACTCTTCCTTGTACGGAGTCCGCTGTACGGTAGGCTGAGCATACTGCTTGTACCAGCTTTCGCCATCAACCGTCTGCACAGTTTCATAGGGGCCGGTGGGAGCCATGTACTGATTTGCGTTGTACATGGCAAATTGCCGCTCTGTACCGCCGGCAGGTGTTTCATAGCCCGTGATTCTACCTCCACCAATTTCCACATCGCGGAAGGTCGGAGGTTCAGTAGGAATGGGGCCTGTCTCGGGTACTGAGCCGGCCGAAGTATAGGGGCTACCGACATCCACATCGGTATCACCCAAAATCGGAGGCTTGCCAGGAATACATCCGCCGTTTCCTTCTTGGGGCACTTGCGCACCTGCGGCGGCGCCGCCAGTCAGCGTCACAGTATCCTGGTCTTCTCCATCCATTGCGGAAACAGCTTCATTTCCAACAACCGCTCCGGCAGCAGTCGATACAGGGTCGCCTGCACCAACCGGAGCACCTGAATAGCCAAGATAACTTGTAAGTGCCTGAGCAGCTTTCTCTCCTTTAATGGAGCCGACGGAGGAGATATCTCCCGTAGCTACTGCGCCAATGACACTGTTGGCAAATTTGCCACCCGCTGCCATACTGGAGCCAAACATCGCCCCGCCGATTACACTTCCAACGCCTCCGGCTGTTCCGGTTGCGCTGCTTGCTGCGGCATTGCCTGCCGCACGTTTCGCAACTGCAAGCAGACCACCGCCGGAACCGGAGAAAGCCTGCCCTGCAGCTTGGTGCGTGGTGCTTGAACCAGAGGCATGATTTCTATTGAAAATGTTGCCCACAGCTCCACCGAGTCCGCCGACTGCTGAGCCAACAGCTCTGCCGGCGATGAGCAGTTCACCCAGCATACTTCCACCGGTTCGGCCGACATTGATTCCAAGTGCAGCCAAAAAGCTAT
>CEAA01027578.1_pt1 | contig 10257 bp, 7 predicted proteins | sample 557551 | NCBI WGS metagenome assembly CEAA01 (sample SAMEA3182115, study PRJEB8094) | gut metagenome | biome: human; feature: gut; material: Stool; isolation source: human stools | place: Canada | collected 2013-06-11
CGGCACAACTGCCGCCGCACATGGATACAGCGCCGGTCGAAATCAATATCTGCCCGTGTCAGACCGTACAGCTCGCTCACACGCAAGCCGGTTCCCAGCAGAATTACAATGTCATCGTAGTAATTTCCGCCGCAGTCCTGCACGAATTGCAGGTATCTCTCCTGCTGCTCCTTAGTCAGCGCGTCACGCACATAGGCATCCTTCGGCACCACGTCAGACAGCTTGAATTTGAACGGATTCTTGCGGATGATGTCATCATCCACCGCCATTTCAAACGCCGGCCTGACAACGCTTTGCAACACACCGATGGTGTTTTGCTTGATGCCGCCGTCGTGCAGGAACACAAGCCAGCCCTTTGCGTCGGATAGCTTTACAGTCTTGATCGGCTTCTGTCCGAATGGGTCGGCATGAATCCGCTTGACCGCAGAACCATAAGACCGCAGGGAGTTTTGCTTCAAGCCCCGTTTCAGGTTCATGTAGCGGTCAACCAGCTCCGCCACGGTCATTTCACCCGCTGCGTAGTCGATGCCGTCCGCCATGTCGCGCCGCAGCTCGTCCTCTTTCTTTCGCAGCTCTGTCAGGGATTTGGCGTAAATACAACGCCGTTTCTTGTGTATATCGGTATAACGATAGTCATAGGTACCGTTTGCTCTCTGGCTTTCGCCGTCCTTCAAAACGCGGCCCTTGCTATCCTTGCGCTTTTCAGACAATCTCAATTACTCCTTTCCAGCGAAAAGCGCATGTAGGGTTTGTATTAGTATACCATACCCCACACGCGCTTTCCACATATTTTTATATCGAATAGGACGAATCCAAAAACCTTTCAAATGCTCTACGCTTAATAAGGCGTTTGTTTCCGTTCCACAGTACAAACGGGCAGTTATTCTCGTTTGTCATATCTCGCAGTTTGTTGATGCCGATTCCAAAGTAGGCAGCAGCTTCCTCAAGGTTAAGATTCGCTTTTTCCCATATAGGGACACTATTGACCGCCACGAGGATCACCTCACAGCTGCTCCTCGTCGAACAGATAGCCTTGAAATACCGTACCGTCTCCGGTAATGAAACGGCCTCGCGCATCCTTGGGTATCTGTTCGGCGGCGCTGGTGTTGTCGAGTATGATTTGCGAAAGTACGCTGTCCGCCCTGCCGCAAACACGGAAATCCATGTTATTGCGTATCTGGCCGGGAATGATCGTTGCGTCCGGCCTCTGCGTGGCAAGAATAAGGTGGATGCCGAACGCCCGCCCCTGCCGCGCGATGGTGGACAGCCTGCTTTCAATTTGCGCCAGTAGCTTCTTCCGCTCGTTGTCGGCTCCGGTCTTGTCCAACATCTCCGCCACCTCGTCACAAGCGAATATGAGCCGTGGGAGCGGCTGCTCCGTAGTCTCGTTGTAGGCGTCAATGTTTGGACAGCCCAGCGCCTTAAACGCGCTCTTGCGATATTCCAGTACCGCCACAAGCTGGTCAAGGGTATCGCGCAAATTTTCCTCCGTGAAGCACATCCGGCATTTCTCATGCCAGACCTTGGGAAAATCAACGCCACCTTTGAAATCCGCAATATAAACTTCTGCGCCTTTGTGGAGCGCCTGCATAAGCAGCAGTTTCAGCAGGACGCTCTTTCCGCTGCCCGTGGAGCCGCCTAAGAGAATATGCGGAATGTGCGCGAGGTTGACTGTCACAGGGCCGGCGTAGCTTTCCCCCAGCACAAGCACAAAGCTCTTAGGAGAAAGATAGCTGTCCCTCCATTTCAGAACTTCCGGCAAATCGTCATCAGCAGAGACAGAATACACCAGCACACGACTCCTGCCCTTGGCGTAGGCCAGCTTGACAATGGTGATTCCCAGCGCCGTTTCGATGGCAAGGCATTTCTTTTCCCATTCTTGTAGAGGGATGCTCTGGTTGCGGAACTCCCATATTGTGACACGGGGATTATCCTTGTCGCGGCGCTTGCGGAGCAAATCGGGCGGCATCCCCGCGTGGTTTATGAGGCCGATACATTGAAGCTGGTCTTTCGCCGCCCGTCTGCCAAAGGGATAGAGCAGGAGCGTCAGCAGTGCCAGACCTCCAACAAACAAATAGGCTGTTACAGCGTGTTCCATTGCGGCCTTGAGAATGGGGGAAATTAACTCGATATGCTTCACCTGTTCGCGCAATATGGCCTGCTTTGTGGCAACGTACACAGCGCCAACAAGAAAAAGCGCATGGAAGAAAAGCTTGACCGGAAAATCAGGGGTACCGCGAAGCTGACGAAGGAGGTCATGCCAATAGGCGCGGCGCTCGATTTTTTTCTTATCTTCTCTTGTCATGGAAAGGCACCTCCCTCGGCGGTTTACCCTTGCGAAACTCCTTCACGCAGCCGATACGCCGCAGGAATGCCCGCCACGTCTCCAGCTCAGAGCGCTGAACTTCCGTATACTGTTCGTCCAAAGAGATATTGGAAGTGATGTAGACAGTGGTATAGCAGGCCGTGCGGTCGTGGTATCGCGCTGGGAGCTGCAAAGGGTAAATATCCAAATAATTGAGCATGGCGGCAATTGGGATCTGACTGTGAAATTCTTCAAACACCAACACGGGCTGTCCGTGGTAGGCATCGAATTTCGTGCCATTCTTGCCACCGTAATCGGTAATGCGGCAGATATCCTCCGGCTTGTGGGATGCAAAAATGCTTCGCGTCTTTCCGGTTCCGCTGTCACCATAGAAGTAAAGCACCTGAACAGCGCGGTTTTCTTTCATATACCGCTCTGCCTGCAGGGTGTCCCGCATCTCGTCAATGCCTTTGAGCCGAAATGCATAGGACGGCTTCTGCCGAATGATTTCGGCATTGGTCATACCCTGTTCCACACAGCCCATGAGGGCATACATGGAGGGGGAATCCTCCTCGGCTTCCGTGGGAATGTCACCAAACTCAAAGAAGGTTCCCTCGACAGAGGTTTCCACCTTTTTCGTGTCAGCCCATTTCCCGCTTTTGGTGATGTAATCTCTATTTGCCACGGAGCCTTTCATGCTCTTTTCGATGTGAGCAGGTGGAAAGCGGTTCTTTATGGTACTGAATCGAATCGGAGAATGGGAAAACAGATAGATATGCGTATGATAGGTCCCGCTCTCGCCAATCTCGTCTGCGAGGCAAAAATACCTTGGATGAAACAGATGCAGCCTTTCGATGATCGTATCATGGTCAAGGCCGCAGTCTTTTGGATTGTTGATGGTCAACGACCATCTGCGGCTTTGTGGGTCTTGTGCAGCCATGTCATGGTCTCCTTTCTTTGCTACCGCTACCTTGCTGCCCCACGGTAATACTTACCGTGGGGCAGCGGGGCGGCGCTGGCGCTGCCGCCGGGGGATATTTTCCTTGATGGAAAATATCGGTTCCCCGTCTGCTGCGCCCTGGCCGCCCGGTTGCGACCGTCAATTTTTCCTGACGGTAGAAATGCCGGTGGCCTTTGCGGTGAGCTGGACATGCCCTTGAGACTCATAAGCGGTCACCTCAAGGTCGGCAAACTCGACCTCAATAAAGCCTTCCGGCTTTTCCATGAGCTGCTTACCGTCAATGCGGACACCGATTTTCTCAAGGCTGTGTGCAGGCAGCGCAACGATATAGCGATAGCCGGTCACGGTATCCGTGCGCTTGCCATCTTTATACTCATACGCCGGCGCAACATCCACCAACAGCTTCTTTGTCCCCAGCGAGGCGGGGTCGATCCGAAGATCGCGAATATTCAACATGGGTAATACCTGTTCCTTTCATAAGTGTACCGTGCAGCGTTGATCGGACGCCGCTGGGTTGGTAGGAATGAAGCAATCCAGATTGCAGGGATAGAATAACAAAAGGCGGAGGACAATACTTATTCCGCAATGGAATAACTTTTGTCCTCTGCCTCACCTTTACAGATTGCAGTCCGGCAGCGCCGGAAAGCCTTTCGCTATTAAATAATCATCTGCCTCGTTCAAGACTGCTTGCAATTCTTCGTTTGATACACCTCTGTAATTCTGTTCTGCTTGTGAGTAAAGCCGGATCAGCTCCAAATAACATTGGTGGACAGGCTTTGCCGGGGAAAACGCTCTTTCACACCTTGCCAAATAATCTACGGCTTCATCCTCGTTCAATCTCAGAACTAGACAGAGGCTCACCAGCGTTTCCACAGGGACGTTTTGAATGGTTTCGTTCACGATCTTATTTAACCTTGATTGACTCATTCTCGCACAAACGGACAGCTTGTTTTGAGATAGTCCTACTCTGCGTGCATAATAATCTGTGTACAGCCCGAATGAGGCTGTATCGCTTAATTCAGATGGCCTCGGTCTGGAAGAACAGAACAAGGAAGTTCCATTCCGTTCCTAAAGTCACGCAAACCTTTGTTTTCTTCATTTGTTGGCCCAACCGCCGGAGGTGCTGAGTATGCGGGGAAAAAGGGGGTTGCTGTAAGTGCTGGGAAAAGAGCAACAAATCACCATACGCACCACCTCCTGCTTTGAAATGGGTTGCCGTTGGGTATTGTTCCCTCCGGCAGCGGGCCAACTTATACCGTCATATTTTCAAAAAAGGATAGAAAAAAGCACGGCTTTCTTCAAAGTCGTACTTCATCAATTTGGTAGTCTAAAAACTACTATTCTCATCCACTTTTCTTGGAAAAGGGCATATTTTCCCCTTTCCCCAAAATCAGTCAAGGTATCACTGGCGTTACACAGCCTGCGTGAGCCGTGCCCTCGTGTGACAGCGGGCTTGGTTCGCCTCATCCTGCGGATCATGCAGAAACGCTAACGCCGCCCCTCGCCCACAGGACAAGCGCTTCACATTTGGCTCAAAGTGTGTACCCGCAAACGGCAATGCCGGTCACAAGTACAGCCAATTCGGGAAAATACCGGCTTCAGACTTGCCCGGCGCATAGGCAGGGGTTCGCCTCCCCCGCACGCCTGACAGCTTACTTCCTCTCATTAAGGTCATTTCAGCGAGAATATGCCGAATGACAATTCCACCCTATCACGCACGGCCAATCTACAATTCCCGGATGCACTCATGTCCCGTCATGACGCCGGGGAGCAGGCCGTCGCGCACCAAAAGCTGTCCCCGTGTCCGCTCTGCCGCCCCATGATCCGAAACGGCAGGCTTTCACGCAGCCTTTGATGAGGAAAGTATAGCAGGTTCCATCGTACCCGTCAAGTATTGGGAGAAAAAGGGCAAGCGCCCGAGCAATGCTCGGGCGCTTGCGGGTGATTCTAATGTGCTTGGATTAGAGGACCTTTGTGCCGTCAATCGTGACAGACAGATGCTCGGAATCCATGCTGTTCTTATTGGCCCACAGCTTGGAGCCGGTATTCGTACCATTGGAGTTAATGGCAAAGCCTGTAACAACCTCGGAATCGGAGATGACAACAGTAAAGTTGTTGTGCTTTCCGTAATTTGCTTCTCCAATCTCAATAGCAGCCTTACCGGCAGTGCCGTTGTTGCGGTCGTTGAATCTGCACCCGGTCACCGTGAGATTCGTTGTCTTCTCCTCACCAAAGAGCAGGATTGCTTTGCCGTTGGTGTTGAAGGTGCAGCCCTCAAACTTCACGTCCGTGCCGCCCCAGGTCCAGATGGAATACTGGTTGGCCATCTCATTCTCAAAGGTGCAGTCAATGAAGGTTGCCTTGCCATAGAGGGTAGTAACACCCTTGATGGTGCAGTTTCTGTAAATCAGCTCGTCACAGACGATGCCGTCATAAGTACCTGTACCGTTCTCAACCGTGACATTCTCGAACGTGAAGGTAGACCCACGCTGATAATTGAGATGATTCGCGCCCTCGGCTTTAGCAGCGTTCTTTGCCACATCCACCGTCTGCGTGCCGTCACCGACGATGGTGACCTTGCGGCTCTTATCGCCCTCGTGTGCAAGGCCGTTATTCAGTTCAAAGGTCGATTTCGACGGCAGCGCGAGCTTGACGTCTTTCACGACGTTGCCTTCGGCATCCTTGCTTTCGGTAATAACCTTGTTGATGGTTTCAGCCGTTGCATTCTGTGGAAGCTGAGTTACGCCGTTGACGGTGACAATGCAGCGGGACTCGATTTCACCGATATCCTCAGTTGCGACAGTCGTGCCGGAGAACGTGTTGCCGCTGCATTCGCCGACAGTCGCGTTCCAGTTGCCGACGATTTTACCGATAACGAAGTTGTTCTTGCCTGCGACCAAATTCTCACCCTTGACCGTCACACCGGTCAGGACGTTACCGGTAACATAAGTGGGGACATCGTTGCTGTTGCAGATATAGCCGATAATGCCGCCGACCTTATAGCGACCGGACACGGTGCAGTTCTCGACCTTACAGTTGGTCACGCTGCCATAGTTATAGCCAACGATGGCGCCGGTGTACTTGCCGCCGGTGACGGAGGAATTGCGGACGGTCACATTTGTGATGTCAGCGTTGGCATCGGAGGACACGATACCGACGGCGTTCTCAGTACCATTGGGAGCATTTACTTTAACATTCTCAACAACGAGGTTGGAGATGCCACGGTTTCCGCCAACGAACAGGCCGGTGTTGTCGGTACCGTTATAATTGATGGTCACGCTGCTGATTTTGTGGTCTTGGCCGTCAAAGTCGAAGTCTTTCATATTGCCAAAGCCGTTTTCCAGCGTGATATTTTCAAGGTCAATGTCAGCGTTCAGCACGATGTGCCGGGCGCAAGCGCCGCCGTACCAGATACAGGTATGATCCCAATGGCTGTGATCTGCAAGGCAAGCTTCATGCGCCGCCGCCGGGTTGAGCTTATAGGCAAAGTAGAGCAGCGCTTCCTTGTCCTTGATGGTGATGGTGCCTGTATTGCCATTGTTACTATTGAAATCGCCGTTAGTATATTCCTGAATCAAAAGACCGGAGGGCACAACGGACGCATCCTCGGGATACTCGTTCCAAGTCATTTTGCTGACGGTCCAAACGCCGCTGCCAGCAGAAGTTTCCACGGACTTATAGTCCGGCGCGAGGAAAGTGCCGCCCTTATTGTCGTCGCCGTTTTTAGGGTCGTTGCCATAGAATGTGCCGCCGGTGATGACAATGCTGGTAACAGGTTTACCATTCTGCACGTTCAGCGTCAGAGGCTTCAGGCTTGAATTGTAGGTGTATGTTCCCTCTGCGCTGTTTTTGAATGTACCGCCCTTGATGGTGATGACAGGCTCGTTCGCGTTCTCGCTGGTGCCCACATAAACCGTGGCTTCCTTGTTGGACTTGTTGATGAACGTGCCGTTCTCGATATCGATGCTTCCGGTGCGCGCCCAAATGGCGATGTTTTCATCGTTCGTGGACGAGGAAGTGTCCACCGTACCGTTGCCGGTAATGGTCAACTTGCCGTTGCCGTCGTTCACGATGGCAACGTCCGCCGTCGAAGTGATTTTCTTCTCAGCGAGGTCAATGGTAATGTTCTTATTGCCGGTGACCACGATGCGCTCGTCGGGCGTGATATCCTGCGTCAGCTTCACGGTGTCACCGTTCTTGGCCGCGGCAAGAGCAGCGGCGAGAGTCGTGTAATAGGTATACGTGCCGTCGGCCGCCTTCACAGACGCGACAGACGCAGCGGTCTGCGCCGCGCCGCAGACCGTGCACTTGCCATTTTCGCCGTTATGGTTATGCGCTTCGGGAGAAAGCGCGCTGTCGTTGGCATAGCACTTACCGGTGTGGGTGCCGTCGCCGTTATCGGTGTAAACATAGCTGTGGCTATGACCGCCGCCGGAGGAACTGCCGGAGCCGGTAGTGGTCTTGGGGACGATGTAGGTCTGGTCGTCGGAGACGGACTTGCCGTTGACGGTCAGGCCGGTCGCGCCGTCCGCGACTACGATTTTCGTGCCCTCGGGAGCGCCGGTGATCTTGACGTTCTCGGCGACGACGAGCACGAGACCCTTGCCGTCAGCCTTGACGGTCGCGCCTGCCTTGTCAGCGTAGGTGCTGATGGCACGGTCGAGGATGGTGACGGTGGACGCGCGGTTGATGTTGTCCTGCGGGGCAAGCTCGTCAGCCGTCACACCGCCCACGATACCGGCCTCAATGAGCGCGGCAACATAGCCCTGCGCGTAGGCGGAGACCTGCGCGGCGTCGGTGTACTTCGTCAGGTCGGGCTTGCGGATCGGCTCAATGCCGAGCGCGCGGGCCAGCATGACCATGGCACGCTCGCGGGTGATGGGCGCTTCGGGCGTCACGGTGCCGTCGCCGTTGCCGTTGAGGATACCGGCAGCCGCGCAGCGGTTGATGGCATCATAGTACCAGGCATCCGCCGTGTTGTCGGTGAAGCCGGCGTCCTTCGCGGCGGGCAGCTTGAGGAGCTTCGCGAGGATGGTCGCGAGCTGCGCGCAGGTGAGCTGACCGTTGGGGTCAAACAGACCGTTGCTGCCCTGGATGATTCCGTAGGCGCTCCAGCGTTCGATGGAGCTTTCGGCCCAATGGCCTGCGGTGTCGCCGTAGGTCGGTTCGACCGCTCCTGTGCCGACCGTGAACAGGCTGACTGTCATGGCGAACACAAGAATGAGGGATAGGATTTTGCGTTTCATTTTGGTCCTCCTAATGTATTTTTTCCGCGGCTCCCCGCGGTTTGGGCACTTATTTCACCGGCTCTGCCGGAGGTTCACTTAAAATTGCTGTGCATCGGTCCAATGGTCTGCCCGCGCAGATCGGACAGCCGCAGCGCTGTTTTCCCGTGCGGCTGTTGACGACCGCCCGCCACGCATGACCCTTATCGCAGAGCCACCAGACCTTGCGGCGGCTGCCGGGCGTCACCTGCTGCGGTGTAAGGCTGCCGTTGCGCGTCGGGTGCCATTGCGAGGCAACGACCGGCTCTATCGTCGCGAGGTCGTTGAAGCCGGGCAGAACCTTGTGGTTGGAGCAATACGGACAATCGCTTCCACTCCGCACGCGGTGAGCTATAACAGCCGGATAGGAATGTCCCTTTTCGCAGCGCCACCACACGCGGCGGTTGGAGCCGGAAGTCACTGCCTCCGGTATCAGAGCGCCGTTTTTCTGTCGGTCCCATTGGGCGGCAAGCTGCGGGTATTGGGTAGCGAGGTCGTTTTCGCCCTGTATGACCTTTTGCCCTGTGCAGAATGGGCAGCCTGTTCCACCACCCGCGCGGGATGAGATGGCGGCACGGTAGCTGTGCCCCTTGGGACAGCGCCACCAGGCCTTTCTCACCGTTCCCGGGGCGACCAGCGTCGGCAATAGAGGAGCGTTCTTCTCGGTATCCCATTCGGCAACAAGTGCGGGATACCTTGCCGCGAGGGAGTTTTCGTCCGGCAGAACAACACGCCCCGCGCAGACGGGGCAGCCCGTGCCCTGCACGCGGCTCTTGACCTCGGAGCAGTAGGAATGCCCTGCAGGACACCGCCACCAAACCTTTTTGTGGCTGCCTACGGTCAGATCGGCAAATTTCAGCGGAGCGTTTTTCTCCGCGTCCCACTCGGCTTCAAGCGAGGGGACTTGCACCGCCAGCGAGTTTTCAGGCACTTCTTTGCGTCCGGTACAGTACGGACAGCCACTGCCCGCCGAACGGGAGTAGACCTTCGCCTGCCAACTGTGACCCTTGGAGCACTGCCACCATACCTTTTGATGACTTCCGAAGGAAACGTCGGACGGGGTCAGACCGCCGTTCCTCGCGGCATCCCACTCGCGCAGCAGCGTGTCGCGGCCATGCTCTATGCAATACTGGCGCAAAGACATTTTCATACATGCTCCCCCGCTGCATTCTGTTTATGTAGAGTTCGTTGAGCTGCGTTGTCCAACTATTTTACACATATTCTGCAAATTGATTATATATTGTTACCTGACAAATATCAATAGATAAAAAACATCTAATTTTTATTTCAAAGATTGGGGGATAAAATATCGGCAGAGGTGAGGCGTATGGCAGAGAACCGCTACCCCGCATTTGATAACACGCAGAAATTCATTGAGATTGGGTACAATATCGCTTATTATCGCAAGCACGCCGGTCTGACGCAGGAGCAGCTTGCGGAGCGCGTCGGCATCAGCCGCCAGCACATGGGCGCCATCGAAGCGCCGAATCTCTGCCGTCCGATCTCGTTGGATTTACTATTTAATATTGCCACAGTATTGGACATCGAGCCCGCAAAGCTGCTGACATTTCGAGAATAAGAAAAAGGCGCTTTCAAAGCATGGTCTTCCCATGCCGAAAGCGTCTTTTATTTCAGATAAAAAGGGCTGCGGGCAGCACAAATGAGCAGAGTTTTACTTGCTCTGCTCTGCTCTGCTCTGCTCTGCTCTGCTCTGCTCTGCTCTGCTC
>CEAA01008937.1_pt1 | contig 10211 bp, 10 predicted proteins | sample 557551 | NCBI WGS metagenome assembly CEAA01 (sample SAMEA3182115, study PRJEB8094) | gut metagenome | biome: human; feature: gut; material: Stool; isolation source: human stools | place: Canada | collected 2013-06-11
ATTAATTCCAATCAGCAGTTGAACTGCTGTGATTTATAAGTTTAACTGAGGTCATTTAAGCCTCGGAATTAGTTGTAAATATTTGAAAATCAAGGGATGAAAATACTTGCAAAATCCTTGGAAATCAGTAACTTAAAGTAAAAAAAATACCCCTATTTTTTGCTTGTTATGATTCCCAAGGACAAAGAGTATAGACTAATAAAAATCTATATGTATATCTGCGATATGTACGAACAAAGCCTCAAATACCATTGCCAAAGATACAGCAATAATTCGAAACCGTTGTTCTCCGACGAGGAAATCCTCACGATTTATTTCTTTGTCGGTCATGAGCAGAAGTACACCCTCATCAAGGATATTCACAACTTCGCTAAAGAGTACTTGCGCGACTGGTTCCCGAACCTGGTGTCCTATCAGACATTCAATTACCGTCTCAACAGGATGGCCGGTGCTGTTAGGGAACTGTCCTCGCAGTTATTAAGGATGTTCAGGCCTTCTGACTGTCAGGATGATACCGTGATTGTTGACTCGATGCCGATAATCACATGCTGCGGAAGAAACCGTACAGGCAAGGTCGCCAGAGATATCGCAGACAAAGGATACTGTTCCACCAAGAACCTGTACTATCATGGACTAAAGCTTCACATGGTAGGATATCGCAGGAAAGGGCATCTTCCTCATCCGTGCCAGATAGCGCTCTCTCCTGCCTCCGAGAATGACCTGAAGGTCTTCCAGAGCGAATGCATGCCGGATCTTTTCAACAAGAAGATCTTCGCTGACAAGATATACCGAAGCAATGACTACTGGGAGCAGGAAAGACGCGATAAGGCCAATGAGTTCTACGCTCCCGTCAAGTCAATCAAAGGGGCTCCTGAAGAAGAGAAGCAGAGAAACAAGGCCGCTGATGACATTTATTCTCAAGCCGTTTCATCTGTCAGGGAACCCATTGAAGCGCTATTCAGTTGGCTGAACGAAAAAACAAATATTCAAAGAGCTTCAAAGTGCCGCTCTACTTGCGGACTGCTAATTCATACGATGGGAAAGGTAGCCATCGCATTTTTATATCTTATTTTCAACTACTGATTCAAATCAGTAATAAAAAATGTTTTTATTTTTTATTAGTCTGTGTCGTTTTATATTGGTCGCTCTGTTTATACCAATATGTAGCTTCGCCCCGCCATTCGTTCCGATCTCTATATAAATACCCGGTTGCCAATATTGTCAAAATTGATAATACGGTTAGAAATACGATTGTTCTCAGAACGATAGGTGGTTGTTTGAGATAGCGTATCTGGGTTTTCATTTCCCATAATGTATTGTTGGCGAGCTTTTCGAATTTCGTCGTATCAACTTCGTTCTTGAATTCGGATAAAGACTTTTTGAAACTTAGAACTTCAGTAATTATTGTTCGATTCTCCTTGTCGATCACCTCCAGTCTCCCCGCTAACTGCGCCAGCAGTGTGTTGTATCTGTCGGCAAATTCCCGCTCCTGCTCGGTTTTTACTCCGGGCAAGGCCGTATGCCGTTGCAGGCGTTCGAGCAGCTGTGCGATCTGCCCCTGCGAGAGCTCTGCGGCCTCTATCAGCCGTTCGATCCGTTCCAGCTGCGTATTCTCCCAACCTGCGTTCCCTACGCCGCCTGCTTTGGCGTTTTTAATGGCTTTGACAAGTGTTTCCTTGAGGTCTTCGTACATCTCGATTGAGAGGTCGATCTTATTTTTGTCGTTCATGGCTTTCCGGTTTTAAGGTTATATTTTCATTTTGGCTCTTCTTTTCTGTTCTTCCATCCTGCGGCGGCGTTCCATTGCGGCTATGGCCATCGCTGCAGCAGCGGCATCGAGCAGTGCCGTGATTCGTGCTATATGCTCTTCGGGACTTTCTCCCGGCTTGCGCTGCAACTGCCCGGCCGAGACTCCGCCGGGCGAATCGGCCGGCGGCAGCGGAATACCGCCCGCCTTTCCAAGGTTGACTGATGGCGGCTCTTCGCGCGTACCGCCGCCCATGCCGCCGAACAACCCGGCAAATGCCGAACGGTAATTGCCTGCCGCCGCCGAGAGGTTTCCGAGGAGCTCGGCCCGATGCAGCGCCTGCTGTTGCAGGTGGGTGAACCGGTTGTCGAGTTTCGTAAAGCTGAATGCCCTGTCGATCTTCGATCCGGAGAACTCGAAGCCGTTTTTCGAGAAGAGGATACCCTGCTTGCGGTCGGTATTTCCGCAATACTTATAGCGGACGTTGATGCCCTGTTCCTTTAATTTACCTTCCAACTCGTTCCAGTTCTTGCATTTGGGCAGACAGCCTTTGATCGCATCGTAGATTTCGTATCTGGTCTTGTCGGGTTCGCGCAGCCGCTCCCGCCGTACGTCGTCCTTTCCCGGTGCGAGATACAATCCGTACTTCTCGGTCAGCTCCCTGCATACCTTGGCGTTTCGGAGCTTGATGTTCTTGTCCGAAATGGTCTGTCCGTCATTTCCGACCCGGTTGTAGACCAGATGACAGTGCGGATGGGGCTGGTCGAGGTGGCGAACCAATAGATACTGCGTATCGGTAATGCCCATTTTCTGCATGTACTCCTTTGCGATCTGCGTCATCAGGGCGTCGGTCATCCGCGGAGCGTCCTTGGGTGAAAAAGACAGCGAGATATGCCCGACGGTGTTTTTCAGCCGCGGATTCAATAAGGTCTGGTCTTTGAAGTCCTGCACCATATCCTTCACTTCCGGGGGCATGATTCCTTCGGCTTCCAATATCCGGGATTCTTCTTTCATCACGTAGCCTACCGTCCCCGAAAAAGACGATCCCGATATTACCTTACCGACCATCGCATATTTGTTTCAGGAGTTTTTCGATGGCCGTGATGATCGCCGCATGCCGTACCCTGACAGCCGCCAGACCTTTGGCATTGGCCAGCCGGGTCAGCTGGTTCAGATTCCGGGCGATGCCTTTGAGCTGGGCCATGAAATCCAGTTGTTCGCGGGTGATCCGTGCTCTTACCGTTCCTCGGTCGATCAGCTGGCGCAGGACTTCGGCAGGCGGTTGTCCTGCTTCGCGGCAGAGGGCCGAAAAGCGGAGTTTCCGTTCGGGGCTGAGCCGCGTGCTGACGACGTATTTGTGGATGCGGCCGATGCCGACTTTCGGGCGTCCGCCCTGTTTGCTGTATGTTTTTTTCGGTGTTTCCATGATAAGTGGGTTGTAAGCATTTTTTTGTTCAGACCAGCGGGATTTTACGCCGGCCACCGGGTAAGGCGGAGTTTTCGTCTACGAAAACACAACCTTGCCTTCCTTAAATCTTTACCCCTTTCCGACGCGGAGGTTCAATCGTCGCTGTTTCTGCTTTCGAGGGTTGCAGATCATTCCGACAAGAGTGATCTTGCTTATCGGATATAGTTTTCGTGGTCTTAGGTCGGTCTTTTATGCGGGCGATCAGATAGTCGTTTACGTCCTTGTGCCCGCTGTAAAAATGCCTTTGGTCGATTACCTCGCTGCGAGGGCAAAGACGGATCAGATCGGAGGTCGTTTTACGCCCGGCTTCGTCGTTGTCAAAGAAGGCGTGAATCACCGGATGCCGGGAGAGAAACGGGATGGCTTTGGACAGGTTGACGACCGAGTTCAGAACCGCGGCGTCGATGCGCAGTCGTTCGGGGTGTTTCAGCGAGAGATAAGCGAGAAAATCCATAAATCCCTCGAAAGCGATCACCGTGTCGGAACGGTTGTCGAGGGTGGTGATATGTTTGGGCGAGGAGCCGCCTTTGAACCGCTCGGAGCGGAGCTCCCACCCTCCGGCATCGTTGCGGAACCCGACGGCGAAAAAGGCGCGGCCGTTTACCTCGTAGCGGACTTCGCGGCAGAATGCCGCGGCGACAGACGGGACGATGCCGCGCGAGACGAGATAACCGATCAGTGCCGGATGACGGAGCGGGTCATCGGAAAGGATGCGGAGTGCGGGGACGGCGGCTAGACGCACGACCGGCGAGGGCCCTCCGACAGCTGGACGCTCGCCAACACTCGGTGAAAGAGAAGCGGAACCGGCGTCCCTTTTTTCACCGTTTTGCAGCCGTCGGACAGCTTCACGGCTGTCGCACCGCTCCAACCGCATCACGAGGGTGAGCAATGTGCCGCCTTCGCCCAGTCCGAAGTCGTACCAAAGATTTCGCACGTAGTCCACTTTGAAACTCGGCGTGCGTTCTTCCCGCAAAGGGGAAAGATACATACCGTAGCCGTTGCATTCGTACTTGGGCTGAATGCCCCGCCGTGCGAGGAATTGCCTGATGCCGATATTTTTCAGATCATTCATAATGTTTGTTTTTCGAAGTTTAGCGATATTGCCTTACTACCTACTACATTCGCGTAATCGTTTGATAAACAATTTGCTATGCGTAGTAATGAAGTGCATGGCAGCTTACTACCGTAGTAATTGACGTAGTAGCGTCGTAAGATGCCGTAAGGTGTTTTTTTACATCCTACTACACGCCTGCGTGTTCTTTTTCAATGTTTTGCAGCTGTGTGTAGTAGCGTAGTAACTACAATCCGTAAGAGACGAAAGGATTGGGTGTGATCTTCTCGATGACCCAGCCGTAGACGGGATTTCCGTTGACACGTTTCGAGCGGCGCTCGAACCCAGCCTTGCGCAAGGCTTCACCCATACGTTTCTCGGAGAGGTTCAGCGATGAATAGCTGCGCAGGTAGTCCAGAATCTCCACGGTGGTCATAAAGCAATCCGTGACGGCATGTTCCGGAGGTTTCTCGAACCCTTTCAGCAGCATTTCGTATTCGATGGTCTGGACATGGAATGCGGCGTTTCCCCGGTGCAGTTCTTCGATTTCGGCGTCGTCGAACCAATAGCGGAATCCGTTGCTCAGGAGTGTTCGGGCTTCGGCATATACCCGATCCATATTGACCCATATCGCCCGGTCGATGTCGATGGATAACACCTCGAAGGGCAGGAAGCACCGCGAGCCGGTCGGATCGGTCAGAAAGTCGTTCCCGTTCACCGAGGCCATGAAGCTCGCCAAGTGGGGATACTCTTCGATGTAGACGTCGTAGGGCCGCCGGTATTTGACCGAAGGAGCCGTGATGAGGTTCTTCAGCTCGTTTTCATCCCGTTTGTTGAGCGCCTTCAGCTGGTCGTCGATGTTAATGAAGAGGTATTCGGCGACCAGCGTCAGCACGTCCTTGTTCTGCGGGTCGATTTTTCCCGTGAAAAGATAACTGGCGAGTGAGCGGGGACAGAGGTTGTCGAGCCACGTGGTCTTGAACTTTCCCTGCTCGCCGGTCAGTACCAGACAGACATGGTTCTGACATCCGAGGTCATTCATCGCATTGGCGACCACGCCGACGAGCCATTTGGTCAGGTACTTCGACCAATGCAGGGCATTGCGCACAGTGACGGTCGCGGCCAGTTCGCCGATCGCCTGCGTTCCCGTTGCTGGCGGCAGTTTATGAAAATACGCCTGCACGGGATTTACACGCTCGGAAAAGTCGCTTTCGAGCATGCTGCGCAGGTTCTCCGCCGAGGTGGAGATGCCGATGGTGCGGTCGAGCTCCCGCCGGAAGGAGTTGAGCCGGTATTTGGTCACGGGGAGGAACTCGCCGTCGCTGCTGCGGAACTCCGCACGGCTTTTGACCGTGTTGTAGCGAAAGGCGTAATGCTCCCGCAGGAACTCCTCGATACGCTCGTTCCGGGACTGCTTGCCGGGGACTGCAACGCTGTCTGACGACTTATTTGCCATCGCGCTCGCCGAGAATCCGTTGAATGTCCGAGGTGCGGTAGCGAACCTTGTTACCGACCTTAACGGCTTTCAGATATCCTTTGCGGTTCCAATGCCAGAGCGTCGCGTCGCAAACATCGCATAGCTCTTTGACCTGCTCTTTGGTCAGGTAACGTTCCTTGCGGGCTTCGGCGACTTGTGCAGCCAGCTCTTCTTTGGCGCGGTCGATAAGGCTTTTGGAGAAAGCCAACAGATCCTCGCCGCTTACCTCCAGCCGGATGCTGCCCGGAGCATCCCGGAGGATGGATAATAAATCTTTCATACATTGCTTTCCGCCCGTTATGAGGCGCAACATTCCGGCGGAGGGAAAAGCAGCGCCGCCGCCCGGAAATCCGAGCGACGGCGCAAATATAATGTTATGATTGAACGATGTTTAAGCGTTTAATTCGCGTTGTATTAAGACGAATTTGACGAGCCTTATTGCGATAGAAAATCTTTTATTTCCCGGATGATAAGGGCCTCGCCGCCCCGACTGCTGACGGCCGATCCGATAAGCAGCGGTTCCGTCAGACGGCTGTATGCTTCCTGTATGCCCCGCTCGTGGACGATGCGGATGTCAGAGCCGTATTCCGCTTGCAGGGCATCGCGGAACGGTTTGATGTTGGTTGGAACTACCAGATAGCGCAATTCATCGAGTGCAATCTTCAACCGTGCGATGTCGGTCTGGCTGTGTCTCTTCGTGAGGTATTCGCCGATCTTTTGCCGCAACACGTCGGGATGCGTGACAGCTGGCGAAAACATGTCCATCAATGATTTGGTCGTACTCGGCCGGCCGGGTTTCCTCTTTTCACCCGCATCTTCGGCCGGAAGAGTGCCCGCAGCCCATTCCAGCACCCGGTCGCTTTCGGCCAGCCGCATCGCTTCGCGGTGGGCATCCCAGTCCTGCTTGGTGCGCAGTTCTAATTTGATGGAGCGGGAGATTAGCAGTTTGATCGTGGCACTCATGGTCATTTTCTGCAAGAATCCCAGATCGGGCGAACGCCGCAGTTCTTCGCAACGCTCCACCATCCGTTCGAAACTCTTGCCGAAGTAGAGCCAGCAAAGCATCGCCGGAAGGGTGGAATCCTTGCCGGGCTGTTCGCACTCCCGGATGATCTTGCCGGCAAGGTCGTGTTGTTGGGCTGCCTGCTCGATTTCATCGACATGCTCGAACAGTCCTTCATTGGCTTTGTCGGACATGAGGCGCCGGTACCGGGGGATAAGGGACATGGCTTGGAATATGACCGACTGGCACCCTGCATAGTCACGGGCGTTCATCGCCTCTTCGAATGCGGCGTATTCGTCGGGGTGGGTGTTCATCCATTCCCGCAACTTCGCTTTGAAAGCCTCGTATTCCTGCTGGCCCATAGTATTGTACTACTTTTTTAAGACAACCCATCTGCCGCCTTTTGTCGGCCCTTCATGACTGATAATCCCCTCTTTGTTCATTTGCAGTAGATAATGCTTAATGCTATTCGAGGTACGTCCTAATAACGCTTCCAATTCCCTGCCGGAGATTGCCGGATTCTTTTGGATTTCGTAGATGATCCTTTCCCGAATATTTTGGGGTGTTTCTTGTGGGTTTCTTGTGGGTTTCTTGTGGGTTTCTTGTGGGTTTCTCTCAGCACCGAAGCCTGCATCGTAATATCGTTTCGATGCTTTTTCAATTACCCGAAATGCCGTGACAAATGAAAAGTCGAATTCGGCTTTTTCATTGCCGTTTTCCGTCAGCTCTTTTTGAACCCTATAAACACCTCGGCTGAAACGATTGACATAACCGAGAATTTTCATCGCTTCGGCAATGAACGGATTGCGGTAATCGCTTACATTCGGAAAATTCTCCGGACTGACTTTTCCATATAAACCGCCGGGATTTTGTATTTCAATACGATCATCGTATTCATAGAATTGTATCGGGGCATTCGTTTCATAATCCCGGTGCATGATCGCATTCATCAGAAGTTCCCGCGTTGCCCAGTATGGGTAATTCGCAACGGTTTCTTCCCGGAGAACACTAATCGGAATCGGGCGTTTTTGCGACACACTCGTTTCGACGAATGCGTCTATTTTAATGAGGTCATGGCAAAGGTTATTCCCGAACTTGTGTTCATTGATGATTTCCCCTGCACGATCCACACCTTTGAAACGGACATATTGGACATAAGCTCCCGGAAAATAGCGCCCCGGATTTCCCCCGAACAGAATAATGCATCCGTTCGTCGGACAGTTATATCGCAAGTCGAAAAATCCGAGTGATGCCAACTGTTCTTCAAGAGGGCGCTTATCGTCTGCAAGAATTTCACTGGCTACGGCTTTTGGTAAAAATTCTGACCGAACAAGGTTTATATCAATGTCGGCAAACGTCGTTCCGATACACGGCATGGCATCGAACGTTCGAATATTAGAGATTCTTCGCTCCATCAATATTTTTTCTTCGGCTTCCGATGCGATGCTTTTGCGCGGACCTATCCGTACCCAAATACGTCCCCGGTATCTGACCGGAGGAAATTCGGACGGTTTGACCTCGACCACGAGTAAATCGCCACCTTCCAAAACAAAGCGCTCGACAGTCATTACCGGTTGCGGGAGAATATTGCCGTCGGTGCGGATATTGGTCATTTTGAGTAGTAGACCATCATCGACACGCAGGCCGGATAACTTCCCGTTGTCTTCGGCTCCTATAATCAGATAGCCGCTTTTGTCATCGCCGGGTAAATCATTGGAAAAAGCACAAATCGCCTGGCAAAATTTGTCCATATTGGTTGTCGAGGTCGTTATCTCGATGTTGTAGCTTTCCGGATTGCCAAGTATTTGTACCAGTTGTTTCTGTGTTAACATAATGCGGCTCTCAATTTGTTAGGACAAAAATATGGATTCTTTTCAGTAAATTCTAAAAAGCAATATATTATTTCAGCAAATCGACCAACTGTTGCTTCATTTCATCGTCGATGGTGCGATAACGCGCGAAAGCCTTGCTGCCTTCCTTATGTCCGCTCAAAGCTCCGACCAAATTGGGGTCTTTGACCTGCTTATACAGATTTCCGACGAATGTCCGGCGGGCCAGATGCGACGAGGCGATCTCGTAAAGTACCCTCTTTTCTTCTTCGCGGGTGGTGGGGTTTATGACCGTAACCAGCCGTTTCAATCCGGCGGCTTTGAAAATCCGCTTGATCGCCAGATTGTATTTCTGCTCGGAGATGAACGGTAGCAGTTTGTCGCCGTCCAGACTTTTATAACGGGATACGATCTCTTTGGCAGTCTGATTCAGCGGAACCCGCACGGTCAGCGGCCGCCCTTCTTTGGTCTTGCGTGGTATATACTCGATGGCTCCGTCGATCAGATTCGATTTCGTCATTTTCAGCAGATCACCCACCCGGCAGCCGATCAGACATTGAAAAACGAAGATGTCGCGCTGAACGGCCAGTTGCGGATGCCGCATCAGGTTCGTGCCGTAAATCTTGTGCAACTCCTCGACCGTGATATAATAAGGCGTTCCGTATGTGCATTCCTCCAACGGGAAATCGTCGAACGGTCGGTTACGGGTCTTTTTGTTGCTGTTGCACCAGTAGAAGAAAGTTCGGATGCGCGAGAAACAATCCAATAACGTATTCTTTCCTCTGGGTTGCGGTGTGCGTGCTTCGGGGATAGCTTCGTAGATTTCCGGGTAAAGAGCGCAGTAGCGGTATTCATTTTCCAAAAAATCCCAAATATTCCGCAAGGTGTCGGCCGTTACTTGATCGATGTCCAATACGAATGCTTTTTGCCCCCTCTTGGTTGTCCGGATATAAAGTTCATACCGCTGTAATCCTCGTTTGATGACCCGGTAATTCTTTTTGCGGACATCGGAAAGACGGTGCTTTTCGAGAAATTCGTCGAACAATGCGATCAATGTCGGTTTGGCCGTTTCTTCCGTGGCCGTTTCGACATTGTACTTTTGCGGATTGTAATATTGTTCCAAAGTCTCTTTCAGCCACTCTTTCTGCGGTTCTGCCGTCTGTCGGGACTGATAGGCTTTTTCGAGGTAGGACTTGAGTTTGCGGGCTTCATCGTTGTAATAGGAACGCATTTCGTCGTCGCAAACGATTTTGCTTTTGACCTGTTCGGCCTTGTCATCCCAAAGATTGGGATTGATGGTGAGCCGGGTCGGTGCGACCATATCTACCTGTCTGCCATCCCGCAGACGTGCGTAAATGGTCGCCTTCGATTCTGTATCATAGCGTTTTACGCTCTTTTTGATGATGAGAGTTATTTTCATAGTACCCAGATTCCGGATTGACAGAGCAAAAATACGAAAAATTCCCCACATTTTCCCCACATCTGCTAAAATATGTTCAATCTGAATTTATCTGGTAAAATGATTGAATATTTATATATTATTGATAATAAATAAAATAAATATAAATTTATTCATTCTTGCCTCTATTTAAGTTTAATAGAATTTAATATATTCAAATGCGGCTCCGGGTACTGA
>CEAA01049384.1_pt1 | contig 10158 bp, 10 predicted proteins | sample 557551 | NCBI WGS metagenome assembly CEAA01 (sample SAMEA3182115, study PRJEB8094) | gut metagenome | biome: human; feature: gut; material: Stool; isolation source: human stools | place: Canada | collected 2013-06-11
CAGTACAGTTGATGTACTGGTTTTTTTATTTTACAGATTTTTTTATCAAACAAGGGGCTCGAAGGCAACCGTTAAGAAAATGCTCCAGTGGAGCATTTTTAGGGAGAGCGTTGATGAGAGTTAGGGTTACGCACCGTAAGCAGTTGGCGAGGTAGAACTTTTCGCATTAAACAATCCCCGTCATCCGCTCCAAGTCAAAAGTACCTGTAACCGCAGGTGCTTTTTTATTTTTGCAATTTTTCTGTTTGAGTTGTAGGGACAGATATTATCCACCCGCAAGTAAGCGCACACATTTTGTGATAAATCGAATTATCTAAAAACACAAAGTGATTGTCATACAGTATCGTTCATCGTACAACGACGAAATCCCTTTGACAGAGCCTGTATATTTCACACAACAAAAGGTCACGATTTTGAACCGTGACCTTGTTTTTTACGAATTTTTTAAGACTTTATCAGTTATTGATTCTTGTCAGCTTTGTGCCGGCTATGTAGAGAGTATCGCCGTCGATTCCCCATGTATCCGAACCGCCGTTTGCGGGATCGTCAGACCATTTGAGTGACTGCGACTGACTTTGATTGAGAAAAGACACCTCAAAACTCACCGAAAGGGTCTTTTGGTCATCAATGCTGTATGTCAGTTTAATCATATTAAAAATCTCATCATAGTTTATTAAATCGCCGTAATCGGAACTGCCGGCATAACTTGAAATAAGCTTGCCAAGCTCTTTTGCATTCGGGATACCGATTGTTCCGTCAGGCTTGAACTCAAGTTGTAGGCTTACTCCGTTCTCCTCGGCAATCCATGTACCCTGAATCTGTCCCTGAGGAGTGGCTTTGTTAAGTCCGTTAAATATAAAGAATGCCGCAATTGCAACAACGAGTGCAACCGCAATGCCGCACGCTGTAATTATAAACGGTGTCTTTGACTTTTTCTTTGGAATCGGCTGTGCATACTGTGGCTGAACGCCCTGATTGTTATAATAATCATAAGAATATCCGCCCTGCTGACCGTTCTGATACTGATTATATCCGCCCTGTGCATTAACTGTCTGATACTGCGGTGCGGAATAATCATTTGCAGGCATCTGATTATATGCGTCAGTCTGATGATTTTCAACAGGCTGTGTCTGCTCATTCCGAACATTCATATCGGCAGTCTGTTCAACCGACTGATTTTCTGCAATCGGCTGTTCGTTCTGTACAGCTGATTCCTGTACGGGTACAGGTGCTCCGCAATCGGCACAAAACTTTTCATTAGGCAATAACTGTCTTCCGCAATTTTTACAAAACATACTTCTTCTCCTGTTCAACAAAAAATAAATTCGAGGAAAACCCCTTTACAACAGCAAATTCAACCATATTATCTGTTTATTTTTATTGTACTGTTTTTTCTTCTTCAAGTCAACTGATATTTAAAAATCAATGTTTTTTTACATAAATGATATACTGAATACAGAAGATTTTACTGATGGTAGATTCGTACTAATCGTTCTCGGTGACTATTTGTCAAGTTTTCATTGACAAATTACGACACAAATTGTATATTATAAGTAAGGGAGCTGACAAGTTAGTCGGCTGAGAGGAGGCTGAATGCCTCGACCTATGACCTGATTTGGATAATGCCAACGGAGGGAAACAGCGAGCCTTTACGGACACACCTTTTGTTGGTGCGTCCGTTTTATTTTTATAAAGGAGAATCCGCTATGATTGGAAATTGTCTTGAAAATGTAAGAAAAAATGTACCGCTTGTACACAACATCACAAACTATGTAACAGTAAACGATGTTGCAAATGTACTTCTCGCTTGCGGAGGAAGTCCGATTATGTCAGACGAACCCGATGATGTTGCCGACATCACAAGCATTTGCGGCGGTCTTAACATCAACATCGGTACACTTAACAAAAACTCAATTGAGGGTATGTTCATTGCGGGCAAAAAAGCTAATGAACTTTCTCACAAGATTCTGCTTGATCCTGTCGGCGCAGGTGCAAGCAAGCTCCGCACAGACACAGCGGTTAAGCTTGCAAAAGAAATCAAATTTGATGTTATCAGAGGTAACATCTCGGAAATCAAAACTCTTGCACTCGGAAGCGGCACAACAAAGGGTGTTGATGCCGATGTATCGGATGCGGTAACAGAAGAAAATCTCGATAACGCAGTTGCATTTGTAAAGGATTATGCCAAAAAGTCGGGATGCGTAATTGCAATCACAGGCGCTATTGACCTTGTAAGTGACGGCGAAAAGTGCTATGTAATCCGCAACGGTCGTCCCGAGATGAGCAAAATCACAGGAACAGGCTGTCAGCTTTCGGGTATGACAACTGCATTTATCGTTGCAAACCCCGACAATGTTCTTGAGGCAACTGCCGCAGCAGTTTGTACAATGGGACTTGCAGGTGAAATCGCTTTTGCAAATATGGCAGAAACAGACGGCAACTCAACATACCGCAACCGAATTATTGACGCTATCTATAATATGGATGCCGAAACACTTGAAAAAGGAGCAAAGTATGAATTGCGATAAAAAAGATTTGTTACTCTATGCCGTAACCGACAGGGCATGGCTTAACGGTGAAACACTTTGCAGTCAGGTTGAAAAGGCTATTAAAGGTGGTGCAACATTCATTCAGTTAAGAGAAAAAAATCTTGACCAAAAGCATTTTCTTGAAGAGGCTCTTGAAATTCAGAAACTCTGCAAAAAGTACAATGTTCCGTTCGTAATCAATGACAATGTCGAAATTGCAAAAAAAATTGACGCTGACGGTGTTCATGTCGGTCAGAGTGATATGGAGGCAGGCAATGTCCGCAAGATTCTCGGTGACGACAAAATCATCGGTGTTTCGGCTCAGACTGTTGAACAGGCTCTTCTTGCACAGAAGCACGGAGCAGATTATCTTGGAGTCGGAGCAGTTTTCAAAACAGGCTCAAAGGACGATGCAGACGATGTTTCACACGATGAACTTCAGAAAATCTGTGAGGCTGTTGACATTCCTGTAATCGCAATCGGCGGAATCAGCTCTAAAAATGTTACGGAACTCAAGGGCAGAGGTATCGTTGGCATTGCCGTTATCAGTGCTATTTTCGCTCAGCCCGATATTACAAAGGCAACAGCAGAGCTTAAAGCACTTACGGAAAAGACGGTTGCGAATGATTAAATCTGCAATATTTGATGTTGACGGCACACTTCTCGATTCAATGAAGATATGGGATGACGCAGGAGAGCGTTACCTCTCGTCTGTCGGCAAAACAGCCGAAAACGGTCTTTCCGAAAAGCTCTGTGCTATGAGTCTGACGGAGGGTGCGGAGTATATGAAAAAGCAGTATACTCTTTCCTTTTCAACTGATGAAATAGTTTCGGGTGTGCTGAAAATCATTGAAGATTTTTACTTTTATGAGGTCGGTTTAAAAAACGGTACAAAAGAAATTTTGCAGTTTTTGGAATCGAACAATATCAAAATGATTATTGCAACATCAAGCGACAAAACGCATATTAAAAAGGCATTTGAAAGGCTCGGTATTCTAAAATATTTTACGGACATTGTGACCTGTTCACAAATCGGAAAAGGCAAAACAAGTCCCGACATTTACCTTGCCTGTGCAGATAAACTCGGAACAGCTCCGAGTGAAACGCTTGTATTCGAGGACGCTGTTTTTGCCGCAGAAACTGCTCACAAGGCAGGTTTCAAAACGGTGGGAGTGTATGACGAATCGAGCAGGAATGACAAAAACAGAATAAAAGCCGTTTGCGATTACTACGCAGACAGCTTTGAAAAAGCGGCAGATTGGGGGCACCACCTTTTGTCGCTGTAAAAAATTAATGCAAAGAGGAGATTAAAATGAAAACAGCATTAACAATCGCTGGCAGTGACTGCAGCGGAGGCGCCGGTATTCAAGCGGATATCAAAACTATGATAACAAACGGTGTTTATGCCATGAGCGCAATCACCGCACTTACCGCACAGAACACAACCGGCGTTACGGCAATTATGGAATCCACACCCGAATTTCTGGGTAAACAGCTTGAAAGTATCTTTACGGATATTTATCCCGATGCCGTAAAAATCGGAATGGTTTCTTCATCAAGCCTTATCAAAACAATTTCGGACAAGCTGAAAAAGTACGATGCAAAAAATATTGTTGTCGATCCGGTTATGGTGGCAACAAGCGGAGCAAAGCTTATCAGCGACGAGGCGGTAAGCACTCTCAAAGAGAATCTCTTTCCGCTTGCAACAGTTCTTACACCGAATATTCCGGAGGCGGAAGTTCTCTCTGAAATGAAAATTTCAAATGAGGAAGAAATGATAAAAGCCGCTGAAATAATCAGCGAAAAGTACGGTTGTGCGGTTCTCTGCAAGGGCGGACATCAGATTAACGATGCAAATGATTTGCTCTTTAAAGACGGCACCTACACATGGTACAACGGCAAAAGAATCAACAATCCCAACACACACGGAACAGGCTGTACACTTTCAAGTGCAATAGCCGCTAATCTTGCAAAAGGCTTTGACCTTGACGCTTCTGTAAAGCGTGCAAAGGATTATATTTCAGGCGCACTTGCGGCAATGCTTGACCTCGGCAAAGGCAGCGGTCCAATGAACCACGCTTTTGACATTCAAAGTAAATTTACAAAAGAAAATTCGGAGGCAGAGCAATGAAAAAGCAGACAAGTGTATTTGAAAACAGTTTGATATGGTTCGGAGCAGGCGTTTCAATCGCTGAAATTCTCACAGGTACATACTTTGCTCCGTTAGGTTTTGAAAAGGGCATTTTAGCTGTAATCATCGGTCACATAATCGGATGTGCAATGCTCTTTTGTGCAGGACTCATCGGCGGTAAGTGCCGTAAAAGCTCAATGGAAACCGTAAAAATGAGCTTTGGCAACAAAGGCGGACTTCTTTTCTCTGTCCTCAATGTTATTCAGCTTGTCGGCTGGACAGCCATTATGATTTATGACGGCTCACTTTCCGTGAACAGTATTCTGAATATGGGCGACACAGGCAGGTGGATTGCCTGTATTGTAATCGGTGCATTGATCGTACTTTGGATTCTTGTCGGCATTTCAAACCTCGGCAAGCTCAACACAATCGCAATGGCGGCACTGTTCATTCTCACAATCGTGATGTGTTTCTTTATTTTCGGAAACGGCAACGGTATGGGTGCGGCAGGCGATGACTCAATGTCATTCGGTGCGGCAGTTGAGCTTTCGGTAGCAATGCCGCTTTCATGGTTACCGCTCATCAGCGACTACACAAGGGAGGCGGAAAAGCCGTTCAAGGCAACTCTCGCAAGCACACTTGTTTACGGTGCGGTAAGCTGTTGGATGTACATAATCGGTATGAGTGCATCTATCCTTACAGGCGAAAGCGATATTGCAAAAATCATGCTTAAATCAGGACTCAGCATTGCAGGTCTTGTAATTGTAATCCTTTCAACAGTTACAACAACCTTCCTTGATGCTTACTCGGCAGGTATTTCAAGCGAATCAATATTCTCAAAACTCAAAGGAAAATATGTTGCCGTTGCGGTAACAATAGTAGGTGTAATCGCCGCAATTGTTTATCCTATGGATGACATTACCGATTTTCTCTATCTCATAGGTTCGGTATTTGCTCCGATGATTGCCATTCAGATTGCAGACTTTTTCATTCTCAAAAAAGACAGAGCAAGCAAAGCCGTTGACATCTGCAACATCATAGTATGGCTTGCAGGCTTTGCGGCATATCGTTTTCTGATGAATGTTGACATTATCGTCGGCAACACTCTGCCCGATATGGTTTTCACAATCATCCTCTGCGTCATAGTTACCAAAATCGCAGATAAAATCACCTCAAAATCCAAGAAAGCGTAATCGCTTACAACAAAGTCAAATCCCCGTCAGATTTCTCCGACGGGGATTTTTACATTTAATTTTCGTTATTATATTTTAAAATATCATCATAAGCAATCAGGCTGACATTTCCGAGTTCATTTGCCTTATCAATGCAACCCTTCGTAAAACCGGACTTTGAAAAAATATAAAAATGCTTTTTGTCGAAATTAAAAAGTTTACTGCGTTCAACAAGCGTTTCAAGAACACCGAGGTCAACACTTTCATTACGCCACTTACATTCACCAAAAAGAGCCGTATTTTTATCTGCCGAGCCGATTATATCAATTTCCTCCTGTTGTCTTGTTTTTGGATTTGTTCCCCACCATCTGCCGATATCCGTAAAATCAATTTCGGAATCATCGTTCAGCAACCTTTTCCACAAATACTGCTTACAGATTTCTTCAAACACAGCACCCATATAATCCGACAAATACGGTGCAATTCGACTGTACGCAAGTTCAACCGCACCTCTTGAAATTATCGAAGAATTTTCCGGCACAAAACGATACCAAAATCTGAACATATTATCCTCAATAGAATAAATTGTTTTCTTTGTGGATTTTTCACCGTACGGCACTTCTTTTCTCACAATTCCGAGAGCAACAAGATTCTTGACATAAGCAACACAAGTACTTGAGGTTTCTCCAACCTTTGTTGAAATCTCCGATATTTTTGATGCACCCGTAGCAATTGCCGTAATCACGGCATTGTAAATAGCCGGCTCTCTTACCTCTTGCTTCAAAAGATTATTAGGCTCTTCATACAGAGCCGATACAGGGTTCAGAAAAATATTTTTTATATTATCCTCTATTGAAATTTTGTTGTTAATCTGCAAAAGATATTGCGGTGTACCTCCCACAAGCCCGTAGGCAAGTGCCTTATCTTCAGGTGACATTCCGTTAAAATACTCACAAGCCTCACAAAATTCAAACGGCAAAATCTTAAACTGAGCCGTTCTTCTGCCATACAAAGGAGCTTTGTATGCAAGCACATGGTCCTCCATATACGACATTGATGAACCGCAGAGAATAAGAAACAACTTTGAACTGTCTTTATATTTGTCAATTAACATTTGCAGTGTTGATGCAAGACTTCTTGACGCTCTTGCTACATACGGATATTCGTCAAGGCAAAGAACAATTCTTTTGTTCTCTGACAATTTAAAAACATATTCAAGTGCCGACTGAAAGTTTGAAAAAGCAGTATCCGTTTTCATCCCTGTTGAAAATTCAAGAATACACTCGCTCAAATTTTCAAGATTTTGCTTTGCATTTGTTTCAACTCCTGTGAAACAAATTGCGTTTTTATCCTTGACAAACTCGTTTATGATAGCCGTTTTTCCCACACGGCGGCGACCGTATATGACGGCAAATTCAAATTTTCCGCTGTTATACAATCTGTTAAGCTGTAAAAGCTCATTCTTTCTGCCTATAAACAAAATTCTCACCTCTGACCGTTTGCAAATTACTCATTTACGATTTAGTTATTTACGATTAACTAAATTATAAACCACTGTTTTTGCTAAGTCAAGATTATTTTGCAATTTAGGTGGTTACGATTAACTAAATCGTGATAAAGTTATATTTTTTATATGTTGTAAAAATATGTCACCAAAGAAAATTTCGGTATAAAAAACTGTATGAATCAAACAATATTACTGCAAATAATTTGCTGAATATGTATCAGACAAAGGGCAAAATTGTCCGAAGGGAGTTTTTAATATGAAAGCAACAGGAATCGTCAGAAGAATCGACGATCTCGGCAGAGTGGTTATACCGAAAGAAATCAGGCGGACGCTTCGTATTCGTGAGGGAGATCCGCTCGAAATTTATACCGCAACGGACGGCGAGGTTATTTTTAAAAAATATTCGCCTGTCGGAGAGCTTGCGGAGTTTGCGTCACAATACGCAGATGTGCTTGCAAAAATCAGCTCAATGCCGACAATCATAACAGACCGTGACCATGTAATCGCCGCCGCAGGAGTTTCAAAGCGTGAATTTCTTGAGCGCAGGGTAACAACCGTGCTTGAGGGATATATGGAAAATCGCAAAACCTATTCGGCAACACAGCAGACGCTCGGCGATATTCAGCCGATTGAGGGCATTGAACACTATGCATCGGTAATCTATCCAATTATCGCCGCCGGAGATGTTTCGGGTGCGGTAGTTATGCTCACAGGCGAACAGACCAAAATCCCGACAAATGCCGAAATCAAGCTTGCACAAACCGCCGCCGCATTCCTCGGCAAGCAAATGGAAGAATGATTTTTAAAAATAGGTAATAATAAAAAATGCGGTCGGGAAGACAGGTGTAAAACAATACACCGAATTTTCTCGACCGTATTTGTATAATTATGCATTTACTTGTAGCAGAGAACACGGTTCGCCACTACTGTTTTTTATAAAGTTTGAATTTTCAAACCATTATCACACCACATCAATCTGGCACATTTTCATTGTTGCGAGGGCGGAATTGTGGGTTTCGGGGGTTACGCCGGCACAGCAAGCCGAATCAACGCTGATTTCTGCGTTCGGGAAAAGTGCCTTTAGAATCAACGCATTTGACACAACGCAGATATCGGTGCAAAGTCCTACAAGCTCGATTTTTTCAAAGCAGAATTTATCCCAATGAGTATAGCCGAATGACGGCTTGTCAATATGAATCGCATCGGGAACATCAAGTCCGTCTGCAATCTGCCAGCCGTGAGTATTTTTTACGCAATGCACAACGGGCAGTTTTTTGCCCTCGGGAGTGCTTAGGTAATCTTCCCCGTGAGTATCCCTTGTAAAAATAATTTCGTCACCGTTTGAACGGTATTTTTCAATCTTTTTGCGTACATTAGGCATAATTTTCACAGCCTCATCAGTACCGAGACTGCCGTCAATAAAATCATTCTGCATATCTATTACAATCAAAGTTTTCTTCATACAAATCACTCCGTTTTTAATTTTGAACTGTACATATCAAATATATCAGCTGACTTTGCCGCTGTCAATTTATTTGCAAAAAATTTGGTTTGTAACTTGATTTTCACTGTCGGCTCAATTAAAATAGTGTTCAGAGAAACTGCAAGGAGAACGCTTATGGGACATATGTATTTTGTCAGACACGGACAGACCGTGTGGAATGTTGAAAATAAAATCTGCGGTTCAACGGATATTGACCTCACGGAAAAAGGTCATGAACAGGCTGTTGAAACGGGCAAGAAAATTCTTTCAGAGAATATAAAAGCAGATATCATCCTCTATTCTCCGCTTATGAGAGCCGAAAAAACCGCAAAGCACATTTCGGAAATCACGGGAATTCCTGCAAAAGCAGAGCCGAGATTAACCGAGCAAAACTTTGGAAAATATGAGGGAACGCCAAGAGACGGTGAAGAATTTCGCATTGCCAAAAGAGATTTCGTCAGCCGTTATGACGGCGGAGAGTCTATGCTGCACCTTGCACAAAGAATTTACAATCTGCTTGATGATGTGAAAGCAAGCGGAAAGGTTTGTATTTTAGTTGCACACAACGGCATTGCAAGAGTTGTCAACTCGTATTTTAACGATATGACAAATGAGGAGTATGCAGATTTCGGTGTTAAAAACTGTGAAATCCTGCGTTACGATTTTTAAGTATTTCTAAATATCCGCATAAAATCAAGGAGTACCACGCATTGTGACACTACTATTTTAGTGTTGTTATGAATATTGACGACAGAGACAGAGGAAGAAAAGGCATAGAAGAAATGCTTGTGAGAATGTCAAAATGACTGATATGCCCGACAATCCCAAGAAAAACAAAACACAAATATAAAACATAGGCAAGGAAAAATTAGGACGCTCCAAACATAACGTCCTTTTACATTTATATATAGCTATTTATGAGTTGCTTTGATACTGCTGGAGAAAAGCCTGAAATGCTAGCGGCGATGCAAATCGAAATCCGTTTGTGAACGCTTGTAGCTCATTCCGGTTGTAATTTCTACATCCGTTTTTTAATTTGTTCGAACAGAGCCTTTTGTTGTTCTGTGAGAGTGGCTCTGAGCTTTGTTTCAAGCCGCACAACGGTTACAAACGATCCGCCTTTGTCTGTGCCGTTTGCTATGCTCTGCGCTGTTTTTTTAAGAATGAGCGCCTTAATGCAATCTTAATACAGAGTGCCGAATCATTACACCGTTTTTTTATATTTCACGGTATACTCTTTGTAAACAAGTAGAAACAGGAGAAGTATATATGCCTAAAATTATACATAGAAAAAAGCGGCTGTCATCCTTTAAGCTGATCGTTTTGGGCTTTGCCGG
>CEAA01038533.1_pt1 | contig 10144 bp, 8 predicted proteins | sample 557551 | NCBI WGS metagenome assembly CEAA01 (sample SAMEA3182115, study PRJEB8094) | gut metagenome | biome: human; feature: gut; material: Stool; isolation source: human stools | place: Canada | collected 2013-06-11
GCAAACCATACCACTCATGGGAACGTGGTGCCAATGAAAACACCAACGGGCTTATCAGGCAGTATATCCCAAAGGGTAAGGACTTTAGTGAAGTAACCAACAAACAGATTAAGTGGATTGAAAATAAACTCAATAATCGACCTCGTAAAAGACTTGGATACCTCACGCCAAACGAAAAATTTAAACAAATTATTAATCAGAATTCTGTTGCATTTGCAAGTTGAATTCAGCAACAATGAAACCGAACATTATTCTTATGAATTTCACTCATGTCTATGAGCAGGAAAGATTTATAAACGACATCCATTTCCAGTGGATAGATTGTACCGACCTAAACGGAACCAACTGCTACTGTGATGCAGAAGCAGCCAAAGTCATTAGACAAAGAATGGCCCCCTACTTACCTGAAGGAATACATTTCATTGATTCCGGTAACTATCATTATATCAGTAAATTTTGGACGGATAAAATAAAGACCCCATTCTCACTAGTTGTCTTTGATCATCATCCAGATATGCAACCTTCCTTATTTGACAATCTAATGTCATGCGGATGTTGGGTGAAAAAAGTATTGGATACAAATCCTTATCTTCAAAAAGTATGTATCGTCGGTGCTGCTGAAAAGTTGATCAAAGCACTGCATCCCAATTATGGAGAAAAATTAAAGTTTTATAGCGAAACAGAACTTTCTCACGAAGAAGGATGGAACAGATTCTCTCATGAACATCTGAATGAGCCTGTCTATATATCAGTGGACAAAGATGTATTGGACATAAAATCAGCAGTAACCAATTGGGATCAGGGTTCCCTATCACTGACCGAATTGGAGAAACTCCTCTCCATCATTCTAAAAAAAGAAGAAATTATCGGAGTAGATATCTGCGGTGAATGTTCCAGTTCTTTGGATGTTTTCCAAAAAAACAGAGAACTTTCAATTAACAGTAAGGCCAATAAGGAACTATTAAATCTATTCCTGTCCAATCAAAACGAGATTCATCCCCTATAAGTAAATCATTAACATAGTCATGAATATTATGCTTAGCACAATAATTAGTGAATTGACCGTACATGATAATTCCACATCTCTTTACACTTTTCTAATTCTCCATCTCTTAATATTGCTATTTTCAATAGAAGGTTGTACTTTTGTCATCATTTTATCAGTCAATCTTTTATACAAATGGTCTTTATACACAATTTATTACTTATTCTGGGACGTGGAATAGGACAAGTGATGTTTCAGAATAATGCGTTATCCGGATTATTCATGCTAATTGGAATATTTCTAAACTCATGGCAAATGGGAATACTAGCAGTCTGCGGTAATATAATAAGTACACTGACAGCCCATTTTTCGGGATATAAGTATGATGATATTAAAAATGGATTATACGGATTTAATGGAACTTTAGTAGGTATAGCAGTTGGCGTATTTCTACAATTATCGGTAGGAAGTTTAATCATGTTGATTATCGCTTCGGCCCTTTCCACATGGATTGCCTATTTTTTTAATCAGCAACGTTTAATTCCTGGCTTTACTGCTCCTTTCATTCTTGCTGTATGGGGAATGTTGGGAGTTTGCAGCTGGCTTATACCAGATTTACTATCAGTTTCCTATACGGTTATTGATACCACACAGAATATTAATTATTTCCAAGCCTTCTGCTTAGGTATAGGGCAAGTCATGTTTCAGGGAAATACAATTCTATCCGGATTATGTTTCCTTATAGGCATTTTGATTAATTCTCGAAAGGCAAGTCTCTATACTATCTTGGGAGCACTTCTTCCTATTCCCCTAGCCATTTTACTTGAAGTGGATGCTACAGACTTAAATGCCGGATTAATGGGCTATAATGGGGTATTATGTGCAATAGCTTTAGGAGGAACGGGCTGGGAAAGTGGCGTATGGGCAGGATGCTCTGTCTTACTGTCCACCGTATTACAGATTCTAGGAATGAGTTTGGGTATCACTACCTTAACCGCTCCCTTTGTTATATCTGTATGGATCATACTAATGATACAAAAAGTAATAAGAACGCAGAATAACTAAATTAGTCTTCAAATAAAAGTTTGTGATATTTTTTTTCAAAGAAAAAGATAAAAGATATCATCTTGTCACCCGAAATATTTGCTTTTGTATTATGAATACTACACCATAATGCAGTAAACTTAAAAATAGCATCCAAACTCCTTGAATTAAAAAGAGTTTGGATACCTCAACATTTACAGTAAAAAATATTATTTATAAAGTCTCAATCAGATCTTAGTTATGCTTACAACATAAAGGTGATAACTACCCATATAAACAACAGACAGAAGTGTATCACATAATTATGATAACATCATCTCATATCTTTTCACCCACAATCAGCAACAGTTTTTCATTTTCCCCTCTTAAAAACTTTATTTCTTCTTTCAACCAATCTATTTCCTTGTTTTTTGAGGAAATCAATTCAGCTATCATTGTATCAGGAATATAACTACTACTGATAAAATTCAATATCTTGGAGATATTTATTTCTTCTCTTTTTTTAAAGTTTCAAATTGTTCCTTTTGTTTATCCAACAGCTTTTCGAAAATCTCAATTACCTGTTCAACAGGAAAACTATTAAAGGTCTGATTATTGCCTGTATTACTGACAGCACTTTTAACACCACAATTCTCGTAGAAGTTATTCGTATTATACAGGATTGTCTCTTCATTAAAACTCTTCAGCCCATCTACAGTAACGCCTAGTGCTGAAGCAATCTCACCTAACCGTTCATCGTCAAACTTCTCTGTTTGTTCTATTTTCGAAACAGCCTGTTTCGTTATACCTAACAAATCACCGAGTTCCGCTTGAGTCATTCCCCGAAGCCGACGCACCCGTTCAATTTTTCTTCCCAGATGAATTGTATTTGTGTACTTTTCCGTTTCCATATTCCAGTCTGTTGATTATTTTCCCTGCTTTATGCACTCTCTTAGAATCTCTATTTTCTCTTGTTCACTTTTCAACAAGCGTTCATACAGTTCAACCACCTTTTCAATAGGATTAATCTGTTGGTTATGAGCATAAACAGTAGCAATTGCTCCCGGAGAAATGGTAGCATCTTTATAATTATTAATATTACAAATGGCTTTTTCAACATCAAAATCCTTGATGACATCAGTAGATATTCCCAAGACTTCAGCTATTTTTGTCAACAGTCCGTCTTCTATTTCATCTTGTTTCTCTATTTTCGAGATCTCCTGCTGACTAACACCCAGATCAGAAGCCAACGCTTCCTGTTTCATACCCAGATACACACGGATTCTTTGCAGATTGCGACCGACATGCCTTTGATTCACCTTGTCTTTTACTTTAATATCCATATCATTGTTGCTTTAGTAAATACATTGAGACAAAGATAATGAAAATAAAATTCGCAACTACATATCGCCCTTTGAAAAAGACAGCTTTCTATCTGTTTCTCTTTTAAATATAACCTAATTAGATCTATTTTATCCCAGTCTTTATCATTTTATCTACTTCTAAAACTTTACTACCGTAAAGTTTACGACGGGTAAAGGTTTAATCAACAACAATATTACTTTATAAAATCAAATATACAACAGGTAGTAAGAAACAACTCAGTTCTGATAAAAGTCAACTCTATATTTTTCAATCCCCAGTTCTATATGCATAATTTTGCCCTGTCAGTTTTTAGCTGACATGAATCGTGGCGCCACATTTAAAACAGTGCAGAAGGATGTGCAATTGACATTCTGAACAATTATCATTTAACCAATAAAATCTAATAGCCTATGGGGTAAGTAAAATCATTACAATCGAAACATAGCTTTAAATCATCCGGAAATTTAGCTATCCAAAAACAAATTAGTAAACATACAATTAAACAAAAAGCATGAAATCATTTTCTGATAAAACAAACATAGGGGAGAATAATCCCCTAAAGACTGTTTATAGAATGAATTTTTACCTATTATTCCTATTAATAGGTTCATTATCGATACTTGGATCAACACGGGCTTATTGCCAACAGAGCAGAACGATCTCGGGTGTAGTGAAAAACTCTCAAGGAGAGACGATTATCGGAGCGAATATCGTTGAAAAAGGTACCAGCAACGGGACGATTACGAATGTAGACGGACTGTTCACACTGCGCGTAGCGCCCAATGCAGTATTAAAGGTATCTTATATGGGATACACGGAGCAGGAAGTCAATACACGCAACAAGAACAAGCTGGAAATCATACTGACGGAAGATGCCAGACTGATTGATGAAGTAGTGGTGGTAGGATACGGATCGGTCAAAAAACGGGATTTGACGGGGGCAGTAACCTCCGTCAAAAGTGCGGAAGTACTGGCCGCTCCTACCAATAATGTGATGGAAGCCCTTCAAGGCAAGATACCCGGAATGGATATCACCAAAACTTCGGGACAGGTAGGAGGTGATGTCACTATCCTGTTACGTGGTACACGATCTATTTATGGCAGCAACGAACCGTTGTTCATTATCGATGGAATCCCCGGCAGTTATAGCCAGGTCAGCCCGTCAGACATCGAGAGTGTAGATGTATTGAAAGATGCTTCTTCCACCGCCATTTATGGTTCCGCAGGAGCAAACGGCGTTGTAATCATCACTACCAAAAGAGGAAAAGAGGGAAAAGCGACCGTAAATTTCGATGCTTATTACGGATTCAGCGGTTCACCCAACTACAGACATGGGATGACGCGGGATGAATGGGTCACCTACCAGCAAGAAGCCTATAAATATAAAAATGGTGACTATCCTACCGATATGTCCGCCCTACTGGGGAAACAGGATTTTATAGATGCATACAACGACGGCAAATGGATAGACTGGATAGATGAAGTGTCGGGCAACACGGCTACCACACAGAAATACAGTCTTTCGGTCAGCAGTGGCACTGAAAAGACAAAATTATTTGCTTCGACTTCCTACAACCGGGAGGAAGGTTTACTTAATAACGAGAATCTGAACAGATATTCGTTACGCCTCAATCTGGATCAGCAGATATTTTCATGGGCAAAGGTGGGCTTTACCTCCAATTTAGTCTACCGGGACTTGAACTCCGGCGTGAAAAACACATTCACCAAATCTCTCTCCGCCATCCCGCTGGGTGATGCTTATACCGAAAAAGGGGAGATCAATCACGAATACATCACAGGACAATATTCCCCGATGAGTGATTTTATAGAGAACCAGTATGTAGACAACACACGTTCTACCTACCTGAATATGAGCGGCTATGTCGAACTAACTCCCGTCAAAGACCTGACTTTTACCAGTCGTGTCAATGGTACGTTGAACCACTCACGCCGCGGGCAATACTGGGGAGAGAAGTGCAATGCCAACCGTCCGTCTTATGCAGGTTCACCGCATGCTTCCATCACCAACAACAATGCCTGGAATTACACTTGGGAAAATATTCTCGCATACAACACAACCATCGCCAAAGACCATAATCTGGGAGGTTCACTGATTACTTCCTGGAATAAGAACCAGTCGGAAAGTAGCATGGCTGCCGCCAGCGGTCAGATGGTAGATCAATGGTCTTTCTGGCGACTGACATCGGGCACTTCCCAACATGTAGAATCCGACTTCGCACAGACGCAGAAAATGTCTTTTGCCTTCCGTCTGAACTATTCATACAAAGGCAAATACCTATTTAATTTCTCTACGCGGTGGGACGGTGTTTCACAATTCTCTACCGGACATAAATGGGATGCTTTCCCCGCAGGCGCACTGGCGTGGAGAATATCGGACGAGGCATTTATGGAAAAGACACGTAGTTGGCTGGACAACCTGAAATTGAGAGTGAGCTACGGCATCACGGGTAACTCGGGAGGAACCACCGCATACAGCACCACAACACAAGCATACGTATATACCGCTTCGGGAATTTCCATTAATGGGAAGATTGTTCCTTTCACGCAATACTCCGGTACTTACGGTAGTTCCGATCTCGGCTGGGAGAAGTCATACAACTGGAATGTGGGGTTGGATTTCGGTATCCTGAACGGTCGCATTGACGGATCGGTAGAATGGTTCAAGACAACCACCAAAGGATTATTATTCAAACGTACATTGCCCATCACCAGCGGTCTGACCGGATGGGGATCGCCTCTGGCTATCTGGCAGAACATCGCCCAGACCAGTAACCAAGGTGTGGAAGCAACGATCACTTCGCACAACATACGGCATAAAGATTTCACATGGAACACCACTTTATCCGTCACCTGGAACAAGGAACAAATAGACGATCTGCCTGACGGTGATCTGATCGCCGAAAACCTGTTTGTCGGTGAACCGATTAAAGCTATTTACGGATATAAATATACCGGAATCTGGGGAACCGATACTCCACAGGAAACATTGGATGCCTACGGCGTAAAACCCGGCTTCATCAAGATAGAAACCTTAGACCAGAAAGGTGATGGAGGTATGCATAAATACAGTACGGAAGACCGGCAAATTCTAGGACATTCCAATCCGGACTGGATCATCGGATTCAGCAATTCCTTCACCTACAAGAATTTTGATTTATCCGTCTTTGCCATGGCACGTTACGGACAGACAATCAACAGTGACCTGCTCGGTTATTATACCGCCGAACAGAGCGTAACCAAAAATCAACTGGCAGGCGTAGACTACTGGACAGAGGATAATCAAGGAGCCTATTTCCCCCGTCCCGGAACGGGAGACGAACAAAAAACCGTATATCCTTCATTAAGAGTGCGCGACGGCTCCTTCATTAAGATTAAAAATATCACGCTGGGATATACACTACCCGTCAATATTTCCCGCAAAGTTTTAATGGAGAAATGCCGTATTTATGCCACAGCCTACAATCCGTTCATCTTTGTAAAAGATAAGCAGTTGAAAGATACTGATCCCGAAACCAACGGTTCGGATGCATTTCCTACCTACCGGCAATTTGTTTTTGGCGTTAATTTGACATTCTAACAAAAGATTATAATCATGAAAAGTATATATATAAAATTCATATTTTGCAGTGTGCTATTCTCGGCCTTATCTCTACATTCCTGCACCTTGGAGGAATACAACCCGGGCGCATTTACCAAAGAGGCTTTGGCTACTTCCATCGATGGATATGAAACCCTGATTAACCAGTGTTATTTTGCTATGGAAAGGTTTTACTACGGTTCTGCGGACTGGATGTCACTGACTGAAGGCGACACCGATCTTTGGACGTATAAAGCCAACGAATCAACAAGTTACACACAGTGGTTCTGGTTTTTCGCAGGAACATCACCCAATACGACTTACACCAATAATTGGTGGAACGGGACGTACGACGGTGTGGGAGCCTGTAACGAAGCTATCGCATTAGGAGACAAACCTCCTTACACCACGGAAGAGGAGCGGAATGCCAAGATTGCGGAAGCCCGTTTTCTTAGAGCTGTCTATTATTTCAATGCAGTGGAACAATTCGGAGCAGTGACAATGCTCACAGAACCGATAACAGCGGAAACACTGACTTACTCCCCCACCCGTACCGATCCGATGACTATCTATCAGGAAGTAATCCTGCCCGATTTAAGATTCGCATCCGAATGGTTGCCAACAGGTACGCATGCAACTACTACCACCCCGACGAAGAAAGCCGCTCTCGGTTTTCTGGCTAAAGCCTGCTTACAGACGTACGAATATGGAAGCACCGAATATTTGCAGGAAGCTCTGGATACAGCCAAAAAATTGATTACCGATTGCGAAACTGGCGGTGGGAAATACAATACGTATATGTACCCATCTTATAGCGAAGTATTCAAAGAGAGCAATAACTGGGAAAACAAAGAAGCTCTCTGGAAACATCGCTGGTATGCAGGAGCAGACGGTCACGGATCAAGCAACGGAAATTACAAGCTAAATCGCAACGATGAGTATTTCTTATGCAATATCAATAAGTTTGGTGCTCGTGAAGATAATCAGGAGACACGCCTTACTTGGGAAGGCTCAATTACCGGTATCTTTATGCCCACACAGCATTTGTTGAGTTTGTATGTACAGAAAGACGGAACATTGGACCCCAGATTTCATGAATCGTTCACTACAGAGTGGAACGCGAACAAGAATTACACGTGGGATGAGAGTGCCGTACATATGTATGACAAAGAAGAAACCGTCATTGGCAAAGCTCTGAATAAAGGTGACTTAGCCATTAAGTTTATCATGCCCCAGGACATTGATTATGCTACAGAAAAGCAAAAAGAACATATTTCTGATTACTTGCTGATTGATTATCACCATGTATATAGTAATGACAATAATAACGTGAACATGAATTATGCTTATACAAACATCACAGGCAATTACAAGGATGACGGCACAAACGAGAACCAGTTCCGCTACTATTATCCGTCACTGAATAAGCATAACAGCAGTAATTATTATGTAGCCAATGCTTCCAAACAGAGAAACGGTAATCTGAATGCAACATTTATCATGCGTATGGCAGAAGTTTATTTGATTGCGGCAGAAGCTGATATTTACCTGAATGGTGGTGCAAATGCAGCCGGTTATATCAACAAGGTTCGTGAACGTGCCGGAGCAAATCCGCTTACAGGGAGTATTACGGTGCGTGATATCTTAGATGAAAGAGGCCGTGAACTTTGCGGAGAATATTGCCGCTTCTACGACTTGAAACGGACAGGAATGTTTAAGAACTCGGAGTATCTGGAGAATACTCATCCGGACTTAGCACAATTCTTTCACCCGAATTATGCATTACGTCCCATTTCAACTACATTTACTGCAACAATCACCAATGGCAGCGAGTATCAAAATCCGGGATATTAAGTAGGAATTTCAATATGTACAGGTATTATGGAATCAATCTTGGCACCTGTACATTATTATAAATTAAGGAATGCTCCCTGTCTCGTTTTGAGATGGGGAACATACTTTTCAAATATGAGAAAAACAAGGTATAGATTAATTATATCGAAAACTGTTTGCTAGTCAGAATAAAGTCTCTACCTTTACAGAGGATAACCATGCCACTTATTAACGGCTATTTTAAACCGCTTATGCCTGTTGAAAATGAAAACAGCTATCATATATTATTCAAAACATGGAACTACCGAGCGAGTAACACACCTTATCGGAGAAAAGTTGACTAATAAAGTTGACTACATCTCATTAAAGGAGTGTCCGAGACCTGATATCCGAACTTACGATCGAATAATTCTTGGAACAGCTATTTATGCGGGCTCTCCAAACCGAAAAGTTACTCAATTCTGTCAAAATAACCAACCGTTATTAGAGCAAAAAGTAATAGGGTTGTTCATCTGTTGTATGAACGAAGAACAAGAAGCGGAAGAAATGAACAAGGCTTTCCCGGAGTTCTTACAGAGATTATCGATTCCCAAAGCCATTTTAGGTGGTGAGTTTCAGTTTGACAAAATGAATTTCATCGAAAGGTTTTTAACGAAGAAAATAGCGAAAGTAAACTCTTCTGTTTCGAAGCTGAGATATGATGCCATAAATGAGTTTACAAGTCAGATAAAAGATAATCATTTATGGTAACTTCTTGAGTTATCTATTGAGCAACTTTGTATTCAAATAATAAATAGAATGGCCGTATAAGAAAACTTCTTTCAAAAGAAGTTTTCTTATCTATTTAAGACAATACCTATAATCGCAATCTTTTACTTTTACGAATCCATTACTTAACAATGTTCTTATGGATAAAACATTAGCCTCATCAGGGTCAGCCAATATCTCTTTCCCTCCTATTTCGGCAATTTCCCCGATCAGCTTCTTTACAATAATCTTCCCGATGCCCTTACCCAAATATTCCTCTTCGCCTATGAGATAACCTATTTCAAAGACTGTCTCTTTCTCATCGACAGTTTTTCCGTAATGTTCCGGTATATATTCTTTTTCAAAAGCTGAATTCAACTTGCAAATGCAACAGAATTCTGATTAATAATTTGTTTAAATTTTTCGTTTGGCGTGAGGTATCCAAGTCTTTTACGAGGTCGATTATTGAGTTTATTTTCAATCCACTTAATCTGTTTGTTGGTTACTTCACTAAAGTCCTTACCCTTTGGGATATACTGCCTGATAAGCCCGTTGGTGTTTTCATTGGCACCACGTTCCCATGAGTGGTATGG
>CEAA01046194.1_pt1 | contig 10088 bp, 9 predicted proteins | sample 557551 | NCBI WGS metagenome assembly CEAA01 (sample SAMEA3182115, study PRJEB8094) | gut metagenome | biome: human; feature: gut; material: Stool; isolation source: human stools | place: Canada | collected 2013-06-11
ATTTCAATACATCTAATGTTACTATTCAACCATAAATACAATATACACATAACGTATGAGTATGCATTTCAATACATCTAATGTTACTATTCAACCATTAACAGGCATTGTTATTACTTCGCTTATTGAATTTCAATACATCTAATGTTACTATTCAACGTATCAAACTATAGAACATTACGCAGATAATAGCAGATTTCAATACATCTAATGTTACTATTCAACCAACGATTTTAAGCCATCTATTTTACAGCCAATTCCACTATACCCACTATATTAGTACATTCTCATGAATTTTACCAGACAATTCAATAATTATTTAAAATTTTTCTTTATTATTGTCTTAAGCCCCATATTTACGAGCTTTGTTAATATCTGCACAATAAACCGGATGGTAATTTATTTAATTATTATATCATCAAATCTTCTCCTGTTGGCTCACCACCATTTCCTAACACTTCTTCCCCAAACACACTGTCATTCTTAAGCTTGACAATACAGATAAAATCCTCATCCTCATTTATAACCTTTTTTAATTCTGCCCTCAGTGATATAAACCTCGATGGTGTCATATCACCTCTGAATACTGACTTTTGATAATGTGCTAAATATTTTTTACATATCTTAAATACTTTCGGCACTCTTTTTTCGCCAACATCATAAAATAAAAATGCATAATTATAATTCAATTCTTTCTTCATTACATACCTTCTTTCAGTGAAAATGGAACAAAATCTTTTCCTTCCAAAATACTTTTAATTAGTTTATAACAATCCAGCTTTAATGCTGTTCTGTACGATACTTTTCTTTTTAGTACCGGATGTGTAAATACACTTTCCATTCTGTCTTCAAAAGCCTGCACAAATATTTTTCTTCCATCTTCATTTAAAATGCAGTAATTAACATTTTTATCAAAATGCTTTTCAACCTGTAATTTTCTATTATTAACCAAATCAAATATAGTTCTATAGACAATAACAGGCTTGAATACCTCACTAATATCAAGACTTAGTGAAAATCTTCCTTCAGACGGCTCATGCAGAAAACTTATTCTCTGGTCTAAATGTGTCTGATATATTGCTGAAATAGTTTTCGTATACAACAATGTATTTCCAAAAGAAATCAAGGCATTAATTGGATTATCCGGTGGTCTTTTTACCCTCTTATTCATTACAAAATCATCTGGCAGAAAATATCTGAAATTATCATAAAAACGCATCCACACTTCACCCTCATATGCCATCAACTCCTTCACATCTTCTGCCTGTTCAACTGATTTTAAAAAATCACTTTTTATCCAGTCTATTGTTTCCTTAACATCTTTTTTATCGTGCTTATAATAATGATAAAGAAGTTCATAAATATTAAGTCCAATACCCCTTACTATTGGTCTGGCAATACTCATTCTGTCATCGTTATATTTACCAACCTGCTTTACCAAAAGCTTTCCACTAAGATAATGGTCTCTCGGATAATATGTACCGCTATATCCTCCATAGTAATTAAAGAAATGAACTATAATATTATTTTGTGACAAAAAGTCCAACAGCTTTGTATTAATACTAACCTCATTAAAACAAAATATTTCCTTCGTATTTTCTACTGGAATATACACATTCTTGCCATTCTTGCGAAAACATAATGAATTATCTTTTCTTGTTAATTCTCCCATTGACATTATATATCTTGTACTTCCCATAACACGCCTTTCCTATTGCATCAGATATAACAATATTCATAATATGCACATTTTTTACACATGCTGCTGTTAAGTATTTCTGGTGGCTTATCACTTGCAATTAACTCCTGTATTTCATTAACATATCCATCAAGTTCATTTTCCAGTTCTTCTGTTAATTCAAGAATCATAACTTTCTTATCGCTTTTATTCTTTTCTACAAACTCAAGTTTTCCTTTTCTTACTATTCCCTTATTTTTTAATACTTTTAAATAATACAATAGTTGCCATTTTGCTGCTTCTACATCTGCATCCGACTTTTTTACTTCTGTAAGATATTCTCTTGTAAGCTTATCAAGCCTTATATTGTCTATTGCAATCTCTGAATTACTTTTATCTGCCGCTTTTTCTTCGTGAATTGCTTTTCCTATCTTAACCTGCTCACTATTATCTTCCAGATTTAACCTGTTGCCGTGCAGGTAGCATTGTCTTTTGCAATGAAAATAATAATTAATCAATGTACCATTAACCTGCATACTAAACCTCCTTTCTACGCACGTTTTTTTCGCCTATTGAATTTGTGTCAAGTGTATGCAGCCACAAATCATACATATAAAAAATCAGATATTAATCTAATTTTTCACTACCTCCTTATATGAATAAATCTTCATTATCCCTAAATAAATCTTTATTTAACACTCCATTTTCATCATAATAATCTTCGCCATTTTCAATATAAAAAATATCTCCTATCTGCTCATCCCACTCCAGATGTTCAATAACCGGTTTATCATTTTCATTGTATAATTCTATTTTAAACTGATACATAAACATATTCATTTTACTTCTGATATTATGTAGTTTAACGGTCTTTTCCTGATAAGACATATGATTATCCTGCAAAAGTTCTTTATACTCTTTCCATATCTTTTTACCCTCTATAACATTCTCAGGATTATTTTTATCAATAATATTTCTTGAAAAATATATCGAATACATCTGTCTGTTATCATCTATGAGTTTCATTTTATCTGCAACTTTATTAAAATCCAGCTTTCCTACTTCTTTTCTGATAAATTCATCTATATTATTATCGTTACATTGTCCCTGGGCATTTTTTAAAACTGGTATTACATATTTTTCATAATAATCATAAAAATCTTTAGAATTAAGTACTTCTCTTATTTCCTCATTCATTAAAGTATTATCAGTATCCACGCGGACATCTTGCCTGTATATTCCTTTAGCATCGTCCATATTAAAGAAATATACAACTCCATCTTTCCTGCACGACCTATTAATTCGCCCTATAAACTGTTCCTCGCTGTCAAGTCTTGATATATCTTTATATCCTATGTCCATATCTATATCTACACCTGCTTCAATAACCTGTGTTGCAACAAGAATGACTTCCTGCATATTTTCAATGTCAGCAATTATATCTTTACGTTCCTGTATGCTGCTATCGCCTGTTATTAACCTGACTGGACATTCTGCACTTTCACTTATATGTGCATAAAATTCTTCTGCACTTGATTTTCTTATAAATTCTATAAGTATTCTCTTATTTTTATGTTGCAAAATGTGTTCTTCCAGCTCAGCAATTCCTATTTTTCTGTTAAGAAGTTCATAATTAACTTTCACCCTATTGGCAAACATTCTGTGATTAAAATATTTTTCTCTGTTATTTATTAATCTGACAGCTTTGGCATTATTACTGGTAAGAAGTTCAAGATTAGGCAGAGTTGCTGACATTATAATTATTTTTATATCTAATAACTGTGCATATGCCTTTAGAAAATTTACCATTGCTCCCCATTTGTTATTGTTATAGCTTTGAATTTCATCTAAAACAATAACTGAATGACACAACTGATGAAAGCCAAATGTACTATCCTTAGACCTGCCAAACATTGTATCAAATAATGTAATATGAGTTGATAGCACTATAGGATAATTTAAAAACTGTCTGTCCAATAATATTTTTTGATAATTTTCTATAGCATATTTCTCATCCTCATATCGATTTGCATTTGAACTATTCTTTACTTTATATGGAGTAATTGAGTTTACTACAGCTATATTTGACATAATAACCTCATTTTGTCCAAATATTTTCTCCATAGAATTCATATTCTGTTCGACTAAAGTATTAAATGGATATACGTAAAAAATCTTTCTGCAATAGTCCGATTTTTTCAATAATTGAAAACTTAAATTAAATGCGATATTACTCTTTCCACTTCCAGTTGGAGCTTCAAGGTAAAATATTTTACTGTCTATATTGTTTTTCAGATTATTTTCTGTTTCAAGAAACATTTCTGTCCGCAGTACATTTATCCCCTTAATATTTCCAATAACCGTGTCTTTATTTACTTTAGCAAACTGTTCTTCATCTAATCTTTTAATATTCTTCTCATAATTAAGTATACTTTTCTGTACGTCATTATTTTCATATTCATTTATTATGTTATCGATATTATTAACATTTCCATAATCATTATTTTCATATCCACTCATAAATTCAGATGTTGCATAATAATCTGCTGCCACTAATAAAGAATACAAAAGCCTTGTCCACGCATACAAATAAATATTCTTTTCATTACTTTGATATACCATTCTATCAAGCCATTCATCATATTTTCTAAGCTTTACAACCGGTTCTTCATATAATTCCTGCTTAAACATTTCATACCATTTATATGCATCTTCTCCTGAATTATCATTTTGCTTATTTTTACCGGTTAATCCATCAAAAAAATATTCCAAACTATTCACATCACTATGATGCCTTGAAATAATATAAGAATGAATATATGCAAAGTCTTTCAGCACATCAGACTCATTCCTGTTAATTCTTCCATCACCTTTGGCTGTATTAATAATATCCAGAAAATAATCAAGATAAAAAATTGCCGATACAATAGAATGTCTGCTCGATATACTTTCAGGTGCATATTCCCTTTTCCAGTTATTCTTCATTTTCAGCTTTTGAAATAAAGGATTTATCTTTCCAATATCGTGTAAAGTTACAACATTAACCGACATCAACTCAAATATATATCTGGCTTCATTGGTAATATCACCCATATACAACTGCTCAAACTTTATAAATACTGTTTCAATATGTTTAGCTTCAACAATATTAAACCAATACTTCTGACAACGCCTTGTGTGCTCTGTTAAAGTTTCTTTTTGATTTCCATCTTCTGATAGATGTGCATAACATTCGTCACCAAATTCTGTAATACTGTCTAACGGCAGCATTAAACTTTTTATATTAAACAACATTTTCCGATCACATTCTTTACACATACTTGTCTATGTTTTCCCTTTCTCTCACTTACATAATTAATTAAAAATGCCACACCAGACAAAATGAACTTATAATAAATTCCTATTGCCTGATGTGACATCATTAATATAATTATTAGTAAAACTCCAAAACCTTATCTTCTGTTTTATAAAGCTTATATAACTTGTCATTATTTATATCCACTAACATATTAGTATAACAGAAGTCTGCATATTCATATAGGTTAGTGTATCCATTAAGAGCAACTGGCAATTTTTCAGCATATTTAAACACTTCTATATCATCTTCATCATCAGGCATAATTAAACTGCCTGTTTCCTTTAAAAACATACTAGATATAAATGTTTCTTTTAATATTGTATCCTCAATAACAACTTTTTCTACATTTGTAATATCTGCTGGATGATCGTTTTTACCAAGATAAGGAAAATAAACACACTTTCCTTGTTGTAAAAATTCAGCCAGATTTTCGGCTTCTTCACAATCAATAAGTACATATATATCCCACACTGGATTTTCTAACCATTGCTCTTTTATAATAAGATTACCACCCTGTTCAGCACTTGCATAACCTACTGAATTATTAAATATCTGAACCTTCTTCGGTATATATCCACGTTCATTTTTAGGCACAACTGACACTTTTATATGTCTTAATTTTTCATAGAATTCAGGATAATCAACTTCTATAGACTGCCCCTTCTTTTCCTTTTTCCATTCTTTCTGTGCGTATCCACCATACCCTAATATTGCACCAAATATTCCTAACAGAGCAACCTTATGTATATGACTATACGTAAAATAATAATAGGCATTAACTTCCGGTTTCTTAAAAAAGGCATTTCTGCCACTTAATGTAAATTTAACAGCCTCCATATATTACACCTCTTTTTGTGTAATAATGTCATAAAGCTTCTCCCCTTTAATTCCAGATACAAGCTTAGTTGTATGTGGATTAAAGTAAACTTCAACGTCCTTTATTCTATCTCCGATATTATTAAGTATTTCGGCAACTCCACTTATATCTATTGTATTAAGCTTATCACCTTTTTCAAAGCTTATGTACTCAGATAAGTTAGGAAGATATGTATCTATCTGTGTTTCTACAAATATTGCGAATTCATTCTCGCAGCCTTCTTTAGCATTAGTTGCATAAGCTGTTGCACTTACTAAAGCAGTTCTTTTAAAGTTCTCATAATCTTCCTCTGTATATCCGTCTGTAACTCCAAGACTTACCAGTTCCTTATATGCAAGTGGATTAATTACAAATGGATAAAAATAATGTGCTTCATCGCTTGTAATTTTTGTTCCTAATGTTGAATTCTTTGCCTCTTCATTTTTCTCGCTATCTTTACTTGCATCTCTGAATGGAGAAAGTATCTGCTGCTCTTCTGCATTGGTTTCCTTATATTTATTAAAGCCTTGTCCAAACTGAACTGCTCCTGTTATCGAAAAGTTATTCTTTGCCTCTGCAAATGTTGCTCCAAAATTCTTAACATCTACAGCAGACATAAGATTGGTAAGAACCTCTTTCGAATCATTACACTCTTTCAAGTCTTCAACATTGAATAATTGTTCATAACGCTCTTTTAATGAATTCGGTACAAGTGCTCCATCCTTGGAAAATTTCATAGACTTAATATATAATACTTTCTTTCCCTCATCGTTCCACATTTTCTTCATAGGATACTTTAAAGCTTTATCACTTCCGTACACATCTCCATTCTGCATACTCTTTGGATATCCTGTAAAATCTGCGTTCCAATTAGCCATAATTGAAGAAATTCCTATAACTCCATATACTCTCTTATCCATATTAATCCTCATTTCTGTGCACATTTTTTATCCATAACAAGTTTGTGCCCAGTGCACTACGACACAAATTCTGCGTATGAAAAATATTTTCACACTAATTATTCTCCTCTGACTTGTTTGACTCGTATATAAGATTATTACTTATATATCCTGCTATTATATCTTCACTTCTAACTTTTCCATCTGGTACAGCAGAAATAATCATTGTATACAGCTTATCAAATCTTTTATAATTATCTTTTATTGCATAATCATATTTTTTGAAAAATTGTTCCAGTCTATTTTTTATTACACTATCATTGGAAGCATTAAAAAATGGATTGGCTAACGAATGATTTTTATCTTTTGATTTACTTAATGAAATGTAATACCTTACAAGCTGACCAACAGCATAATAATATTCGCTTTCACTTTCTATCTGACTATATCCATCCTCATTAATCTTTCTGCTAAGACTATTTCTTATATCAATATATCTGTCTTTCATATCATTCCCTCCCAAATACATATCTAATGATTTCATCAGATTAAACTGCTTAACCGCTTTTCCAATATAACCATTAGTAATTGAACTCATAATAATATTCATACTTACTAAATGCAGAACTCTTTGTATACCTTTACTCTGCCCCTTATAAAGCCACGCAAATATAGCATCTCTTGATAATAATATATTTCTCTTCAAAACAACATCTACATTTATTTTATCTTCATCTGAAAAGAAATTGCCAGACAACCACTTAGAAAATAATACTTCGTTAATTACAGCAAGCAATTCTTTCTTATTACCATATTTCCTATATTGTTCATCTGTAACATCATCTTCCAGAACATTAAAATATACAAATGGCTTATAAAGATTATACTTGTAATCAACTATAGTATCCTGATGTTCAATAGCTATTTCCTTACCTTTTTGAATTTGTAAAAAGAAGCCTGAAAAATCTCCCTCAATAAATTCTCCATTTTTCAAAGCCGTAATTCCATTTTTGTTATACTTGCTATCAAAAACCGAATTATCAAAAAACAAATTTGTATTACCTTTATTAGCTTCGTTCATAAGATAATCAAAAAACATTCTCTGAACAGCGGCACTTTGTGGAGTTAGCAGATATGGAACTGTTTTCTTTCGTGTCTTGTGTTCCATATATGGTTTCTTGGAATTCAATGCAAGATTATCATTAGGAAGTCCTAGTATCTGCCCATCAATTTCAATATTATAATCGTTCTTATTATAAATTTTAGTCATCACATAACGTTGTTCTTCCCTGACATACAGCTCTTTATCGTCTTCAAAAAATATCTTAAGATAATTCTTACCTGTTAATTCAATCCCCATATCTTTAATCTTAAATATATTCTGTTTTATCCAGTTTCTTGAATATTCCAGCTTTTCCTGATTAACATTGCCTACCTTTTCAGCTATATAATCATACATTTTCGCATCCTGAACATTCTTATACTTTGCTCTTGGATTTTTTAATACATCATAATATCTGTCAATCGCCTGCATATCAAGCTTTCCATTATCAAGACTATCCTGCTTCACCCAGAACGACAAATAACTATTGGAATGTATTACTTTTTTCGGGTCCTGTGGCTTGTCCATACTCACCAATCTGCTATGATAATCATAAAACTTAATGTCATCATCTAATTGACTACCGCTTATCATACCGTTTAATGTTCTTGTCTTCTTATCAAGCTTAAATGACCTGCTCTTTAATGTTCCATCTCTCTGCACAACAATATAATCACCATCTGCCGGAATATAGCTATCTAATATATATTTCTCACGATTTCCAAACTGCTTTTCGGTTTTTTCAAGTTCCCTTGCAAATATTTCAATGCAATCTTTTAACAAACATATCCACCTCCATCATCTTAATATTTTACAATATAAATATATAACTATAAATAAGACTATATTAAAAATTGTACAATCATAAGACATTTATGTCTGCAACCCAATAACATTTTAAAATTTTCATAACATATCTTTATATAACTGAAAAATCGTACAATATTTAATTTTACTGCTTTATAGAATATATAAATATTTATGATACGCAATTATATATATTTATAATTACAGTATCCAGCTCCTCTTGAGTTCATCTCACACACTCCTGTTCCAATAAGAAAATATGCTAATTCCTGAGCCATTTTATTGTCGGCTATCTTAAGGTCAAACTTATCACCAAGAAGTGTAATGCCTTTATACCTAAACTTCACCGGCTTCTTATTAAGAAACTGAATTGATGTATATAATTCAAAATCTTCATCTAACTTGCTATTAGTAAATGCATTATACTTTTTAACAGTATTCATAAAAAGCCTCTGCTCATACTGCTCTACTGAGTAATTATCCTTCCAATAGCCATTATCATTCTTCTGGATTGCTGGGGTCAGGGTATATATCTCCTCAATAAATCGTTTCGGAACAATTCTGTTCTCAACAGTCAAACCTTTTAATGCTTCCGTATAATGATTAGCAAGCACTTTGGACATATAAGATGCCAGTTCATATTTAACTGTTCGTATTGTCATCGTGTATATGCTGTCTTTCTTATATATACCAGAACGCTCAAGTGGATATAAGCCATTGTAAGTGTACATCTTATATCCTGTGTTCTCGTGGTATGTCAGCCACTCATCACTCAATGCAAGTGCTGAGTCTATGTAATCTGATTCTATTGATAACATATCGTCAACGGATATATCTTGAAGAGTATATAACTTAACTCTCAATTCATATACCTTAATGTTCATTGTTTCACCTCTTTTCGTTTCAATGCTTTTATGTATTGATTATATTACTATTTTATATATAAAATTGCAATATGTTTTCTAGAAAACGTTCAAAAAATTTTAAATTGATGTTGTTAAATAATGATAAATTTGTATATAATATCAGATATGTACTTAAATGTTATATAATTATATTTAAACAGTAACATGTATTGTATTGAAATATGCTTTTTTGTATTATTTTTTTAACCTCAACATATGATGTGTGCGTATTTTATTTCTTATAGCATATATTGAATTTATTGATTTGCTTATTATCTAATATTTTTAAAAGTATTTCTGTAAAACATTTTCAATATACAAAAATTTTATACATCTAATATTAATGTTCAATAATGTTAAAAGTAAATTAGATAATTAACAAACTGGCATTTCAATATCTCTAGTGTTACCATTAAATATCTCATAATTTTTTGAAATCTTATTCTTAACCTAATTTCAATACATCTAATGTTAATATTCAAT
>CEAA01008150.1_pt1 | contig 10003 bp, 5 predicted proteins | sample 557551 | NCBI WGS metagenome assembly CEAA01 (sample SAMEA3182115, study PRJEB8094) | gut metagenome | biome: human; feature: gut; material: Stool; isolation source: human stools | place: Canada | collected 2013-06-11
GCTTGCGCCTGTCTGCTTTTCGCTGGGCAAGCTCCATGCTATAGCTACCACTTCGGGCGTCGCAATTGCGCTTTATCTCCCTGTAAACAGTGCTTTTATCTACTCCGATAGCTTCCGCTATTGCTTTTTTGCTCATCGGTATTTGCAACATCATAGAAATTGCATACCTTTGTTCCTCGGTTATATGTTTGCTCATCTGCAACTTTTTTTTCTTTGGACGGACAATTAAAGCAAAGATAGCAAACTTTATCCATTCAGAGTGAGAGAAAGGGGGACATTGTCTCTCTTTCCTCTCTGAAAAATAAATGTTTTTATTGCTTATTATCCGCACCCAAAAAGTTGCATTTATAAGTTGAACTCAAGCTATGATATCTTCAAATAAAGACAAATGGTTCTTGAAATATGAATACAGATTTTTGACGGTGGTACCGGCAGTTCCCCATATATCGGTAATAGTCAGGGTAGTACCGAAATACGTATTCAGTAACTGTAATATTTGAGGTCGGTTAGCAATATTGATTGCTTTCAGCCTTGGATATTTCTGACGCAGATAGTTGATGTCGTCTACAGCTCTTTTGATGGAATCTGGAGTACTATCGTACATAGGATATATACAAAAAGCAAATTCGTTAAATGTCAGTTTTTTTACTTCCAAGTTTTTGAGCACTTCCAAACAGGCTCTGTATGGGAAGAGCGTGTGAGCTATTTTATTATCCTCTAATGAGTTTGAATATCTCAACATCTGCTTCCTAAACAAATCTTGGGGTTTGATACGACCACTAAGATAATATTCGCCCAAAGGAGTAAGACTATAATTTTTCTCTGACTTTTCAATCAATCCTAACCGGTAGGTATGGCTGATATTGTTGTTGTCTATTTTAATATCGGCTATTGAAAGACATTTGGAATTCTTATCTTTATAAATTTTTATAGTCGGGTCAACCAAACTTGAGAAGAAACGTTCTGCAGCATAATCACCTATTGTTTTGAAGATACGCGCATGTCCTGTTTTTCGTTCACCGGCGCCAAAAGTGGTTGGCCTGCGAATATTATCAGGATTCGCATTAACAGTAGCGATTTGTACATATAATTCGTCGGAGAATTGTTTGATGTCGATTCCTTCTATTTGAATTATGATAGGAACATCGTCGTCTGTGCAGTCAGAGCCGATCCTGCCTGTCCTGACATATTCATTATTGAGCCTGTTAATCCAATCTTCAAGTCTGTTATCTTGGCTTCTGAGTGCTTGAATGATATTATAGACAATCTCAAACTCTTCAGAGTTTAAGATTTCTTCCGCAACAGAAGACTCCGGAATGAGAATCGGAATGATAAAATAGGCTGTTTTATCAATGCCATTTTGGGTTCTCAATGCTCTACCGCATGCTTGAACAATATCAACCAAAGATTTTTTTCTATCAATGAAATATACACTGTCAATAATGGGAACATCTACACCTTCGGTGAGGCACTTGGCATTTGATATGACAGAATATTCGGTGTTTTTGAATTTGTTAAGTATTTGAGCACGAGAGCCGGAATCTAGTTGGCAATTGATGTTATCTATAAAAAGATTATCTTCGGTGATGTGTTCATTGAATTCACGAATCACATCTGAAAGTGAAATATCATTACCGTTTTCAGCAACGAAATCCTTGGCTTTTCTAATAGAGGAGTGGAAAGATATTGTTTTTTTAATGGGGAACTCACCCATTGCTTTTGCCAGCAATATCTTTGAATATAGAATTTCAGCAGTTGTTGTCTTCTCATTGTTATCCAAGTCCCCGACAGAAATGTGTTTATTCTCAGCAATGTAATTATATACTTCGCTTTCCTTTACACCGGCAACAACAATTTTGTAATCAGAAATTGTTTTATCTTTAATCGCGGCTCCAAAATTATATTGTGAGAACAACGGACCATATACATTTTCGTCATCCATAGAGAAAATTACTTTTCCATTTTCCTCAAGATGCCGTTTCAACAATGGACGGACCATCCGTTCTGTTGCAGTCATAAACAACCGTTTCTTTGAACAAATGAATTGGTCCTCCAGTGCTAATGAAAAATTGGAACGCAAACCTGCTGTTCGATGCGCTTCATCACAGATAATCAAGTCAAAAGTGTCTTTTGCGGTCTTCTGTGCTTCGGAAATCTTATCTGCAGATTGATAGGTGGAAAAGATATACCTGACCTTACCCTTTGTGTGGTCTAAGAACTTGGCAATCTCGTTGATGTTTGTAGTTACGGGTACACCCAACTGAGATACACTGATGTCAGCTTCATCATCGTCTATGTTCGATGAAACGGTATTGTCACTGCAAACGCACAAGTAAGTGAATGGAATTTTAGCTTGGTCAGCCCACGCCTCAAGTGTCTGTTTCACAAGAGAAATGCTTGGTGCCAGGAATAGAACAGTTTCAGCTTTCATTGCTTCAACAATCCATAATGAGGTTAGAGTTTTTCCTGTGCCGCAGGCTGCAATAACTTTGCCTCTGTTTTCAACTGAAAATCCTACAAGAACCTCCTTAATGATACGCTTTTGGTAATCGTATGGCTCATAAAAGACCTTGTTCTTTCCAGCATTCTCGTTGTTCACGAGATCGTAAAGTTGGTCGAAGAATTCTTGATCAAGAGAATCAAAGTCTTTTGCCAGAATCTGAAGATTTTCTTCGTGTTTATCAGAGAGATTACTCACTGCAAAAGAATTGGCAACTGTACAACAATAGTCGCAATAACGGCCGTCAGACCAGAATTTGGTGAGTTCTTCGTAGGTTGGTTTAACTCTGCCGGAGCGGAATTTACACTGGTAAGCAATAGACTTTCCTTCATTTGTAATAATAAGGCCGTCAACGCCACTATCACAGATTCTCTCATTAGATTGTTATAATTTGTGTTCAGGATATGCATTTGTTGAGAAGATGAGCGGATTTTGCGCGCATGATATATGTTACAAACTTTGTAGCCATATTTTTCTGCTATTTCTGCTAAAAGCAAGTCGGTTGGTACCAAAATGCCTTTATATCCGGAATTTGCAACTACAATATAACATTTTGCCTTGTTGACGAGGATTTTAGATAAATTCTTAATCATCGATTCCATGTCATCAAAATATCCTCTAATCATATCTGGAATATTTTTGTTCCAGATGTTGAAAGATGATATTAGTGAAGCTATTGTGTCCACATCTTTATTGCTGTTTGAAAATTCATGACTGAATTTAGAATTCACATGTGAGCGCAAGGCTATTGATCTAAATCGCTCAAAGTCATCGTAGGATTTGACAAAGCCTCCAATCCAAAATTCAAGTTTATACACTTCACAGTAGTCAAAACAGTTTGCATAAGGTGGCGAAAATACGCACAGTCCGATAGGCATGTCTTTTACTTTGTTAAAAGCCTCTTCAGTTATCATAGACCCCAAAATGATCTTATTCTCTTTGTCTTCGTTTGACATCCGGATGTCAGATAACATTTCGGATGCCTTGTCCAAATAGAGTCGGACCAAATCCGGTACAGCCTTGTAATTCTTTTTAAATTTTAAGCCATTGCCATCCTTAATTTTTAAGGAGCATTTGTCTATTATCGAAATAAGAGCAAGCCTAAAGAAATCTTGGACTGCATCATTGTTTATACCATCAACAAAGAAACGGATCTTGAGCAGAATATCGAGTACGTCTTCTGTAAAAGAAGTCTCTATGACACGCCCACCTTCAATCTCTACTTTGGAGTCCGGCAGAGTGAAACTTTCCAAATATTTTTTTATCAGAGCAATTTCTTTGGGTGTGTAATGATGTGTCTTGGCTTTTGCCGTTAATATCGCCATTGGATTTATATCAAACCCAATAGTCTTGTAACCACGATTTACTGATGTAAGGTTCGTTGTGCCAACACCGCAAAAAGGATCTAAAATATAATGCTCCTTTAGTGGCTTGGCTTCGTCGATGATATGTTTGACAAGTAATTCTGAATAGCCTTGTTTATAATCATACCATTTGTGTTTAGGAACAACCAAGTTGGTCTTGAAATTAACAAGACCTTCATAGTAGCTTCCGTCAACAACATTGTATTTTGATACAAGGCGTTCGATTATTCTCTGATAATCAGGAAGCTTTACGTCAAATAACTCTTGATTTATTATGGTTTTAGATTCACTTGTTCGCATTATCTGTATCGTAAAGCTTTGATAAATATTTTTTATTGAAATGGGAGTATAAATGATGAATACCCTTTGTTCTGAGATATGTTTTTGCAAAGGCGTCTATTAACGGTATTGCATCCACAAACATCTGCAATATCATTTCATTTCTATTCTCATCACTGCAACTGATGTCCTTTAGAAAGATATTATCAATGTCATAAATAAAATCTTCCTCCGTTGTATACACTTTCACAGGAATGCTATCAACCTTTTTGAAGGTATAGATAAAATCCCCATAAGGGGAGCCTTTTGCTTTTGTGTGCGCTGTTTGGCGGTAATTTTTAACTCCATCCTGAAAATACATCCTGTCAAATGTAAATCCGGATTTTAGGATTGAAAATAGCAGTGCCAGCCATGAGCATATGTCTTTGTTGTTAAATGTCAAAGACAAATACCTCATAGGTTTGAGAACCCTATATGCATTCTTAAACACTTCATATAGATTGTTCTCATAATCATATTGGCTCTTGGCTCCGTTAAATCCTTTTTTTCTATTAGCAACCGCTTCAAGTTCAAAGATTGGATAACGCTCATAAAGGTCTTGGTTCCAGGGATACCAGAAATGAGACAACTCTAAATATTGCACATTGCTGCCATAAGGGGGATCTGTGATTATGGCATCCACACTGCTCTCTGGTACATCCGTATGGCCGATAGGGGCGTTATAAAGCAGAACATTAGCTCTGTTTTCCAATAGATCTTTAATGGAATTTGTTCTTACCGGTATATAATTTATGCCGTTGTTATGCTTAATAGAAGCCAAGACTTTGGCAACAGATTTGTCAAATGCCGGAATAATTGAAACTTCGCAGAATTGATTTGGAATCCAATAAGCATGCTTGCTCCATGTCGTTGGGGATCCTCCTTGCCATGCCGCATTTGTAAATGACATTATATTGCAGTCTTTCAGGATATTGCTGAAAACAATTCTGACAAGTTCGTATTTTTCAGTTCCAAGTTTTTCCTCCAACGAATTTATTCTATTTTTGAGGAGCAACAAAATCATCAGGTTCCTTTTAGTAAAGAAATCCTGAAAATACAAAATCCCTTTTTTGGCAAGGCCGTCTTCAAACTGACGGTCCCAGTCCATAGGTATAAGGTCGCGCGGTATATTGATATGATGACCAATGATTTCTTTTTTCAGAAATTTGATATGCGACTTAAAACGCACCATGTCGTCCTCCTCGAAATGCTTCGTGATTCGAGTCCTATTGGCTGCATTAATCAGAAATATATACTGAGGTTCCAATCTTTCACAAGATGTGATATCAATTTCCCCCTCGCTGTTTAGTTCACAATATTTATTTGAACACCGGTATTTGCCATTCTTTATTTTCAGGTCATTGGCAAGTGGAGAAGGCCTGCCACACTTTGGACATCTGATTGTCAGGGCCATTTCAGCCCAAGATATATCATATCTCTGATTGTCCAGTTCAAAGAACATATAGTCCTTTACCAAAGTTTCAAGGTAGCAACGCAACTCTCTAAAACACTTTTCAAGAACTTCTATATCTTCAGACTTCTTGATCATGTTTCTTACAATAAACGTGGATAGAGGGTTCAAATCGCATCCGATGACGCGCCTGTCTTGAGTCACACCTTCATATATAGTGACACCTCCACCACAAAAAGGGTCGAGAATAATCTCACCCGGGGAAGTGAAATTTTCAATAAGCTGGTTAAATACGTTGTGAGGGCGACGAGCAAAATACTTGTGAATTTTGTACGGTGGTGTATGCGCCTTTGCAACTATTGGAGTATATGTGAATGATGGCATGATTATAGTACTTTGGTAATTTCATTTATGGCCTTTTAAGAACGATTCTTTTTTGAAACTATCGTGCAAAATTAGAAAATTCCGTTTGATTAACTAAGCAATGCGATGTAATTTGTTTCGTTTTGGTATTCACTTTTAATTATTTCTCTTCGCGGTTTGCATTTCTTGCAGAAAAAAGCGAAATTTGCGACGCTTTTAAACTGAACTTTATTAACACCTTTAAATAATTAAAAGAAATGACTAAAAGTGCATTACAAATTGCAAGGGCTGCTTATCAGCCCAAACTTCCGAAAGCGCTGAGAGGTACTGTAAAAGCAGTGGCCGGTGCAGCTACTCAGTCGGTAGCCGATCAGGAAGATATCAAGAAACTGTTCCCCAATACCTATGGAATGCCTTTGATTAAGTTCGAAGCTACTGATGAGGCTGTTAATTTCCCTGCTATGAACGTGGGTGTTATCCTCTCCGGTGGTCAGGCTCCCGGTGGACACAATGTAATTTCCGGTATCTTCGACGGTATTAAGAAGTTGAATAAAGACAGCAAACTGTACGGTTTCATTCTGGGTCCCGGCGGCTTGGTAGATCATAATTACATGGAGCTGACTGCTGATATCATTGACGAATACCGCAATACGGGTGGTTTCGACATTATCGGTTCAGGCCGTACTAAGCTGGAAAAAGAAGACCAGTTTGAAAAAGGTCTGGAAATTCTGAAAGAACTGAACATCAAGGCGCTGGTTATTATTGGTGGTGACGATTCTAATACAAATGCCTGCGTGTTGGCCGAGTACTATGCTGCCAAGAATTGCGGTGTGCAGGTTATCGGTTGTCCGAAAACTATCGACGGTGACTTGAAGAACGAAATGATCGAGACCTCTTTCGGATTTGATACAGCTTGTAAGACCTATTCTGAAGTAATCGGTAACATCCAGCGTGACTGTAACTCGGCACGTAAGTACTGGCACTTCATCAAACTGATGGGCCGTTCTGCTTCTCATATTGCTTTGGAATGTGCTTTGCAGGTACAGCCTAATATCTGTATTGTTTCTGAGGAAGTTGAAGCAAAGAATATGTCTTTGGATGATGTAGTGACTTATATCGCTCAGGCCGTTGCCAATCGTGCTGCAAAGGGACATAACTTCGGCACCGTTCTTATTCCCGAAGGTCTGGTAGAGTTCATTCCTGCCATGAAGCGTCTGATTGCGGAACTGAACGACTTCTTGGCTGCTAATGCGGAAGAATTCTCTCACATCAAGAAATCACATCAGCGTGACTATATCATCAGCAAGCTTTCTCCGGAAAATGCAGCAATCTATGCCAGTCTTCCTGAAGGCGTTGCACGCCAGTTGACACTGGATCGCGACCCGCATGGAAATGTACAGGTATCTCTTATCGAAACAGAAAAGCTTCTGTCCGAAATGGTTGCTACTAAGTTGGCTCAGTGGAAGGAAGAAGGTAAGTTTGTAGGTAAGTTTGCTGCGCAGCATCACTTCTTCGGTTATGAAGGACGTTGCGCTGCTCCGTCTAACTTCGATGCAGACTATTGTTATTCTTTAGGTTATGCTGCTTCTGCACTGATTGCTAACGGCAAGACCGGTTATATGTCATCCGTACGCAACACTACTGCTCCTGCTGAAGAATGGATTGCAGGCGGTGTGCCCATCACAATGATGATGAACATGGAACGTCGTCATGGCGAAATGAAGCCGGTAATCCAGAAAGCTTTGGTGAAGCTGGATGGTGCTCCTTTCAAGTCATTCGCCGCTCAGCGCGACCGTTGGGCTATAGAAACAGACTACGTTTATCCGGGTCCTATCCAGTACTTCGGTCCTACGGAAGTTTGTGACCAGCCTACTAAGACTTTGCAACTGGAACAAGGTAAATAAAATCTTAACAGCCAATTGCAGTCTTTGCTGTAATTGGCTGTTTTGTTTTTAGTAGATGCTTATTTAGTTTAAAATATTTGCATGCCTCCCAAAACTAATACCGCTTCCCGTCGTAAGCCTGTCTCACGTCGTGCTTCTTCTTCCCGAAAAAAGAAACAGGCAACGTCTCGCACCATGCCTGTATGGTTGCGCAATCTGTTGGCATTTGGCATTGTTGCGGTATTTTCCGTTGGATTTTATTGGTTTTTTATTCGTCCTTACGCCTATCGTTGGAAGCCTTGCTACGGATTGAAAGGCTATGGGGTATGTATGCCTTGCAGTTACGAAGTGCATGGCATTGATATTTCCCATTATCAGGGTATTATAGATTGGAATAAGCTCCTTCGTAATAAGGAGACAAAGTTTCCTATACACTTTATCTTTATGAAAGCCACCGAGGGCGGTGATCATGGGGATGAAACTTTTACCGAAAATTTCGGCCAGGCACGAAAATACGGCTTTATCCGGGGCGCTTATCATTACTTTCTGCCTAAGACAGACGCACATAAACAGGCCGATTTCTTTATTAACACTGTGCAATTGATGAAGGGAGATCTTCCGCCCGTTCTTGATGTGGAAACTACGGGAAAGAAATCACCGCAGGAACTGAAGGCTGCTGTTAAAACGTGGCTCGACAGAGTGGAGGCACATTATGGAGTAAAGCCGATTCTTTACACTTCCTATAAATTCAAGAAGCGTTATTTAAACGATTCTATTTTCGATTCTTATCCTTATTGGATAGCCCATTATTACGTTGATTCCGTAAAGTATGAAGGTAAATGGCACTTTTGGCAACATACCGATGTGGGCAATGTTCCGGGCATTGAAGAAGAAGTCGATCTGAATGTCTTTAATGGTACATTGGAGGAATTGCTTGGTATGACTTTGCGGTAGTTAACTTCATAGATGCAAGAAGTTAACTTTTAAGTATATACTTAGTTAACTTCTTCACACCTGTTTAGTTAACATCTTGTCTGTCTTGATGTTAACTTCCTGTTGCTATTGTCTTTTGCAATTTTTTATTCTGTGCTTTTATCTTTTTCTTGTACATAATAATTCTTGTTTTGATACAAATAATTAACGATGCAAAATGTCATGAATGACGAAGTCCACTTTTCATAAGGAAGTGGGCGAACTTTGAATTAAATTAGATAGCGGAAAATATGTGTAATTGTTGGCAATTATTTGTATTTCAGAAAAATATGTGAATGATAAAAAGTGTTTTTTAAACGTTCGTTTAATGGACGCAAAGATAACCTGTATTTTTGAAACAAGCAAAATGTTCAATAAAAATATTTTCATAAATTATCGGTTATAGGCATAACGTATTGTTTATTAGTTCATTGAACCGAACTTCATCCATCCTTATTTTTTGCAAATTTCTAAGTGTTTCTTCCCCTTCTCTTTTCTAAAATATTGACGTTTTTTTAACGAACGTCTAAAAAACAGTTTTTGTGTTATAATCCGTTTGTTTACAGTAGTTTACTTGTACAAAAATGTACAACTACAGAGCAATCATAGGTGAGAGGGGCACAAAGCTTGCCGTATTCTATATAAAGTGTCTGCAATTGATTGGAATTCAAGCATCTGCGAGGGTTTCAAAGCCCCGGGAGAACGCCCTTTTCTGAAACTGGCCTATAAATGGAAACAGAGAAAGAGACCGAATTATGGTATGCCATGCGTGCCACCTACCGCAGAGAGCCGGATGCTGTACGCTTACTTGGCAAGGAGAATATGGATTGTTTCGTCCCCATGCAGTATAAGGTGACGGTTAAGAAAGGCAAGAAGGTCCGTATTCTGGTTCCTGTGATACACAATCTGATATTTGTTCATGCCTGTCCTTCTGCTCTGAAACGTGTCAAGTCTAAAGTTACTTATTTACAATATATCACCGATACCCGCAGTGGTGAGAAAATCATCATCCCGGATAATGAGATGCGTCGTTTCATAGCAGTGGCGGGGACTTACAGCGACCAGCTTCTGTACTTCCAGCCCGAAGAGGTAAACTTATCCAAAGGAACAAAAGTCCGTATCACAGGTGGTGACTTCGAGGGTCAGGAAGGTATCTTTCTGAAAGTGAAGGGAGCACGTGACCGTCGTGTTG
>CEAA01008584.1_pt1 | contig 9899 bp, 9 predicted proteins | sample 557551 | NCBI WGS metagenome assembly CEAA01 (sample SAMEA3182115, study PRJEB8094) | gut metagenome | biome: human; feature: gut; material: Stool; isolation source: human stools | place: Canada | collected 2013-06-11
ATATATTACATATAATGTGTATTATACCAACATGAGAGGATAGCAATGAATACAAGAGAATGTCTGATAATTATTAAGGACAAGATAAAGACGTCAGAAGTAAAGAAGTACCAGTATAATCATGATACGCAGAAAATGGATATTACATTTCAAAATGGAAGTGTTTATTCGTATTTATGTGATAATGTACAAGTTTTGAAAAATCCGGACATTTTAAATCCAGCTATGTATCATATCAGCAGGGCTGGTAAAACATTTTTTGATATATCTGGAATGTATGTCTTTCACGGAGCAGTGGATGATTATTGGCATATATGTTTTAAGGATGGAAGTGAGAGGGACTATAATAAAAAGGATTTAGTGATTGAAGAGTCGGTTCTGAATGATAACAGGTCTGCAAATGTGTTTGGATATATGAAAGAAATTGCTGGTCAGATTAAAATGGAAAATGAACCATCGGAAGAAGACTTGCTTAAGAAAAATTATAGCAAAATAACTTTTATAGGTAAGGAGTCTGCACTTGCAAGCTATTTTGGGGAAAATAGAATAGAAAAGAGTGAGAAAGAATATTTTCCAATATTTCCATTTGGCTGTAATAATAGTCAATATGAGGCTGTCAAAAATGCTATGGAGAATCAGCTCAGCATTATCGAAGGACCGCCGGGAACAGGTAAGACGCAGACAATATTGAACATAATAGCCAATATTCTTATGAATGGAAAGACAGTACAGGTAGTTTCTAATAACAATTCAGCAATTCAGAATGTATACGAGAAGTTATCATCATCAAAATACAATCTGGAATTTATCTATTAATTCTCTTAACTTTCCCCTATTTTCAAGGCTTCCCGCCATTGAAAATTCTATATATGTATCCTTTTCCCTTGTTTTTGCCCTTATGGGATAATTACAAGGGAAAATTCATTATTCAGTTGTTTAATCATTGCCTGCTACTTTATCAAGAATTCTTGCGGAAGTCCGCTTTGCTTCCCTTGTAGCATGGGCATAGACATTCATGGTGGTACTCACGTCTGAGTGTCCTAACAGTTCCTGCACATCCTTAGGCTGAGCCCCGTTGGATAAGAGGTTTGTCGTGTAGGTATGCCTTAATGTGTGGAAATGGAAACCTTCAAGCTCCGGTACTTTTCTTCCTGCTGTCCGGCAGGCTGTTTCTATGGTTGCCGGAAGTTCCAGACAGCCATCCTCCCTTAAGCATACAAAGAAGATTTCGGTGTAATCCTCTGGCACATTTTCTGTCATTCCCAAATGGTAATACTCGTAATGCACCCGATTCTTTTCCATTACCTCTCTGTAAAAATTCCGCTGATAAAGTTCTCCATACTGAAAACGGTTTTTGTGTTGTTCCTTTTTTGCCTTTCTCAGAATGTCTGCGAGGGTATCGCCAAAGTCAACAACTCTGACCTTTTTCCATTTTGTCGGACCAATTTCGTGCTTATGGGTAGCCCCATTGTAACGGACACTCCTGCGTACAGTTAAATACTGTTCTTCAAGGTTGATGTCCTGCCATGTCAGACCTGCCACTTCCCCAAGTCTGAGACCTGTAAAGTATGCTATCTGAACCGGAAGAATCGCATCTCTGCTTCGTTTTCCAAGCTGTTCAATCAGTTTCCGGTACATTTCAAAGGAAAGCGGTTTAACCTTGTCTCTGTCTGCGGCTGTTTCATCCGCAAACAAATCCGTTTCTTCCTTTTTGTGCCTCATCACCACATACTGCATGGGATTGAAGGTAATAAACTGTTTCGGAAATACCGCAAACCGGAATGACTGTTGCAATACTGCTGAAAATGACCTTACATAATCAATGGAATATCCTTTTGATATAAAATCTCCCACAGTGCCTCCAAATGAGAGCAAATCCATAAACTCCTGCAGGTGTACCGAAGTCACCGTTTTCAGTTTCCTTTTGCTGATAGGGTGTTGTTTGATTCTCCCAATTGTCTGAAGATAATTGCCAACCGTTCCATTACTCAATGTGCCTGTCTTTAATTCTTCCTCAGCCCACAGGTCAAGCAACTCTCCGAGTGTGATGTTTTCAGCCTTTGCAACAAACCGCTTGGCTTCATAATCCTCCATTGCCTGCCTCAACAGCTTTTCCGTTTCGCTTTTGTTTTCCGTACCTGCAAATTCCTTCTGCACCAGATTACCGCTTGCATCTTCCACATAGAAGCGGTAGTACCATTTCTTGCCTTTCTTTCTTACAGAACCTTTTGCCATAATCGTTACTCCTTTCGATATCGACAATCGGAACTGATGAAATGCTTTCTGCGTGTAAGTATATCATAACTCCGGTTGTCTAATCTATACCGGTTCGGAGTCTTTCTCTGAAAGAAGATTTGCAAGCCTTACGGCTGCCGTTTCGGGATTCTTGGAATAGAGCCTTACAATGTCGCCCATGTCGTTCAGTGCGTTTACCGTATGGGTGATTTCCCTAAGGAACATAATCTCATTATATTCCTGATTGGATTCAAACCCCATTACTTTTGCAATTGTGGCATCTTCCGTATTCCCTTTAAAATTCTTACAGGCATATTGAAAGGAATCAACGAATAATTCGTATTCCTTCAACATCAGCAGCAGTAAATCTTTGGAAAAATCCGCTTCGTCTGCCTTCATATCATAAGGCAGTTTGGAGAGAATGGAAGTCATGGTATCACGAATCTGTAATTCCCTTTTATCCGTAACATCACTTGTCATTTCTTCCGTCTCGCCCTTCAGCCACTCCACTGATACATGAAGTGCTTCCGACAGACCATCCAGAACAAGCTTCTTGGTGTTGTCAATCGTTCCTGCCTCATACCGCTGTATGGTGGAAGCGGTAACTCCCATCTTTTCTGCTATATAAGGCTGGTTGACACCTAATTCCAGTCTGCGTTGTTTTGCCCTGCTACCGATTAACTTGCGTAATTCTTTATCTTTCATTCTGATACGCCTCCTTTTTCGGTATGGCTAAAGTATAACACAGTAAAAGTAGCATTGCAATATGCAAGTCAATAATTACTTTTAAAATTTCGTAACGCTTGACAAGAAGATATAAAAGTTATATAGTAGGCATAGTTACAAAATTGCATTATGCAATTCAAGAGGAGGTGTTTTAATGACAGAAGTGAAGATTGCACTGTCCATTGAGGAAGCTGCCGACTATACGGGTATCGGCAGAAATACCCTGCGGAAACTGGTAGAATGGAAAAAGCTTCCGGTATTGAAGGTAGGACGGAAAGTCCTTATCAAAACGGATATGCTTGAAAAGTTCATGACCGCCAATGAAGGCAGGGACTTAAGGGACAAAGGAAATGTCAGAGCTGTCACAAGAAATGTGACAAATTAAATAGGGACAGTCCTAAGACCATCCCTAAGGTATGTATCTGACCGAAGCCATGATATACCTACACGCAAATAGATTATACCATGTGCTTCCTCTAAGATACAACCGGAAATTTAAGAAGTGGGGAAGAAACTTTTTTATACAAGCCCTCGGCGTTTGAGAGCGAAATACACCCCTCGCACAAATCTTACGATTTGTACTCTGTGTATTTCGCCCTGCTGGGAGCTTTTCGCCGACAGGCGGATATGTTCGTAGACAGGCTACCTATGTAGCCTACTCACTTTCACATTAGAAAGTTTCCCATCCTCATTTCTTGCAGCTTCGTACTTGGCAGATACGGAAAGGAGGAAGCACATGCCAAGAAATTCATTTATTCAGATGACGAAGCTCCACAATGTCCGGGGAAGAATTTATTATATTTCAAGCCCAAAGAAGCAGGAAAATCTGTATGCGGTATATGAAACCACAGACCGTAATTTTTGGACTGACCTTGCAAAATATAATCAGGCAGAATTTAAAAAAAACGGTACGGAGGGGAAATGTATTGAGGCAAGGGAATTGATCATAGCCCTGCCGGAATCTTTTACGGAGTATCCTCCAGACAGACTGTTGCAGATATTTACAGACCATTTCAGACAGACTTACGGAACGGACTGTATCGCAGCCCTGCATCACAATAAGCGGAAAACCAACTATCACATCCATCTCATTTTTTCGGAGCGTACACTCTTGGAACAGCCCATAGAAAAGGTTGCCACCCGCAATATGTTCTATGACGAAAAGGGAAATCATGTACGCACCAAGAAAGAGATACTTGATGAAGAAGGAAATATCCGTAAAAGGTGTAAGGTGATTCACAAAGGTGAGGTATACGAAAGACAGATTTTCTCCATTAAGGATAAACACTTCAAGGCTGAAAATTTCCTTGATACCGTCAAGCAGGATTATACCAATCTTATCAATCAGTATGTGTGGGATAAAAGCCAGCGGTTAGAAGTTTTTGAGCGTGGCGGTATGTATCTTGCCACCAAAAAGATTGGTAAGAACAATCCGAAAGCCACCGAGATTGAGGCAGACAACAGTAAACGCACCTTGTGGAATCAGACTGTTGACAGAGCGATTGTAACGGGTGTTTCCAAGTCAGAAATCATGCAGATAAAAAAGGAACGGATAACGGACAAGATTGTGGAATCCGTATGGCTTTACGGAAACAGACCGAATCTGTTATCTTCCATTATCGGTACTGCCATTGCAGTATTAGAACTGTTAATCTCCAAAGTATTTCTCAAAACTCTGGAGCTTGCAGATAAAGTAATTTCCAAAGAGCTTGAAGCAAGACCGGAGAACACAGATTTCAAAGAGCAGAAAGCTGTACCAGAAGAAAGCAGAAAGCAGACAGATACACCAAAGCCTGCCATACCGCCAAGACCGCAGCCATCAACGGAAGCAGTTTCTTACAAGCACTTATGCGAGATTTATCAAAAGCTGCAGGAACAGAATAAAGCAATTTTTGCACTCGAGAAACAGCGAAGTGACCTTGAAATTGAACTGTCCGACAGCAAAGGTATCTTCAAAGCAAAAAGGCGTTCCGAGCTTTCAACGGAGATAGCCGGATTGGAGGAACGGATTGCAAGAATGAAAGTCCGCTTATCTCATATCGTAAAGGAATACGGGTATCCGAATGTGGAAGCCTTCTACAAGGCATTTCATAAGGCAGAGACAGCTTATGGGGATTATCAGGACAGCCTTAAGAATTGGAAACAACGGTATGGAGAAAAGCCGCAGTCTCTACACGATAGGCTTAAATCTAAGAAACAGGACATTAGGGAGCGAGAGTTAACAAGACCATATTCTCCACCAAACCGTGGAAGGAGTAGATAACAAACGAAAGGAGGCAATTGCCTCCCCTTCGTTTGTTATCTCTCCGTAAAGACTGGAATTTCACCCTCTCGCATAAAGATACAAATTATTTTTCTATTTCCTTATCATATATCTTTTTTGAGTATACCACAGTTACAATTGTTGCTAATAATAAATAAATCAACATAAAGATTGTGCCAGTCATCCCACTTGTAAATACGGTTGTAATGATAGTCAATAACCCCGTAATAATAATACATATTGCACCAAAGCGGTTACTCTTTCTCCATGTATTATCATTGTGCATACTCCAAACGGTTCGAACTCCCACTACTGCATTTCGTTTTGCCTTTGTCATAAAATTTCCTAATACAATAAATATAATACCACACAAAATACATGAAACTTTTGCAATGTCAATAACCGCATGTTCACCACCTGCATTTGCCTGTATCCAAGAAGAATAAAGAATAAAATAATGCATAATCCCGAACATGATTGCTTGCGAAATTCCTACAACACATAATACCTTTGCAGAAGATTTTGCCTCCATCTGTTCCTTTTCTGTATTTGCATTTTTTGATTTTTTCTCAAACACATAGATTAGCAAGTGCCAAAACAGTGTAATAAACAAAATAATTACCGGAAAAATAAAGCTTTCTGTTTTACTTCCCCATCTGTCAGTGTTTCCCTCCAAGTCATGATGCATAGGTATAATATCAGGCATAAACTGTAGTACAACACTTGTAACTACAACTGGTATCATTGCTACTATCCACATTACTTTTTTCATTCTTTTTTCCCTCCAAACTGGTTAACCCATATAATTAATTCATCGAAAACCGTAGTGTTGATTTCATAATAAACAAAGTTTTTCTCTTTATATTCAGATATCAAATCTGCGTTTTTTAATAATTTTAAATGATAAGAAAGAGCAGCCGGTGTGATCTGTAATTTTTCAGCAATCTCTCCAGCATTTAATCGCTCATTTCTCAACATCATAAGAATGGCTCTTCTCTGGCTATCTGCCAACACTTTAAAAATGTTAGTTTCTCTCATATCTTTTACCTATTTAAAAATCTCTTTAAATAGATTTTAGCATACGTTTTGTCTTTTTACAAGGACTATTTAAAAATATTTTTAAATAGAGAGGACACACTGAAAAATCAATGTGTCCTCTCTATTTACCTTAAGGCAAAATTCAAACATCTAGAAACTTAAGATTCCTGCCTCTTATTATGGAATAACCGTACGTTCTATATATTTTTCTGGAATTTTTAGTACTAGACCTCTATCATGATATTATATTAGCAAAATCACCACGTATCTAAACGATCCTCTGCATCAACCCATACTTGCATTTCTCCATCCAAGTATAATCTTGCATATTCTAATGGATTATCAATAGCCAAAGCATTCAACGAACACTGGGAGCCGGGAGTAGTTCTCAATCCTTCCTCTGCCTTATTGCAATCAATTCTAAGCACTACATTTTCAAACGTGGTTACATCTATGCTATTACATTGCGGATTATATCTTGCATAAATCAATCTCATATCTTATCTGTCCTTTCCTTAATTTTCTAAAAGTTTTGAAAGCATTTCAATCCGTTCTTCCTGCCATTTTCATTTCATGTTATAATTTGTTACTGGATTTTCTTTCCCTTAATTTTGCCCTTGTGAGCATTCGTAACATGAGGGAAAAGGATATAACACAAGGGAAAGCGTAAGGGCAAACTCACTCGCTACAAATTTAGCATTTTCAAGGGGTTGCGGACTTCACGAGGATAAGATATAACAGTTAATAAATGTTATGAATTAAGTCAAATCAAAACTGGGATTTATAGTTGCATCATTGGGAAAAAGCGATAATAAAAAGAAATTTATTGAGAAACAATCTGAATATCCAGATTTTTCATCGTGGAAACTTGAAGAAGACTCAGTAGATATAATAAATAAAATACATAGTGAATCTATAGAGTTAAAGACAGTTTTTGATAAGCAGGAAAAATTGGCAGTATTAAGGCAGAAGCAATTACAGCTTTCAACGGAATATAAGTATTTTGAGGACTTTATAAAAGAATCAAAGAAATCGTTGGATATTATTAAAATAAGAAAAAAGTTATCGTCAAAATATTGTATGGATATATGGCAGGAGTGTCAGTTCTTTGTTGATAGTAAAAGAAAAATAAGCCTATTATTCAGATTGAAGCTATATTTTAAGTATGGTATCTCTAGTAAAAGTTTTTATAAACAAAATATAGATGAAATTATTATGTCGGCTCAAAAGATGTTTTATATAACTAAAAATAATGAATTGCAAGAGCAGATTATATATTTAGAAAATGAACTTGACGGAATAGGCACAGAGTTACTTGATAATATGCAAGTACATTCTATGCAGGTTTTAAAAGATAATCTGGCAGTAAAATATAAGTCTGACATCCCAAGGAAAAAATTCAGCGAAGATGATTTGTGGAAGAATTCAAATGAATTTGTTAAAGAATATCCAGTTATATTAAGTACCACATTTTCATCACGCAATAGTCTTAATTCAGAGTATATATATGACTATGTTATTATGGATGAGGCTTCGCAGGTCGATGTTGCAACAGGAGTATTAGCATTGTCTTGCGCGAAAAATGCAGTAATAGTTGGAGATACAAGACAGTTATCAAATGTTGTAAAAAAAGATTTTGAAAAAGTAGCTGATGAAATATTTGATAAATACGATATTAGTCAAGGTTATCATTTTACTAAGAGTTTCTTACAATCAGTTATAGAGGTTATACCTGACGTGACAAAGACAATGTTAAGAGAGCACTACAGATGTCATCCTAAAATTATTAATTTTTGCAATCAGAAGTTTTATAAGGGTGAACTGGTGATTATGACTGAAGATAAAGGAGAGGATGACGTTCTTGCTGTAGTTAAAACTGTTAAGGGTAATCACGAAAGAAAGCATTATAGCCAGCGTCAGATAGATGTTATAAAAGAAGAAGTTATACCAAAATATGTTTCAGACCAACCAGAAACAGGAATTATTTCACCATATAAAAATCAGGTGTATGCTTTAAATGAAGAGATTAAAGGTATGGATATAGCAACTGTTCATAAGTTTCAGGGAAGAGAAAAGGATACGATAATAATATCAACGGTTGATGATACTATATCAGAGTTTACAGATAAGCCGGATCTTATTAATGTAGCAGTTTCAAGAGCTAAGAAAAAGCTGATTCTTGTTGTAACAGGTAATGAATTAACAAATGAAAGTAACATTAAAGATTTGATGAATTATATTGAATATAATAATTTTGAAATTTATGATAGTAAGGTATATTCAATATTTGATTATCTTTATAAGCAATATGCCGATGAAAGAAAGGAGTTTTTAAAGAAACATAAAAGTATATCGGATTATGATTCGGAAAATCTTATGTATGTAAACATAGAGAAGATATTTAAGATGGAAAAATACAGTGCATTAGATGTAATTACTCATATTCCGTTAAAGCAAATAATAAGGAATTATCAGCAGCTTAGTAATAAAGAAATCAGATATTTATCTAATCCTGCTACACACGTAGATTTTCTTATATATAACAGAATAAGCAAAAAGGTAGTATTAGTAATAGAGGTAGATGGCGTGGACTATCATACGGCAGGAACTAAGCAGGCTGAAAGAGATATGTTGAAAAATCATATTTTAGAATTGGCGGGTCTTTCATATATCAGAACTAAAACAAATGGAAGTATGGAAAAAGAAAGGATTATGGCTAAACTTGATATGCTTATTTAGTTAAAATTTAAAAACTGCTATATTATTTTTATATAATTTAGTAAAGAAAATAATGCATAATATAGTTGGAGAAAATTAGACAGAAAATGGTATTTATAGAAGCATGGATTGTGAATTAAGAATAATTGTTCCGAGAGTTGTTGTCGATAATACTTAACAATTAATGTTACATAAAAGGTACGTATACATATATAGGAAAAATGTAGTTAAATGTATTAAAACGTAAATTGACATTAAATGGTGTACCAAGTGGATAACTTATAATATTAAGGAAAATATTGATAAATAGGCTGTTTGAAATGATTTATTAATTGTTAAGAAAGAATATTAATAGGCTGGTAAAATGTTTATGAATGGCTTAAAATAGGGGATGTAAGAGGTATATGTGATATAGAAATGGCTTATTATCGTGGATTGAATATTAACATTAGATGTATTGAAATGCAGTACACTAAGCATAGCTTCTATTATCTTATCCATTGAATATTAACATTAGATGTATTGAAATAAGACTGAGTATAAGAAGTTATGTAATGAAGCAGGATTGAATATTAACATTAGATGTATTGAAATATATAAGGATTTAATCCAAGTACTCTTCCTGTAGAATTGAATATTAACATTAGATGTATTGAAATGTGTAATGTTCTCTAGTTTGGTGCACACGCTCTGTATTGAATATTAACATTAGATGTATTGAAATGTATTCTGCCATAATCATAATTACACCAAGTTATTATTGAATATTAACATTAGATGTATTGAAATAGCATTAAAATCTTTATATCCTGCTCTTTACAGCATTGAATATTAACATTAGATGTATTGAAATTAACATAGAGGAGTATTTATATGAGAGTTTCGAAAGATTGAATATTAACATTAGATGTATTGAAAT